>JQGR01000137.1_pt1 | contig 11523 bp, 13 predicted proteins | sample 210181 | NCBI WGS metagenome assembly JQGR01 (sample SAMN02928655, study PRJNA255238) | bioreactor metagenome | biome: continuous culture; feature: L-culture metagenome assembled contigs; material: continuous culture biomass; isolation source: continuous culture inoculated with microbial biomass... | reverse complement strand
AGATTTTCTTTTTCTCAGCCATTTTTGCGACGCTCCTCAGCGGCGTAGAGGTCGGCCTTCACCTTACGGCTGGACCGGTATGAAACAAAAATCAATGCGCCCACCAGCACCAGGGTTGCCCCCCAAGACCACAGAATCGCATCCGCATATTTACCAAGCTCAAGCATCGATCATCCTTTCGCGGGCCATCAGGGCATGCAGGCGACGACGGCGAATTTCAGTGCGGGTGCGCACCAGCAGCAGCACCACAAACAAGAAGCCAAACCCGATGATCGCCAGCACCAATGGCTGCCAATACACATTCGAGACATGCTCTTCCTTATCAAGTGACAAAGACGCGCCCTGATGCAGCCCCTGGTTCCAGAAGTTGACCGCATAGCGCGACAAAAGCGCAAACACCGATCCCACCACACACAGCACCGAGGTCAGGTCGGCAGCCGTGTCCGGGTTATCAATGGCGGCCCAAAGCGCCATGTAGCCCATGTAAAACAGAAATAGGATCAGAAACGAGGTCAATCGCGGATCCCAGGCCCAATAGGTGCCCCACATCGGTTGGCCCCAAACGGCGCCGGTGATCAGCGAAATCACCGTCATGGTCACGCCAATCAGCGCCGCCGCTTTCGCAGCCAACGCCGAGACATGGTGACGGCGCACCAGCCAGACCAAAGAGGTGACCAGCATCATCACCCAGATATTAATCGCCATGGTCGAGGCAGGCACATGCACATAGATGATCTTGACGGAATTACCAAAATTCGCCGCCTCGGGTGTGAAAAAGAAGCCCCAGATCAGGCCGGGCACAAGGGTAATCACGCAAAGCCCCAGCGCCCAGGGCAGCACTTTGCCCGAGAGCGCCATGAATTTGACCGGGTTGGCATATTCCCACAGCGCATTCATACGCTGGCCCAGCGACCTTTTTTCGGAACGGTTGGTCGTTGTCTGTGTCATCGGGTTTCCTCTAAGGCTCCCTTTAGTAGGTGGCGTGTCTTGGCGCAACATTAACCCAGGTCACAAGTGGGTGACTTGATTTATCTCAGGTTAACACGAAGGGCCGCAGCGGCTGCAAATGGCAAAAGCGCAATAGATCCCGCAGTGATCCCCGCCATCATCAAAAGCGGCGTGTTGGCTGCAAGGCCAGCCATGCCACGGGTGGCAGCCTCGGCCCCGAATATCAGCGTCGGGATGTAAAGCGGCAGCACCAGCAGCGACATCAAAAGCCCGCCGCGTTTCAGCCCCACCGTCAAGGCCGCGCCAAACGCTCCGATCATCGACAGCGCGGGCGTTCCCAACAAAAGCGTGATGAAAATCCAAGAAAACCCGGGGCTTTCCAACTGCATCAGCGCACCAAAAAACGGGGCCGCCAGCGTCAACGGCAACCCGGTGACCAGCCAATGTGCCAACGCCTTTACCGCCACAATGCCTTCCAACGGGATGGGTGAAGTGGCCAACAGATCCAGCGAACCATCTTCAAAATCGAGCTGAAAAATCCGGTCCAACGACAAAAGGCAGGCCAATAGCGCGCCCACCCAAAGGATGCCCGGCGCAATGCGCGACAGAATGTCCCCCTCAGGCCCCACGCCAAACGGCACCAGGGTCGAGACAATCAGGAAAAACGCAAGGCCCAGGCCAAAACCACCGCCCGCACGCATCGCCAGCCGCAGATCCCGGATCAGAAGTGCAATCATAGGAACGCCCCCTCGCCCGCATCATCAAATCCGTCGGAATGGCCCATGTCGCCGGCCTTGGCCGGATCTGCCTTAAACGGGCCAATGTCGAAACTTGCCGCATCCAGACCAAGGTCAATATGGGTCGCAATCAATGCCGCCCCCCCGCGCGCCTGATGGGTGCGCACCGCATCGGCAAACAGCTGCACCGACGGCACATCAAGCGAGACGGTCGGCTCGTCCAAAAGCCAGATTGACCGCCCGGTCACCAAAAGCCGCGCAAGCCCCAGACGGCGCTTTTGTCCTGCGGACAGATTGGCGGACGGACGATTAAGAAGCCCCGCGAGGTTAAACCCTTCAACCGCCGCCGAGATGTCATTCTGCCCATGAACCGACGCCCAGAACCGCAGGTTTTCCTCAACCGTCAGAGTGGCCTTCAGCCCATCAGCATGCGCGCCATAGGTGACGGTTTCCGGCTCGCACAGCACCTCTCCAACCAACGGCGGCTGCAGCCCTGCAAGCGTGCGCAACAGCGTGGTTTTGCCTGAACCATTTGGCCCGCGCAGGATCAACACTTCCCCGGGGTTCAGCGCAAAGCCCACCCCTTGCAGGATCGGCACGCCACCACGGGTGACAGTCAGGTTTTCCGCCGCGAGTCGGGCGTTATGTCGGGGCAAATCAGTCATGCGATTGGCTTAGACCGGAAGCGCCGCCAAGGCAATGCGCCGCCCTTCCGCCAAGAGCACATTATAGGTGCGACAGGCCGCAGGGGTGGCCATAGCTTCCAGCCCGATGCCCTTGGCATCAAACGCGTCGCGCAGGGGTTTGGGCGCATAGGCAACCTCGGCTCCGGTTCCGAAAAACAGCACGTCAATCTTATCTGAAAGGGCAACAAGCGGTGCCGGATCTGCGCCATCCCAGCTGATCAGCACCTCAGCCGTCAGAAGGATCGGTCCTTGGGTCACCTCGCCGCCAATACGGAAAAATCCAGGGCCATAGCCATCCACCGGGGTGGCCCCTTCGAACTGAACTGGGTGAAATTGCATTGGCATCTCCTGTTGGGGTCAGCTGGTCACAATGGAATAAAGGCCGGAACAGGCCGATCCTGCAATGATGATGTAAGCCACGCGGCGATAAAGCTCGGTCAGTTTTGGCCGAAACAGCCAGTTGCCCAGAAGATTCCCAAGAAGGTTGGGCAGCGTGGCGATAAGCCCCAGCGCCAGAGGCAGGCCGATCAGGCGACCAAGCGCCAGAAAACCCATCAGCATCAGCACATCAAAGGCAATCAGAAAGGCAGTGTTATTGGCGCGGATTACCCGGGCCGGGTGGGTCGATGCCATGTACAGCAGGATCACGGGCGGGCCAGGAATACCAGCCGCCCCGCCCAAAAGCCCCGCCATGCCGCCAGTGGCCCAGACCAACCGGGGGGTGAGCACGCATGATAGCGAAACCCGCCCAGCAGCAGCGTAACCATCGCAAGGCTGATCACCGATACGGCCAATTTGAACACCGACGGGTCAATGGCAAACAGCACTACAACCCCAATGGGCAATATCAACATCAGCCCGCCGATCAGGCGCAGCATGTCTTTGGGATGCCCATCGCGCAGCGCGCCGGGCAACGCAGGCAGCGGCCCAATGATGTCCATCACGATCAGCACCGCCACGGCGGCGACCGGGTCTACGACCTGCGAGGCGATAGGAAGGAAAATCAGCGCGGTGCCAAAACCTGCAAAACCGCGCACCAGCCCCGCTGCGAATGCAGCGAGCAAAAGCCATCCAAGCCCCGGCAGGGCCAGGGCTTGGATGAAGATATCAGGCATCAATGCCGGCAAATTCATTGCCAAGATCTTTGGTCTCGGTCTTGTCCCAATTGCGCTTCACACCGAGGCGCAACAGGATGGCAGAGGCCACGAAGATCGACGAATAGGTCCCGACCACAACGCCCCAGATCATCGCAAACACAAAGCCGCGGATCACGTCTCCGCCCAACACGTAAAGGGCAATAAGCGCGATCAGCGTGGTGACAGAGGTCATCAATGTGCGCGACAGGGTTTCGTTGATCGAAAGGTTCAGCACCTCTTTGAGATCCAGCGTTTTATACTTGCGCAGGTTCTCACGTACCCGGTCAAACACCACCACGGTATCATTGAGCGAGTAGCCAACGATGGTCAGAAGCGCTGCAATGATCGCGAGGTCAAACTTGATGCCGAAAAGCGCAAAGACACCGATGGTCAGCACCACGTCATGCACAAGCGCGGCCACGGCGCCAAGCGAGAACTGCCATTCAAACCGCAGCCAGATATAGACCAGCACCGCGCCGATGGCGGCCAGAACCGCGTAAACTGCGGTCATGATCAGCTCGCCCGACACCTTTGGCCCCACCGATTCCACCGAGGGGAAGGTGATGGCCGGATCCACCGTGGCAAGCGCGCTTTCAACAGTCGCCATGGTTTCAGGCGTCATTGCCTCTTGGCCTTCCTGCGCCTCAATCCGAATTTGGCTGACGTGCTGATCGTCACGGAAGTTCACGTCGTTCACTTCCACAATCGAAATGTCACCCAGCGCCAACGGGGCCAACGCATCGCGGTACACCCCCACATCCACAGCCTGCGTGCTTTCGGTACGGATTGTGGTGCCGCCACGGAAGTCGATGCCGAAGTTCAGGCCGATCACAAAGAACAGTACAACCGAAGCCACCATCGCCAGACCAGACGCGCCCAAAGTGGCAAACGTGGTCTTGAAGAAATCAAACACTCGGGTTTGCGGCGCAAGGCGAATGCCCTTGATCTCCAGCTCGCGCGGTTCCTTGCGTTCATGCCACATGACAATCATCAGGCGGGTCAGGAAAATCGCGGTAAAGACCGAGGTGAGAATGCCCAGACCAAGCGTGACCGCAAAGCCGCGCACCGGGCCAGAGCCCATCACAAACAAGATCACCGCAGTGATGAAGGTGGTGATATTGGCGTCAAGAATGGCCGACAGCGCCTTTTCATACCCCAGTTCAATTGCACGCGCAGGCCCTTTTCCCGCCTTCAGCTCTTCGCGGATCCGTTCAAACACCAGCACGTTGGCGTCCACCGCCATACCGATGGTCAGGACAATCCCGGCAATCCCCGGCAGGGTCAGCGTGGCACCAATCATCGACAACAGGCCAAAGATCATGCCAACGTTCAGAACAAGCGCCACATTGGCGACAATCCCGAACCAGCCATAGGCCATGCCCATAAAGATCAGCACACCGGCAAAGGCCACCAAGGATGCAATCTTACCCGCGTCGATGCTGTCTTGTCCCAGTTCTGGCCCAATGGTGCGTTCTTCCACATAGGTCAGTTCAGCAGGCAGCGCACCGGCACGCAACAGGATCGCCAGATTGGTGCTGTCCTCGATGGTGAAATTCCCGGTGATAATGCCGGACCCACCGCAGATCTGTTCATTGATGCGCGGCGCGGAGATCACTTCCTCATCCAGCACAATCGCAAACGGCGCCCCCACATTGGACCCGGTGTATTCACAGAACTTGCGCGCGCCTGAGACATTGAACCGGAAATTCACAGCCGGCTGGCTGTTCTGGTCAAACGCGGGTTGCGCGTCATTCAGCTCTTCGCCAGTGACAACTGCGGTTTTTTCCAGCGCGTAGTAAATGCCCTCTTCATCCAGCGACGGGTAAAGCACACCGCGCGGACCGGGGTCAGCATTGGCGTTTGAGGTACGCGAGGTGACCGGGTGGAAGGTCAGCTTTGCGGTCTTGCCGATAATCTCTTTCAACTCAGACGCAGACCCGATGCCCGGCACCTGGATCAGAATCCGATCCCGGCCCTGACGCTGAATGGTCGGCTCACGCGTGCCCACTTCATCGACGCGGCGACGAATGATTTCAAGCGTTTGCAGGATGGTGCGATCATCAGTGGCAATCCGCTCTGCCTCAGACAAAGTGACCACAAACTCACCTTCACGACCGGCTGCAACCTCGATGTCAGTCGAGCCCACGCCCTGCAGGCTGACCACCGGCTGCGCCAGCGTCTTTACCTTTTCAATCGCTTCTGGCAGCGCCTCGGGACGCGAGATTTTCACCCGCAGCTCATCCGCATTGCCGTCCTGACGACGAATGGTGCCGATGCTGTCACGCTCACCGCGCAACAGGTTGCGCACCTCGGGCCACAGCGCATCCATGCGCGCGCCATACACATCCTCGACCTGTACTTCCGCCAACAAATGCGCACCACCGCGCAAATCAAGGCCAAGGTTCACAAGCCCGCTGGCGCCCAGTCCGGCCAGGCAGACCGAGCCGCCTCCAGTTCAGCCGTGGCGCCGGTGGCCTCAATCGTCTTCACCGCGTCATTATGGGTTTCCACCCGCGTGTAAAAGCCGTTCGGCGATGCGAAATACAGACCCAGGATCACCAGACCCCAGATCACCAGTCGTTTCCAAAGAGGGATTTGCAGCATGATGCCTGCCTGAATTTGCCCAAGTAACAAAGAAAAACGCGGCCTCGGGGGGCTTTCCCGGGCCGCGCGCTGAAGGGGTTACCCTTCGACCGGTTCGGATTTTGACACCACCTTGGCGATGGTCGAGCGCAACACGCGCACTTTCACACCTTCAGCGATCTCAACTTCAACTTCCGCCTCATCCTTGACGTTGGTCACCTTGCCGACAACGCCACCCGCAGTGACCACTTTGTCATTGCGACGCAGCGCACCCAGCATGGTCTGATGCTCTTTCATTTTCTTTTGCTGCGGGCGGATCATGAAGAAATACATGATCGCGAAAATCAGCAGCATGGGGATCAGCATCGAGTTCAGGATACCGCCACCAGCACCCCCTGCAGCCTGGGCATAAGCCGGAGTTACAAACATCTATTTTTCCTTTTCTTCCGGGGGCACGCACAACCCGCCCCACCTGTCTGGCGCGCACCCTATATGGGGCCTGATTGCTTGTCCAGCAAGGGAGCGGGCGAAGGTTTGTTGCGGGGGAAAAGAAGGCGGGTGACAGGCGGTTGGCGATGGTGTTTTGTGGGGGTGATTTCAATCTGGGGTTATTTATGCCACGCCAAGAAAACAAATGGCTCAACTGGCTGGGCTACACGTCCTATCCGAAACTGGAAAACTGCAAGGTCTGCGGTGCGTTTTTCGGAGTAGTGCTAGCCCTGCTCGCCCTTACGCTCGTCGTTGCCTTCTTCATCACCCTCGCCCAATTCCTCCACGCCATCTGGGGTTTTGGAAACGGCACTCAAGAAGACGTCCGTAACATTGGACTCATCCTCGCCGCGATGATCGGCTTTCCCTTCATCGTCTGGCGCGCGGTGGTGGCGCATAGGCAGGCGGAAACGGCGCAGCAGGATGTGATTACGGATCGGATCAACAAGGCGGTGGAGAATTTGGGGGCGACGCGGAATATCAAGAAGCTTGAGCTTGTTTCTACATTAGGCAACGAGATTACCCCAGAAGGTCAATACGACATTCAAGAGGTAACAGAACCGAACCTCGAAGTTCGTATTGGCGGCATTCTAGCATTGGAACGCATCGCACGAGATGACCCCAGTTTTCACATTCAAATCATGGAAATCCTGACAGCGTATGTTCGCGAGAACGCCCCTGCTCCTAAGAACCACCTTTCAATAGACTTAGCAAACCAACCTCTCCCCAGAACCGACATCCAAACCATCATCACAGTTTTAGGTCGCAGATCGGAAACTGGTAAAGCTCTCGAGTACTCGAAAGAGCGCCGCTTAGATTTGAGAGCAACCAAACTAACGAAAGCAAGTTTTCAATTCGGTGATTTCTCAGCAGCAGACTTCTCAAATAGTATTTTAGAGGGCGCAGAATTTAGCAATTCAATACTTCGAGGCACACAATTTCAACGGTGCAAACTGGATTTTGCTGACTTCTGGAAAGCACGAATGCAAGGGACAAATTTTGACATGGCCCTTTTGGTCAAAACAGCAAGGTACACATCTTTCAATGAAGAGAACATTGGCCCAATCAGCGTGATAGCTGCTGATCTGCGTGGAATCAGGGCATCGCACCTGAAATTTAAACGTATCGTTACCATGGGAGATGCAGATACAAAACTAGTACATAGCGGCGAGCTAGAACGCACAAGCATAATGTCAAAACGTGAAGATGTGGAGATGACCGCATTTCGAAAAGACGAAGATCCGGATAGAGCGATGCGCAGCTTCATGGAAACCTCCCCTTTTCGGTTCTGGTCTCCCTACGGCACCAATGATGGCGTGACATGGCAAATGCGTCGTGAATTTTTGAAACATCATGCCTGTTAGAATGGCCATACATCGACCCGCACTAATCGAACTCCCCCCTTCCCCTGCCCCGCGCAAACTGGCATATGGGCAGCAGGCCGCACGTCAACAAAAACGGGCCATAGATAAAGGACAAAAGACATGCATGATATTCGCCTGATCCGTGACAACCCTGATGCGTTCGACGCCGCGATGGCCCGTCGGGGCCTCTCTGGTGTCTCAGGTGAATTGCTGTCGCTCGACGAAACCCGCCGCGCCGCCATCCTCGCCGCCGAAACCGCGCAGGCCGAGGCGAACAAGGCCGCGAAAGAAGTGGGCGCCGCCAAGGGCCGTGGTGACGAGGCTGAATTTGAACGTCTGCGCGCCTTGGTGGGCGAAAAGAAAAGCGAAATCGCCCGCCTGAATGATGAGGCCAAAGAGCTCGACACCAAGCTGACCGCCATCCTGATGGGCCTGCCCAACGTCATGTATGACGACGTGCCCACTGGAGACGACGAAGACGACAACGTCGAGATCAACCGCTGGGGCACCCCACGTGATATCGATTTCAAACCACTGGAGCATTACGAACTGCCCGCTGTGAAATCCGGTTTAGACTTTGAAACCGCAGCAAAACTTTCCGGTTCGCGCTTCATGGTTCTGTCCGGCGCCGTGGCCCGCACCCACCGCGCGCTGGCGCAGTTCTTCCTTGATGTGCACACCGAGGAAAACGGCCTGACCGAAACCTGGACCCCCGTTCTGGTCAAGGAAGAGATGATGTATGGCACCGGACAGCTGCCAAAATTTGGCGAAGACAGCTACAAGACCGAAGATGGTTGGTGGCTGGTGCCAACCGCCGAAGTCACCTTGACCAATATCGTCAATGGCGAAACGGTGAGCGAAGATTACCTGCCGCGCCGCTACGTGGCCCACACCCAATGTTTCCGTTCGGAGGCGGGCAGTGCGGGGCGCGACACCGCAGGCATGCTGCGCCAGCACCAGTTTGAAAAAGTTGAAATGGTTTCAGTGGTTAAGCCGGAAAATTCCGAGGCAGAACATGCCCGTATGACCCGCTGCGCCGAAGACATTCTCGAGCGTCTGAACCTGCCTTACCGTACCGTGAATCTGTGCTCAGGCGACATCGGATTTGGCGCGCGACGCACCCATGACATCGAAGTCTGGCTGCCCGGTCAGAACACCTACCGCGAGATCAGCTCGGTCTCGACCTGCGGTGATTTCCAGGCGCGCCGCATGAACGCACGCTATAAGCCCGCAGAGGGCGGCAAACCGCAGTTTGTGCATACATTGAACGGCTCCGGTCTGGCCGTGGGCCGCGCGCTGATTGCGGTGCTGGAGAACGGCCAGCAGGCCGATGGGTCGGTCGGTCTGCCTGAAGCGCTGCACCCCTACCTGCGCGGCAAAACCCGCATCACCGCCGAAGGTGAACTGGTATAATCATCTGATTAATAACAAAATAGAAAGCCCGGAGCGTCGCGCGCCGGGCTTTTTTTATGCCCTATTTTCTAACCCAAAACATCCCCGCCGGAGGCACAGGCTCATCAAAGATGAGCCATCGCCGCCGCGCGGCGCGAGGCAGTTTGCCGAGCGCCCTTAGCCCAACGAAACCCCTTTGCGCCCCGCCAGATCGACGAAATACTGCCACGCCACACGCCCCGAACGCGCACCCCTTGTCGCCTGCCATTCGATAGCTTCTGCACGCAGCGTCTCGGCATCAACCTCGACCTTATAAGCCGAGCAATACCCTGAAATCATTGACAGATACTCATCTTGCGAACAGGGATGAAACCCCAACCACAGACCAAATCGGTCCGACAGAGAGACCTTCTCTTCAACCGCTTCCGACGGATTGATCGCTGAGGAGCGTTCGTTTTCGATCATGTCGCGCGGCATCAGGTGGCGGCGGTTTGAAGTGGCGTAGAATACCACATTTTCGGGCCGCCCTTCTATGCCGCCATCCAACACCGCCTTCAGGCTTTTGTAATGCTGGTCGTCATGGCTGAACGAAAGGTCATCGCAAAAGAGCAGGAAGCGGTGTTCTGAGCCGCGCAGAAGGTTCAGGAGCCGCGACACGGTCGGCAGGTCTTCGCGTTGTAATTCAACGATTTTCAGCGCCTCTCCCCGCGCCAGAACCTCGGCATGAACTGCCTTGACCAAGGAGGATTTCCCCATGCCCCGCGCGCCCCACAGAAGGGCATTGTTGGCGGGCAGACCTCGGGCAAATTGCAAAGTGTTTTCCAAGAGCGTATCGCGCGAGCGATCAACGCCAATCAACAAATCAATCGCCACCCGGTTCACCTGCGCCACAGGTTCCAGCCGGTCAGGGCCGGTGTGCCAGACAAAGGCCTCGGCCAGTCCGAAATCCGGGGCGGCCAGCGGGGCGGGGGACATGCGTTCCAGCGCGTCTGCGATGCGGGTCATTACGTTGGGGTTCAGGGCAATAGAATCCGGGCCTGTGTTCGCCATGATCACGCTCCTTTGCGGGGATAGAAAACTTTAAACTCTTTAAAGGGGGAAAACCGGAAAGTTTAAAGTCTTTAAGGGCTGAAATACGAAAGTTTAAAGTTTTCGGGGCTGTGGCGCAGCCGGTTTTGGCAAGCGGATGCCACGCCGGGAAACCGATCCAGAAAAACAAAAAGCGCGCCTTAATCGGGCGCGCTTTTCGTTTTGGTTTGATCAGGGATTACTTGCCCTTGTCAGTGCCATCCTCGTCGGTGTCGGTGTCATCTTCGCCTTCCGGGTCTTCATCGAATTCGGCGAGCAGCTCATCATCTTCAGCTGCGTCTTTGTCGCCCTCTTCGCTCTCATCGTCATCCTCAAACCAAAGGCCCTGCGCGCGCAATTCCTCTTCGCGCTTTTTCTCAACACGGCCGACCAGGAAGATCGAGATCTCGTAAAGGCCGTAGACCACCACAAACAAGATCACCTGGGTGATCACATCCGGCGGGGTCACCAGCGCGGCCAGCACCAGAATGCCAACCACCGCGTATTTGCGCATTTCCCCCAGCCCTTTGGCCGACACAAGCCCGGCTTTGCCCATCAGCGTCAAGAGCACCGGCAGCTGGAAACAAAGGCCAAAGGCCACCACAAATTTAATGGTCAGGCGCAGGTATTCCTGCACCGAGCCCTGAAAGTCGATCGAGGCCTGCACATCGGTGTCGCCGACACCGCCTGTTTGCTGGAAGCCCAGGAAAAAGTCGAACGCCAGCGGCATCACCACATAAAACGCAAAACTTGCACCAAGGAAAAACATCACTGGCGAGGCAACCAAGAACGGCAGAAAGGCGTTTTTCTCGTTCTTGTAAAGCCCCGGCGCCACAAAGCGCCACATCTGGTACGAGATATAGGGAAACGACAGCACCAGCCCGCCAAACAGCGAGATCGACACCGCAACAAAGAAACCTTCCTGCAGTTTGATCAGGATCAGGCCGCAATCTTCCTGACCACGCTCGGCCATGGTCTGGCACAGCGGGTCGGTGAGGAAGTTGAAGATCGGGTTCCAGACGGTGAAACAGATCACCATGCCGATGATAAAGGCGATGGCGGAATGGATCAGGCGGGTGCGCAGCTCGGTCAGATGCTCGATCAGCGGCGCGGCGCTGTC
>JQGR01000136.1_pt1 | contig 11604 bp, 17 predicted proteins | sample 210181 | NCBI WGS metagenome assembly JQGR01 (sample SAMN02928655, study PRJNA255238) | bioreactor metagenome | biome: continuous culture; feature: L-culture metagenome assembled contigs; material: continuous culture biomass; isolation source: continuous culture inoculated with microbial biomass... | reverse complement strand
ACAGATGAAAATATTCTTGAATGCGAATAAATCTTAACAAATTAGTTTTTTAACTTAAAAAACCTTTTGAGAAAAAACAACTACTTACAACTATTCAAATGGTTATGGGACAACAAAATATCAATGAAGAGATAATAGAATTAGGTGAAGGTTTCTCATATTCAGTAAAAAATAAAGAATTATTTTACAAAGAAGAATTAATTTCATTAACAAAGTTAGAAAAAAACTCTTAGAAGTATTAGTACATAATAAAACGCATGTTGTAACATATGAAATGATTGAAAACTTTGTATGGCAAGAAAAAGGTGCTACTCAAGAGGTTATAAGAGCATACATAAAAAAACTTCGTAAAAAAACTTATCAAGAACTTATTGAAAATATCCAAGGTATTGGATACTTACTTAAAATCTAAATAGAATAAAAAATTCATAGTTTATTCACACTTTACTTATACAATAACTTTAAGTAAAAAAATTAAGGAAAAACTATGAAAAAGAGAAGCTTAATCTTAATTGGTTTAATTTTTTCAAACTCACTACTTTTTGCAGGACAAAATGCTTATTTGAAAAATGATGGGCAAGTATTTTAACTCCAAATGCAAAAAAGAGATAGGAAAGATTGACACAGCTACACCAGTGGAAGTTTTAAAAGAAAAAGGTAACTTTAAAAAAGTAAAAGTAAGTGGTTGGGCTGCTTATGGTTTTGAAAATGTACTTTTTAAAGATGCAGGGAAAAGAATTTTTTATTTAGTACTTGATGATAACAAAACTATAAAACCAAAAGTTCTAGGAGAAAAAACTGATACATATGATACTGTATGGAAAAATGTATCTTATACATTTGGGTAAAAAAGACTCTTTAAGTAAAGATATAGATAGTATTTATGCTAAAGGGAAAGAACTATTTACTAATAGATGTGGAGCGTGTCATGCTGCACCTGAATTAGAGCACTATACAGTAAATCAATGGCCAAGTATTATTAACTCTATGAAACCAAGAGCTGGTTTAACAGATGAAGATATGCAGTTTGTTGTGAAATTTGTTCAAAAACATGGAAAATAAGGAGACATTATGGGAAATATAAAAAGAAGAGAGTTTCTAAAAGGAAGTGGTGCAGCAGCAGCTAGTACACTTTTATTTAGTGATTTATCAGCAAATAGTTTAATTAGTGGTCCAGTTGCAAATAAATCTAAATCTTTAAGTGGTTCTCACTTTGGAGCATTTAGAGCTCATGTAAAAGGTGGACAGTTTACTGGCGTTACAGCTTTTGAAGATGACCCAAACCCATCTCCTATGATTAATGCATTACCAAGTAGAACATATGCAAAAACAAGAGTTGAATATCCAATGGTAAGAGAAGGTTTCTTAAAACATGGACATAAAAGTGATACTTCAAAAAGAGGTTCTGACAAATTTGTAAGAGTTAGTTGGGAAAAGGCACTTGATTTAGTAGCTTCTGAAGTTAAAAGAGTTCAAAAGTCATATGGATATAAAAGTATTTATGCAGGAAGTTATGGATGGTATTGTACAGGTAAACTTCATAATCCTCAAACATTAATGAATAGAATGATGAAAATATCAGGTGGTTTTGTAGGAAGAATTGGTGATTATTCAACTGCAGCTGCACAAATTATTTTACCTCATGTTTTAGGAAGTATTGAAGTTTATGAGCAACAAACTTCTTGGCCATTAGTTTTAAAACATGCTAAAAATGTAGTTTTTGGGGTGCAAATCCACTTGTTACTTGTCAAATTGATTGGGATGTATCAGGACATGGAGCTTTTCCTTATTTAGAACAGTTAAAAAAAGCACATAAAAAAGGTCAAGTTGATGTATTCTCTGTTGATCCTGTAAAAAATGATACAGCAATGTATTTTGATTCAAAAATGATACAACCAAAACCTAATACAGATGTTGCAATGATGCTTGGTATGATGTATTATTTACATACTTCAAATCAATATGATAAAGAGTTTATCAAAAAATATACTGTTGGATTTAAAGATTTTGAAGAGTATTTACTTGGAAAAGTAGATAACACTCCAAAAACATTGACATGGGCTTCAAATATTTGTGGAATAAAAGAAAAAGATATTAAAGACTTTGCACAAAAATTAAAAGATGAAAAAAGTATGTTAATGGCTGGATGGGGAGTTCAAAGAGCTGACCATGGAGAGCAATTTCACTGGACTTTAGTTACATTAGCTTGTATGTTAGGTCAAGTAGGAGTACCTGGGTGTGGATTTGGATTTAGTTATCACTACTCAAATGGAGGAACACCAAGTTCATACGCACCAGGTTTAGGTGGAATCTCTACAAACATTAATAGTAGTAAAAATGGTCCTTGGACAAAATATGAGCCATTTAATATTCCTTGTGCAAGAATGGTAGATATGATATCAAATCCTGGTAAAGTTATTGACTTTAATGGTAAAAAATAGAATATCCAGAAATTAAAATGGTATATTGGACAAGTGGTAACCCATTTCACCATCACCAAGATAGAAACACAATGATTGAAGCTTGGAAAAAGCTAGAAACATTTATTGTGCACGAACCTTTTTGGACACCAACAGCTAGAATGGCGGACATAGTTCTTCCAGCTACAACAGAAATTGAAAGAAATGATATTGAAATAATTGGTGACTATAATAGTAGCCATATTATTGCTATGAAAAAAGCTATTGACCCAGTTAAAGAATCAAAAGATGATTATGAAATTTGTAGATTAATTAGTAAAAGACTTGGATATGAAGAAGAGTTTACAGATGGTAAAAAATCACAAATGGATTGGATTAAAGAGTTTTATAATAACTCAAAAGTTCAAGGTGAAAATAAAGGTATAAAAATGCCTACATTTGAAGAATTCTGGGAAAAAGGATATGTTAAATTTGACGTAAGAGAAGAAGACAAAAACTTTACTAGATATGAAGAATATGTAAAAAATCCAATGCTAAATCCTTTAGGAACACCATCTGGAAAATTGAGATTAGTTCAAGAGTAATTAAAAAATTCAATTATGATGATTGCTTACATTATCCAAGTTGGATAGAACCAGCTGAATGGTTAGGTTCAGAAGAATCAGAAGAGTATCCATTGCATGTATTATCTCCTCATCCAAAATATAGATTACACTCACAGTTATCTAATACTTGGATAAGAGACTTATATGAAGTAAATGGAAGAGAGCCAATTTGGTTAAATCCAAAAGATGCTAAAAAAAGAGGAATTAAAAACGGAGATATTGTAAAAGTTTACAATAAAAGAGGTTCTACACTTGCAGGTGCAATTGTAACTAAGAATGTTCTTCCAGGTGTTGTTAAAATGGATGAGGGTGGATGGTATGACCCAAAAAATCCAGGTGAAGAGAAAACAATGTGCAAACATGGTGATGTAAATCAACTTACTATTGATAAAGGTACATCAAAACTTGCACAAGGAAATATCTCAAACACAGCTTTAGTTCAAATTGAAAAATATACTAAAGAAGCACCACATATATCAGTTTTTGAAAAACCTTCAATAGTATAAACATATAAAAAGAACAAGTCAAATCTGCTTGTTCTTTTTTAATTAATACGATGAAAACTTCATAATAGTTTTCATATAAAATAAATTAAAACAAACTCATTAAGCTACAAGTATTTTTTACTTGTTAGCTTTTTTTATTATAAACTCCCTCAAAATAGTACTTTACACAATTTTTTATCTTTATCGATTTATAGAATATAAAAAATAAAATTTCAAAATTAGCTAATATTAATCTTGACTTATGAACATATGTTCGTTATAATTCTGAACATATGTGCATATAGGAAGAAAAAATGAATTGTTGTGGCAGAAAAAGAAAGAGTAGAAATATTAATGCTGATTATTGCAATATCGCATTTAAACCAGCTGGTATAAGAAGAAAATTACTAGAAACAGTAATTATTTATGAAGATGAAATGGAATCAATTAAATTAGCAGATTATGAATCAATGTATCATCAAGATTGTGCTAATAAGATGAATATATCTCGTTCTACTTTTTCAAGATTGATTGAAAGTGCAAGAAAGAAAATTGCGGATGCTTTATTAAATCAAAAAGCCATAAGTGTAGAATCAAGAATTGAAGGATAAAAAATGAGAAATTGTAGAAAACTGAATAATAAAAGTTCTAATCAAGGATTAGGACAAGGTAAAAGAAGAGCTCAAGGGAAAAGACAAAGAAGAGGAGCTCAAGGATTAAAAGAAAGTAGAAATTCAAATAAAATTGAAAATAGTTTTGAATCTTCAATGACTAGAAGATTTCAAAATAGAAATCAATTCTAATGAAAATTACAATTGCTAGTGGAAAGGGTGGTACAGGAAAAACAACTCTTTCTACTAATTTAGCAATGTATCTAAAAAGTAAAAAAGAAGATATTGTTTTAACAGATTTAGATGTTGAAGAACCAAATATTACTCAGTTTTTAAAAGGTGATTTGAAAAATGAGTATCTTTGTAATAAGTTTGTTCCTCAATGGGAAGAAAACAATTGCACCTTATGTGGACATTGTTCCGAAATTTGTAATTTTAATGCAATAGTAACAACAGACAAAAAAGTTTTGATTTTTAATGAACTTTGTCATAGTTGTTTTGCTTGTAGTGAATTATGCCCTACTACATCTTTATTGATGAAACCTACAAAAATAGGTCGAATAAAAGAGTTTTTTAATGAATTTGTTTTCATAGAAGGATGCCTTGATTTAGGGCAAGAAATGGCTATACCTGTTATATCTCAAACTATTTCTTATACAAACAAAAAATTTCAAAAAAGTTTAAATCTTTTTGATGCTCCACCTGGAACTAGTTGTTCTTTTGTGGAAGCTTGCAGACAAAGTGATTTTATTTTTTTAGTTACTGAGCCAACACCTTTTGGTCTTAATGATTTAAAACTGGCAGTTGAAACTTTAAAAGTAATAAAAAAAGAGTTTGCAGTAATTATAAATAGAGATGGAATAGGAAATAGTGAAGTAGAGGATTATTGTAATAAAGAATCAATACAAATAATTACAAAAATCAAAAATGAATAAAAATGTTGCAAAATTATATTCTAATGGAAAAATAATATATAACAAAGTTGAACATTTTAAAGAATCATTAGAAGAAATAAGCTCTTTTATAGGAGGTATAAAATGAGGGAAATTGTAATAATTTCTGGAAAAGGTGGTACAGGAAAAAGTTCTATAAGTGCATCTTTTGCGTATTTAGAAAAGAGTAATGCACTTATAACTGATTGTGATGTTGATGCAGCAAATTTACATTTACTTTTGGATGCAGATTTTGAAGAGAGTGAAGAGTTTTATAGTGGTAAACTTGCAGTAATTGATAATGAAGAGTGTCTTAGTTGTGGGGCTTGTTTAAGAGGTTGTAAGTTTGAAGCAATAACAAAAGAAAATAACAAACTAATAGTAGATGCAATTTTATGTGAAGGTTGTGGCTATTGTAGTCAAATTTGTCCAACAGATGCTATTCGTATGAAAGATCAAAAAGCTGGTGATTTATATATTTCAAATATAAAAACTGGTTCAAAATTAGTACATGCAAAACTTGGATTTGGGGCAGAAAATTCAGGAAAACTTGTCTCAAAGGTGAAAAAAGAGGGAAAAGTTTTAGCTTTAAAACAAAATAAAGAGTTTGTCATTACAGATGGAAGTCCAGGTATTGGATGTTCTGTTATTTCAAGTTTAAGTGGGGCAAATTTACTTGTAATTGTAACAGAAGCTAGTAAGTCTGGTTTTCATGATTTGCAAAGAGTAGTTGAACTTGTAAAATCATTTGAACTTGAAGCAATTTGCATAATAAATAAGTATGATTTAAATCAGGAATTATCAGAAAAATAGAACAATATTTAAAAAGAAAAAAATAAAAGTTGTTTCAAAACTACCTTATAATGAGATTTTTTCTGAAGCATTAGTTCACTCACAAAGTTTAATAGAGTTTGATAAAGATTGTGAAATCTCTAATCTTATAAATGAGAGTTGGAATGAAATAAAATGGACAATAAGAAGACAAGATAATGAAAATAGTTTTTACAGCAATAAATAAAAGTGAAGATAGCTTAATAGATAGTAGATTTGGTAGAGCAAGTGTATTAGTAGTATATGATGAAGATACTAAAACAAAAGAATTTATATCAAATGATGAAAGTGAGGGCATGAGTCAAGGTGCTGGATTACAAACAGCACAAAAAGTTTTAAAAATAAATCCTGATATGATAATTATAGCAAATGCAATAGGATATAAAACCTTAGATGTCATAAAACAAACAGATATAAAAGTCTATATTGGAGCTATTGATATGACAATAGATGAAGCGTATAAAGCTTTTAAAAATAATAAATTAAAATTACAAAATTAAGGAGTAAAGATGAGATTAATTTTTCCAACAAATGAAAATCAAGGATATTTAAGTAAAAGAGGTGCCCATTTTGGCAAAGCAAAATTCTATACAGTAATTACATTAGAAGATGAAAAAATAGTAGATGTAGAATCTTTGAAAAACCCAGGTCATGAAACAGGTGCTTGTAGTAATGCAATTAGTAATATTCTAAGTTTTAATCCAGATGCCCTAATAGTAGGTGGAATTGGTACAAAACCAGCTGAGGGTTTTAAAGAAGCAGGACTAGATGTATATTTTGATGAAACAAGTAAAACTGTCGAAGATAGTATTAAACTGTTTTTATCAAATAAATTAGAAAAAAGTGTAGGAAAAGGTACTTGCAGTGTACATTAGGAGTTTTTGTGTATAATTTACATAAAAAATAATATAAAGAATTTTTATGGTAACTATCTCTTTTTAAATTTATCAATAATGCTCTTGCCTTTAGCTTTTGTAGGCTTTTTCTATTATAGATATACAAGTGATAAAAAAGAGATAGCTTATGCAAGCTTAAGAATGGTTTTACAGTTGACATTAATAGGCTACGTATTAATTTTTATATTTAAAACAAAAGATTTACTTATTGGTTCTTTTATTCTTCTTTTTATGCTTGTATTTGCAACTTTTATTATTTTAAGAGTAACCAAAGACAAAAGTCTTAAAAACTATATGCATATATTTATAGCTACTTTTATTTCATCATTTATACATCTTTTTTTAATTATTGTAGTGGTTTTAGATTTAGATAGTTTGTATGAGCCAAGATATGTTATTCCTATTGCTGGGATGATATTTGCAAACTCAATGAATGTTATTTCTTTAGCTATTGAAAGATTTGAAAAAGAGTTAAGTAGAAATGAAAGCTTTAAAAAAGCAAGAGAAATAAGCTTTAAAGCCTCTATGATTCCTCAAATAAACTCACTTTTAGCCGTAGGTTTAGTGGCTTTGCCTGGTATGATGACAGGACAAATTTTATCAGGAGTTGATCCTTTAATTGCTGTAAGATATCAAATCATGATTATGATAATGGCAATATCCAGTGGAGGAATGGCAACTATTTTTTATTATATACTAAAATCAAAAATTATTTTTAAAAAGTAAGATTTTACACGGTAAATCCATACTATTTTTATATATTTAAATAAAAATGGTTGAAAAAATGAAAATATTATTACTTGAAGACGATATGATCTTAAATGAGATAATTGAAGAGTATTTACTTGAAAATAAATATGATGTAAAGGCAACTACTAACTCACAAGAGGCTTTAGAGTTAATCTATGATAATCTTTTTGATATTTTACTTTTAGATGTTAATGTCCCTTATCTAAATGGATTTTCCCTTTTAAAAAATTAAGAAAAAACTCAATATATGTACCCACAATTTTTATTACTTCAAAAAATCAAGCAGATGATATGCAAGAGGGCTTTGATGCTGGTTGTGATGACTATATTAAAAAGCCTTTTAATTTAGATGAGTTAAATTTAAGAATTAAAAACTTAAAAAGACTATATAGTATTGACTTAACTTTTGTAAAAATAGCACCTAATCTTTGTTATGATGTGAGCAATAGAATAATTTTAAAAGATGAGGTGAAGTATCAACTTTCAAAGATGGAAGCAAAAGTATTTGAGTATCTTTATAAAAACAAAAATAGAGCAGTATCAATAGAAGAAATAGGATTAAATAACTGGGTTTATGATGATATACCAATTGATACTACAATTAGAACATATATTAAAAATTTAAGAAAAATTGTGGGAAAAGAGACAATAGAGACTATAAAAAGTATTGGTTATAAATTAAAGACAGCATAGAAGCTGTCTTTATCCAGAATATTTAGCTGTTTTATTTAAATCTTCTAATAATCTATCATAATTTGTTTGTTTTATATTAGATTGAGAATCTTTTTTTGCAAAATTTTTATGCATCTTAATGCATAACTCTTTTGTCATTGCACCTTTCATGCTTTGCATATCATGGTGACTCATATTTGAAGCAAAAAGTGCGCTTGTAAATAAAGCTGTTCCTAAAATTGTAACTGTAAGTTTTTTCATCATACATCCTTTTTCTTGATTTGTAGTATGATTTTAGTAGTTTAATATGGAAAGAATATGGAAAAACTAAAAGTCTTCAATTAAGAAGACTTTTTAGACAGAAATATTAGTTTCTAAAATTTTATCTGTTTTTTTAAGAGCTAATATAAAAAATATTGCTGGAATAACTATAAGTGTTAAGAATGCTGAAGATATCATTCCTCCAATCATAGGTGCAGCAATTCTTTGCATTACTTCACTTCCTACACCATTTATATACATAATAGGTATAAGTCCACCTAAAATAGCAAATAAAGTCATAAGTTTAGGTCTTAATCTTAAAACGGCACCTTTAAAAACTGCATGAAAGATATGCTCTTTTGTAAACTTTATACCTTTATTTTTAAGTTCAAGCATTGCTTCATGTAAATATACAAGCATAACTATTGAAGTTTCAGCTGCAACTCCAAGTAATGCAAGAAATCCTACAATAACTGCGATTGAAATATTGAAGTTTAAATACTCTAAATAAAATACTCCTCCTGTTAATGCAAAAGGAAGTGTAAAGAAGATAATTAGTGTATATGTGATATTTCTTAATGCAAAATAGATTAAAATAAATATAATCATCAAAGTAAAAGGAATAATATATGTAAGTCTTTGCATAGCAGATTCTAAATATTCACTTTGACCTGCCCATTCAAAAAAGTAACCACTTGGTAGCTTTATCTCTTCTAAAAGCTCTTTAGCACCATCTTTATACTCTTTCGCACTAACCCCACTTTTAGGTGTAATATATATAAAGTTTACATTTAAAGCTTTTTCTGATTTTATAACAGATGGCCCTTCTTCATATTTCAATTTTGCAAATAGTTTTAAAGGTTGAAATCCAAGTTTTGTTTTAATTTGAAGATTTTCTAAACTTGCAATATCTTCTCTTTGTGTTGTTTCATATCTTAAGCTAATAGGATATCTTTCTAAATCTTTATAAAAAGTAGAAACTTCTGCTCCACTTACACCAAAAGAGATAGTATTTAATACATCATCTTTTGTAATAGAGTATCTTGATAACATTTTATCATCGATTTTATATTTAAATAATATCCAGAGTTTATTTTATCAGATGATACGGCAAGAGTTTTATCATATTTTTTCAATTTTTGCTCAATTTTAAGTGCTACATTTTCCAATGTTTCATGGTCATTTCCATATAATTTTATTCCAAGTGGAGTTCTAATCCCTGTTAAAAGCATATCTATTCTTCCTCTAATAGGATAAGTCCATGAATTAGTAAGTCCAGCAATTCTTAGTTTTTCATCCATTTCTTGCATAAGTTTTTTATATGTCATGCCTTCTCTCCACTTCTCTTGTGGCTTTAAAGTTATAATTGTTTCAATCATTGCAAGTGGAGCAGGGTCAGTTGCTGTGTCTGCTCTTCCTGCTTTTCCAAATACAGTTTCAACTTCAGGGAAAGATTTGAGAATTTTATCTGTTTTTGAGTTAACTCTTTTGATAAATCAATTCCAAGTCCATAAGGAGTTACAGGCATATACATAAAAGTTTGCTCATTCATCATTGGCATAAATTCCCAGTTTTGTTTTTTATAAACAGGGTATGCTAATATTATAGTTCCTAAAAATAGGGCTACAATTACATATCTAAATCTAAGTGAGAGTTTTAAAAGTGGTGAAAAAGCTTTACAAAGAATCTATTTAGTATATTTTTGTCTTCACTTAAAATCTTACCTTTTATAAAAAATATCATTAAAATAGGTACCACTGTAATTGATAAAATAGCTCCACTAACCATCGCAAAAGTTTTTGTAAATGCAAGGGGAGTAAATAATCTTCCCTCTTGTCCTGTTAATGCAAAGATTGGTAAAAAAGATACAACAACTAAAATTAAAGCAAAGAAAATAGGACGACCTACTTGTTTTGCTGATTTTATAATAATTTCAATCCTTTGTTTATTTGAAATATCTTCTTTTCCTTGTAAATGTTTATGGGCATTTTCTACCATTACAATAGTTGCATCAACCATAGCTCCAATTGCTATTGCAATACCACCTAAACTCATAATATTTGAACCCATTCCAAATATCTTCATAAACAAAAAAGTTAAAAGTACAGTAATAGGAAGAGTAATTATTATAATTAATGCAGATCTTGCATGAAATAAAAATAAAGCAGTAACTACCATTACTATAATAGACTCTTCTATTAATGTAGATTTTAAAGTATCAATGGCTTTATCAATTAGTGAGCTTCTATCATATGTCTCTACTACTTCAACTCCATCAATTTTAAGTGTTTCAAGCTTTTTTTTTCACATTTTTAATTACTTTATATGGATTCTCTCCATACCTTACAACTACAATACCACCAACAGTTTCACCTTGACCGTTTAAATCAGCCATTCCTCTTCTACTTGCTGAACTTATATTAACACTTGCAATATCTTTCACTTTTAAAGGGATATTATTTTGAGTTTTTATAGTGATTATTTTCAATATCATAAACACTTTGTAAATAGCCTTTTGCTGTAATTAAGTGTTCATAACCATTCTCTAAGATTATTCTTCCACCTTTGTCATTATTGCTTTTTTCAAGGGCTTTTTTTATCTCATCAATACCTATATTGTATTGCACCATTTTATTTTGATTTAAAGTAATTTCATAATTTTTTATAAATCCACCAATTGAAGCAATTTCACTAACTCCATCTACACCTAAAAGTGCAAATTTATAGTAATAATCTTGTAATGTTTTTAGCTCATCTAAACTTTTTGTATCAGATTTTAATGCATACTCATAAGCCCAACCAACACCAGTTGCATCTGGACCAATAGTTATTTTTGCATTTGAGGGAAATTCCCCTTGAAGTTGAGATAGTTGCTCTAATATTCTGTTTCTTGATTCATAAAGGTCTGTATTATCTTTAAAAATTATATAAATTAATGCATTTGAGAAAGAACTCATAGCTCTTACTGTTTCAATATTTGGCAAACTCATCAAGTTTGATATTAGAGGATATGAAACTTGCTCTTCAATTGTCTTAGGACTTTGTCCTGCCCATTCGACTTGTACAATTACTTGAGGAGGAGATAAATCAGGCAAGGCATCTAAACTAGTATTTTTAACTGCCCAAAATGAACCTAATGTT
>JQGR01000135.1_pt1 | contig 11705 bp, 12 predicted proteins | sample 210181 | NCBI WGS metagenome assembly JQGR01 (sample SAMN02928655, study PRJNA255238) | bioreactor metagenome | biome: continuous culture; feature: L-culture metagenome assembled contigs; material: continuous culture biomass; isolation source: continuous culture inoculated with microbial biomass... | reverse complement strand
TTTCGATCTCATTGTGCTTGACGTCATGATGCCGGGAGAAAGTGGTCTCTCGGCTTGCCAACGGCTTTCTGCAGATCGCAGTTTGCCGATCATCTTGCTAACAGCTCTTGGTGAGGAGACGGACCGGATCGTCGGGCTTGAGATCGGAGCTGATGACTACGTGAGCAAGCCATTCAACCCCCGCGAATTGCTCGCTCGCATCAAGGCAGTGCTTCGGCGATCCGAGCGACCGGAAATGCACGCCGGTGACTTCGCAGGCAAAAAAGTGCACTTCGCACATCTGACGCTTGATACCGACAGGCACGTCCTAATTGATGAGGCCGGAGTAGAAACACCTCTGACCACTTCGGACTTCAAATTGCTGACGGTTCTTCTTGAACGGGCGCGCATGGTGCTCAGCCGAGAACAACTGCTGGACTTGACTGCGGGTCGAATGGCCGGGCCGCTTGATAGAACGATCGACAACCAGATTAGCCGGCTGCGCCGAAAAATCGAACCTGACATTCTCCGACCAAAGATCATCACCACGGTTAGAAATGGCGGGTATTGCCTTGCCGCGGATGCCGAGGTTCTCGAATGATGCGGTGGCCATTCAACACATTACGCGTTCAGTTGGTCTTGTTGGTCGTGGCAGCGTTAGCCGCCGCGCAGATCATCAGTCTTTGGCTTTTTGTCGATGAGCGAAGCCTTGCGATCCGGGCAGCCTTCGGGTTCGAAGCGGCCGGAAGAGCCGCAAACGTTGCGCGGCTTATCGACGAAGCGCCGCCGGATTTACATGCCTCGATATTGCGTGCAGCCAACTCCCCCTTAGTTCGCTTCGACATGTCGGACAAGCCGATCGTGACGCATACTGGTCACTCCGATGGCGGATTGGTCGAAGCCCGTGTCAGGGCTTTACTTGGTGATACCTACAGCCGCGACATCCGCGTCGAGTTGCATCAAATTGAAGGGCAGATTCTGCCGCTGCCGCATTTGTCGGAAGAAATGGCCGAAATGCACATGGCCATGATGCGGGGAGAGCTGTCGGCCGTTGAGATGAACCTTTCTATCGCCATTTCAGGCGGGCAGTGGCTGAATGTGGGCACAAGGTTCGAACGGCCACCGCTTCAATGGCCACTGTTTTCAACCCTGACATTCGCGCTTACTGCGGCGGTGCTCTTGATTGTCGTCTTTTGGTTTTTGCTGTCACGCCTAACAGGTCCGTTGCAACGACTGGTGAAGGCGGCTGATGCCCTTGGCAGAGGTGAAGACGTGGCTGATTTGCCGATGTCGGGGCCCAAAGAGGTGCGCGATCTCACAACAGCATTTAATCGAATGCAAGATCGCCTTACGCGCTATGTCGCCGATCGGACAAGGCTGCTTGCCGCCTTGGGGCATGATTTGCGTTCACCGCTGACGGCTCTGCGCGTTCGAGTTGAAATGGTGGAAGAAGCGGAAACGCGCGACAGTCTTGTGACCTCGATCGAAGAAATGCAGACCATGGTCGACGCAACGCTTACATTTGCACGCGGGCTGACCGGATCTGAAGAAGCAGTCGAGGTGGACGTCGGCGAGTTTCTATCGACGCTTCGCATCGATATGGTCGAGCAATTCGAGCTCGAAACAGGTGCAAGCATACATGCGCGTGTTCGTCCGAGTGCTTTTCGGCGCGCTCTTCGCAATGTCATCGAGAATGCGGTTCGTTATGGGAAGAGTGCTCGCGTTAGCTACACGGTCCGCAAGAGTGATCTTCTGATTTTCGTCGATGACTCGGGGCCGGGCATCCCGGCAACCGAACTGGAGCGCGTTTTCGATCCGTTCTATCGGCTTGAAGAATCGCGGTCTCTCGAAACCGGGGGGCATGGTCTCGGACTTGCCATCGCCCGCACGATCATCCGCGCGCATGGCGGCGATATTTCACTGGCAAACCTGGAAGAAGGCGGAGTGCGAGCCAGCATCGCTATCCCTCTCGCTGGCGATGCCATTCAAGGAGAAGAGGAATGAAGAAATGCGATTTTTCAATATGTTGTCCACATCTACGACAGCTCTCTTGCCATCCATCGCGCTCGCAGATCAGCGAAGTGACGGGCCGTGGGACTATGGTCACATGATGTGGGGTGGAGGGTATGGAATGATTGGCGGTTTGATGATGCTGGTTTCTGGGGGCTGGTCATCTTTCTGATTGTGGTTGCAGTCCGCCGGTTCACCAATGGGAACAACGCTCCCAATCAGCCGGACGCGCTGGACATTTTGAGGGACCGGTTCGCGAAAGGTGAAATCGACGAGGAGGAATTCCAGAAGCGTAAAAGCACCCTGGAAAGCTGAACCCCGACTCCACACCCTACTTTGAGCTTCAACCCCGCAACCGAACACATACGAATTGGAAGACACCATGACGCCCGAATTCGGCCATTTCGCACTGGCACTCGCATTGGCACTTGCGCTCGTCCAAAGCGTGCTTCCCATCCTCGGTGCGGCACGCGGCAACCTAATGTGGATGCGCTCGGCGCGGGCATTGTCTGTAGCTCAACTATTGTTCGTTGGCTTGGCATTCGCGGCATTGATGCGCGCGTTTGTTGTCAGCGATTTTACGGTTTTGAATGTCGCCGAAAACTCACACTCCCTGAAGCCGATGCTTTACAAGGTTGCGGCGACCTGGGGCAGCATGAGGGGTCACTCCTTCTTTGGGTTCTCATTCTGACGGCATTCGGCGCTGCGGTTTCCTTTTTCGGTTCAAACATCCCCGAGCCTCTCAAGGCCCGAACCTTGTCGGTGCAGGCCTGGATCAGCGTCGGATTCCTGTCCTTCATGCTGTTGACGTCAAACCCCTTCGAACGCCTGTTTCCACCGCCAATCGACGGCAATGATCTGAACCCGCTGCTTCAGGATGTCGGGTTGGCGATGCACCCACCGCTATTATACCTGGGCTATGTCGGGTTCTCGATTGTCTTTTCATTTGCCGTTGCGGCCTTGCTGGAGGGGCGGATCGATACAGCCTGGGCGCGGTGGGTCCGGCCGTGGACACTGGCGGCGTGGATGAGCCTGACCGCGGGTATCGCACTTGGGTCATGGTGGGCATATTACGAGCTAGGCTGGGGGGCTGGTGGTTCTGGGATCCGGTTGAGAACGTCAGCTTCATGCCATGGCTGCTTGGCACGGCGCTGCTACATTCGGCCATCGTGACCGAGAAACGCGACGCATTCAAAAGCTGGACGATCCTTCTGGCGATCCTAACGTTTTCGCTGTCGCTGCTGGGTACCTTTGTCGTGCGGTCAGGGCTTTTGACGTCGGTCCATGCCTTCGCGGTCGATCCCGAACGCGGGCTCTACATTTTGATGCTTCTGGCGCTGTCAATCGGCGGTTCACTGGCGCTATTTGCGTGGCGTGCACCGATGATGGAAGCAGGTGGACTCTTCAAGCCAGTCAGCCGGGAGGCGGGGCTACTGGTAAACAACCTCATTCTGGCGGCGGCCACTGGAACGGTTCTGTTTGGAACGCTGTACCCGCTCTTTCTGGAGGCTGTGACCGGTGACAAGATTTCGGTTGGACCACCGTTTTTCAACGCGTCTTTCATTCCGATGATGCTGCCTCTTGTCTTTGTGATGGGGCTTGGTCCGTATTTGTCATGGAAGCGCGCCGATCTTGCAGGGGTTCTTCAACGGCTTCGGTTCGTCGCCATCCTGTCGGTGCTGGGAGTCCTTGCCATTTGGTATACGACTATGGGCGGCCCGGTTCTTGCCTATCTTTCGATCCTTCTGGCGATCTGGCTGTTCCTTGCGACCTTGCGGGAATGGGCGCTTAGAATTCGACTGTTCGATGTCCCCTTCAAAGAGGCACTGCGACGCGCGCGAAACCTGCCAAGGGCAACCCATGGTATGACCATGGCGCATGCGGGTCTTGCAGTCGCAATGTTCGGTTTTGTTGGATCGAGCGCCTGGAAATCTGAACAGGTCGTGTTTGTCGGGCCGGGCTCGAACATCTTCATTGCCGGTTTTGACGTTACGTTTGAAGGTGTTCAGCGCCTTAGCGGCCCGAATTACTTTGCAGACCGAGGCACGTTGGTCGTGCGTCGCGACGGTGAGATCGTGACGATGCTCTATCCCGAACGCCGAACATTTCCGGTGACGCAAAGCTCCACGACGGAGTCCGCGATCCGCTCGACCCTGGCAGGCGATCTATACGCTTCGATTGCAGCGCCTGCTTCGGAAGATGCAGAAGAAAGCGGCGCCTGGACGCTTCGCATTCTTTATGAGCCCCTGGTGAACTTCATCTGGATCGGATCGTTCATGCTGGTTCTTGGTGGAGCGCTGTCCCTTTCGGACAGGAGGCTACGGGTTGGCGCGCCTCGGCGCAGAACCATTGACGCGACCACCTCGGTTCCGGCGGAGTAGAAGATGAAACGTATTCTTGCCTTTGCACCCCTTGTGATCGCTGTGATCTTTGGAGGGTTCTTCCTTTGGGGTCTGAATCCAAGCCGTGATCCAAACGAAATCCCTTCGGTTCTTATTGAACAGCCAGCGCCGGAGTTCGAGCTTGCAGCGGTTGAGGGTCTGGAAACACCAGGATTGTCGCGCGTTGATTTGACCGGACAAGATCGTCCGATCGTGCTCAACGTGTTTGCCTCATGGTGCGTTCCGTGCCGCGCCGAGCATACAGTGCTGACCAACCTGGTCGAACGCGATGGCATCCGGCTGTTCGGGATCAATTACAAGGACAAACCCGAGGATGCAGTGCGCTGGCTTGCCAAACTTGGAAACCCGTACGAGCGGATCGGATCGGACCTGAACGGTAGGATCGGGATCGAGTGGGGGATTTCCGGCGTGCCGGAAAGTTTCATCATCGGAACGGATGGCACGGTTCTTTTTCGCTATGTCGGACCGGTCGTGGGCGATGAGGCCATTGCAAAGTTCCGTGAAGCGCTCACTCAAGCCGGCGCGCTTGAGGAAAGGAACAGCTAATGTATCGGTTACTCTTTCCGCTTGTCTTCATGATCCTTCTGCCGTTGTCAGCGCAAGCGGTGGAACCCGACGAAATGCTTGCTGACCCCGTGCTTGAGGAACGGGCGCGCGTTATCTCGAAGGATCTTCGCTGCGTTGTCTGTCAAAACCAGGACATCGATAGCTCGAACGCGGGCGTCGCGAGAGATCTGAGGCTACTGGTCCGGGAACGGTTGCTGGAGGGAGACAGCAACAATCAGGTGATGGCCTATATCCAGGCACGCTATGGCGACTATGTCCTGCTGAAGCCTCCCCTCAAACCGTCGACCTACGCATTGTGGGGCACTCCTATCGCCTTGACGCTGATCGCACTGCTCTTTGGTCTGAACATCGTTCTGCGAGGCAGACGGAAAAGCGCGTTGCCTGAATTAACCGAAGCCGAAGAGCGTCAGGTGGCGAAGTTTATCGACAATGAAAAATCAGGAGATGCATCATGATCTGGGCCGGTTTCGGGTTTATGACCCTGATAGCGGTGCTGTTCGCAGCCTGGCCGCTTTTCGCAAGGGGCAATAGCGTTGTCGCCACCGAGGATGGAACCTCGGCGGTATTGGTGGACCAGCTCGACGAAGTTCAAAGAGACATGGAGCGCGGGGTGATTTCCGAGGGTGAAGCCGGCGCCGCCAGGATGGAGATCAAACGACGAATCCTGGCGTTGTCGCGTAAAACCTCTGACGCCGGCCCGCAATCAGCTGGCGATGGGAAAGCCGCCATGTATCTGGCCGCGTTGTTCGTTCCGATCCTGGCTATTGGATACTATTCGATGAACGGCACTCCTGTTTCATCAAGCCGTGCGTTGGAAGCACTTCAGGCCGAGCGCGAAGAAGAACAAAAAATCGCTGACTTGGCGCAGAAGCTTTTTGAACGCCTGACCAGCGAACCAAATGGCGGTCAATCGGACGGGTGGATGCTGCTTGGGCAGACCTATATGCGCATGGGGAAACACAGTGACGCCGTTCAGGCCTTTGACGTCATCTCGCGTCGTGAAGGTGCCACATCTGAAACCTGGTCGCGGCTTGCCGAAGCATTGGTCATGGCAGAGGCTGGGATTGTCACGCCTCGGCACAGTCGGCAATCGACCAAGCGTTCACGTTGGATCCTGCCAATCCGGCAGCGGCCTTTTACATGGCGGTCTCATTGGAACAGGCCGGTGAAACGAAGGACGCACATGAACTGTTGATCAGCCGCCTGAATGAAGCGGAGGGTTTCGCACCCTGGATGGAAACCTTTGTCGCCAAAGCGAACCGAATTGGAAGCGAGATTGGCCGCGCCCCGGTAAACTTGGCCAGCTTTGCTCCGATGGTAGCGGGCCCGGGACCATCGGCGGACGATGTCGCGGCAGCTGGCGACATGACCGAAGAGGACAGGTCCGCCTTTATCCGGTCCATGGTTGAACGCCTGGCATCCCGTCTCGAAGACGAGCCGGACGACCTGGAAGGCTGGATGAGGCTGGCAAACGCCTACACCGTGCTTGGCGAACGCGATAACGCAGTATCCGCATATGTGAAAGCGAGTGCCTTGTTGCAGAACGCACCGGAAACCGATCCGAGACGACAAAGGATCGAACGCGCGTTATCGGAATTGAAAGGATAGAGCCATGAAACGGCGTGATTTACTGAAAGGCGGGATGGCAATGTCGGCATTCGTTGCGGCAACACCCCTGCTGGCGCATGACGAGATTATCCCGGACTACCAGTTGCCCGAAGAATTCATGCCCCGCGAGGTCCGGCTCGAAACGGTTTTCGAGCCCAATGAAATCCATGTCGATCCCGGCCAATTTGCGCTCTACTGGACGTTGCCGAAAAAGAAAGCCCTCAGATACACAGTGGGTATTGGTCGACCTGGGCTCTATGAGGCGGGTGAATTTTTTGTCGGAGCGAAAAGAGAGTGGCCCTATTGGAGGCCCACTCCTGACATGATCAAGCGCGAACCGAACCGGTACGGGCAGCTTTCGAATGGGCTGCCCGGTGGTCTCAACAACCCGCTGGGCGCACGGGCGCTTTATCTGTTCCAGCCTGGTCGTGGCGACACCTATCTGCGGATTCACGGGACCAACGAACCTTCGACGCTTGCACGCCGCGTATCTAACGGGTGTGCGCGTTTGGTGAATAATCAGGTTATTGATCTGTACAACCGTGTTCCCATGGAAACTCGCGTAGTTCTGCATCCCGTCGCCTGAAGTCGAGCTTTGAAGAACTTCCGAGGTCCAGATGGACCTCAGCCGAAACAGCTTTGACCGAGCAACTCGGGCCGGCGCAACGATAGGCATACCAAAATGATCCCTTTTCCGGACATCTCTCCCGAACTGTTCGCATTCGACGTCTTTGGCTTCGAGCTTGCCCTCAGATGGTATGCCCTGGCCTATATCGTTGGGATCCTTATTGCCTGGCGACTGGCCAAGGTGGTTTTGGCCCGGCCGCAAATGTGGCGCAAAAACCAGCCTGTGATGCAGCCAGACCAGTTCGAAGATCTGGTTACCTACCTGATCCTGGGCATCATCATCGGCGGCCGAATGGGATATGTCCTGTTCTACAATCCCGGACAGTTTTCCAACGATCCGCTGGCGATTTTGAAGATCTGGCAAGGCGGGATGTCGTTTCACGGCGGGCTTCTCGGCGTTGCCATCGTGGCCCTGGTCTATGCATTGCGGCAAAAATTGTCGCTGCTTTCGACCGGTGATCTGCTGGCGCTGATTACGCCTCCGGGCTTGTTTCTCGGCAGGGTGGCCAATTTTATCAATGCCGAACTTTGGGGCCGCCCCACCGATTTGCCCTGGAGCGTCGTGTTTCCCGGACGGGCGGCGCAGGATTGCGGACAACAGATCGGGCAGCTCTGCGCCCGCCACCCATCCCAGCTCTATGAAGCAGCTTTCGAGGGCGTTCTGCTCGGTACGGTCATTATCTGGCTTGCGTTTCGAAAGGGCGGGCTCAGCAAGCCCGGGTTATTGATGGGTGTCTTTTTTGCGGGCTATGGTCTGGCGAGGTTTACTGTCGAGTTCGTACGCCAGCCGGACGCGCAGTTTGTCAGCGCGGGCAATCCGACCGGGTTTGCCTGGCAGTTTGGCGATCTAGGGCTGACACAGGGTCAGGCATTGACGCTCCCAATGATCGCCGTGGGGTTTGTGTTGATGTGGCGTGCGGCCGCGAGTGAGGGCAGGGAGTTGGGTAGGTCCACAAACTGAGTGCCAAGCGCTTCAAGACCGACCCTGTAGACAGGTTGATTTCAAGACACCCTATTCGCCTTGGTAACTTGCGAATATCTCGGTCGTGCCATCCTTTTTCATCAGAAGCACATCGTAGGCTTCTCGTTCGCTCTCCGGGCCCATTCCTGGCGACCCATACGGCATGCCGGGCACGGTCAATCCGATCGCATCGGGGCGCTCGGCAAGCAGGCGACGCAGATCGGATGCTGGAACATGGCCTTCAACGAAGTACCCCTCGATCGTCGCGGTGTGGCATGAGGCAAGGTCTTCGGAAATTCCGTTCCTGAGTTTGTAACCATAAAGCGCCTCATTTGATGCGTTCTGAACGGTGACATCAAACCCCGAAACACGCATTATCTTGATCCACGCACCGCAGCATCCGCAATTGGGATCCTTGATCACGTGGAGTGTAGAGTTGCTTTGAGCAATTGCAGGCAGGCTGGATGCAATCAGCGCGGCCGCAGCGCTTTGCAAAACGGCTCTGCGGTTGGGGTTGATTGGTGGCATGGTGTTTTCCTTCGTTTAATGTGCCGAGCTTGCTTGGCCGTTAGAAATCAGTTGCGAGTTTGCTCTTGATATTGAACTGCGGCGCTTTGAACCATGACTTTGCTCAAGCTTCACGGCGAAGTGAAGGCAAAGAGTGGTATTTGCTAGGGAATCTTTCTCGGACAAGAATGACAAATCGTGTGTGCATCAGCTTAGTTCTGTGCTGCGGCAATCGGCGTTGCGAGACGGGCATCCTCCAAAGCCTGGAGAACGGCTGCCGCCGAGAGAATTTCCGACAAAACGATCCCGTTCGGGGCACCCGGGCCGTAGACCGCATTAAACGGAATGCCGAAGCGGTTGAAACTTTCCAGGTAACGCGAAATCGCCTGGTTCGGCCGTGTCCAATCTGCCTGCATTTGTGTGACGTCATCACTTCGCAGAGCATGGAGGACGGGTTCGCGATCGAGAACAAGTGCCTTGTTCGCTTTGCAGGTCAAACACCAGTCGGCGGTGACATCGACAAACACCACCTCGCCACGAGAGACCAGGCGGGCGATTTCAGCGCGATCGAATGCCGTCCATTCCTGAGTTGCCGCGTTTGTCTGGTTGTGGGCAGGTTGCGCCAGCATGGTGGATGCGACGAGCGGCAGGATCGAAAACACCGCGATGCCCGACCAGCGCAGCCGGGGTGACAGGCTGCCAAGGCACAGGACCAGGATCAAGGCCGCCGACAGGGCTGCAACCGCAATCGCCGCCCGCGTACCGGCAACCCCTGTGAGGACCCAAAACAACCACAGTGCCGTGACAACCAGAAGCAGGCCCAATACGAGCTTCAATCCGACCATCCAACGGCCGGGCTTTGGCAGGAAGGTCACCAAGCGCGGGGATGCGGCGACAACCAGGTAAGGTGTAGCGAGCCCGAGACCGAGAAAGGTGAAAACGATCAGCAGATCGGTTCCACGACCGGCGAGCGCGAAGGCGATGGCGGTGCCAAGAAATGGCGCCGAACAAGGTGTCGCCATGACGGCGCCGAACAGGCCAGTCAAAAAGTCGGAGGTATACCCATGCCTCCGGCCGGCATTGGAGAGCCGCGTCTGCAGGCCGGATGGCAGAACGATTTCAAACATTCCGAACAGGTTCGCCGAAAACACTGCCAGGACGGTGAACATAAGGGCCAGGAACACGGGGTTTTGAAACTGAAGCCCCCAACCGACCATGACTCCGAAGCGCTGCAGCAGGAAAAGCACGGCGGCAAGCCCCCACATGAACACCATGACGCCTGCAGCGGCCGCAAGAAATCCGCCACGTACTACCTGTTTGTCACGGCCCTGCTGTTTGAGGGCGGAAGAAAGCTTGATCGACAGGACCGGAAGCACGCAAGGCATGGCGTTTAGGATCATCCCGCCAAGAAACGCAACCAGCGCGATCCAGGCGAGTTGGTCAATGCCGGGGCCAAGCACATTGAGGCGGAAAGGCGGCGCGGGCTGCGTCTCGACCCGGTCGGGGGTCACGGTGAAGGCGCGACCGGCACCATCGGTAACGGTGACGATCGGAGGCCTGGAGCGCTCCTCGTCATATGACAACACCGGGAAGCGCGCCCAAAGCAGGGTTCCGCGATCGCCCAGCCGAATGTCAGGTTTGCCAAGAGCGGTGCCGGTTCCGAGTTCAGGGAACACGTCAGGCGCCTGAAATGGCGCAGCGGCCTTTACCGAAATCGTCAATTCCGAAAAACCGTCATCAACATGCGCAATGGCAGATTCCAGCTGTGCATCCTTCTCTTCGAGCGGCACCCGCGCAATAAATTCGCTCAGCCGGCTGGCGCTTTTGTTATCAATTCCGATTCCCGAGGGAAGGGTCAGCGACAGTTCGAAATTCTGCGGAACACAGACATTCGAGCAGATCAGCAGAGAAACCCTAGCAGAAAGGGAAACGGGTTTGCCCGGCTGCTCCAGTTGAACCTCCAGAGGGAAGACGACCTCATCGCTGTAGCCGAAGTTCTCGATCCCGAATGCCGTGAACCGGGTTGGTGCCGGCCAAAGCATTTCGACATTCTCGATGTTCTGCGATCCGCTCCAGTCGATTTCCGGAGGAAGACCAACCTCTCCTGGCGATCGCCAGTACGCCTTCCAGCCTTCACCGAGGTCTAGGTCCAGCCCCGCAGATATTGTGTTCGCATCAGGGGCCACACCGTTCTGGACCGAAATGAGCGCCGCCGTTACAGCAGGAGAGTTGAATTTGGCGGATACCTCAGCCTGTGCCGCGTGATTTTGAAGCACAGAAAACACAATTGAAGTCAAAACCAAAAGAATGACTTGGCACTTGCTGCGCGCCATCAGCATACCTGTGCCCATCCTTCTGAGCGCTCCAGGTCGATAATTTTTAGTAGGTTGCGATCGGAAATCTGGCCCTGAATGACAGTACGGCCAACCACCAATGCGGGCGTTCCGATAAACCCGAAAATCTCAGATAAGATCGAGCTGGTATCAAGCTCTTGCAACACATCCTTGCTTTCCATGTCCGAAACCAGGCGTGCGTGATCGAGGTCAAGAGACTCTGCGAGCAATTGTAAGTACTCAGGTGTTGCCTGAAATGGGCTGGAAAGAAGACGTTCGTGGAATTGGACGTATGCACCCTGCCTTTTCGCCGCCAAAGCAGCTTTTGCGGCGAGCATTGATGTATCGCCAAGCAAAGGCAGTTCGTGCCAGACAACTTTAACACCAGCGCCCAGCTGTTCCGCCAAACCAGCCAAGCGTTTTGTCTGAACCCGGCAATATGGACAATAATAGTCCGAGAAAGATGCCAAGGGAACGAAACCGGAGTTTTCGTCCGTTTCCCCGAAAAGAGCCTTGCAGAGGTTCTGCCGAACATCACTAGGAGTGCGCAGCCTAGTTCGCTCGTTCGGATCAGCCAAACCAACAAAAGGATCAAAACCGGTTGATGACGGACCTCCAGAGATTTCTCGAAATCCAACTGGATCGGTCAAATCCTGAAACTCGGGGAGAGGTTCCAGAAATGATCGCGCGTATCGAATGGACATAACACCC
>JQGR01000134.1_pt1 | contig 11917 bp, 12 predicted proteins | sample 210181 | NCBI WGS metagenome assembly JQGR01 (sample SAMN02928655, study PRJNA255238) | bioreactor metagenome | biome: continuous culture; feature: L-culture metagenome assembled contigs; material: continuous culture biomass; isolation source: continuous culture inoculated with microbial biomass... | reverse complement strand
CGGCAGCAGAAGCAATCAGGCGGACCTTTGCCTCGTAAAGCGCATCAATCAGGGTAACAAAGCGCTTGGCCTCGTTGAAGTTAGACCGCGACAGACGCGGAATATTATCAAGCACCAGCACCTTCAGCGCATCCGCTATCACAAGGTAGTCGCCCGGCCCCAGCATTGCGCCACAAAGGTCATGAAAGCCCGCACGCCCAGCGCCGTTGCGAAATTCCGGAATCACCACGTCACGCCCCTTCACCGACAGGGCCAGTGGCTCGGCTTTGCCACCGGTCATATCCTGCCAGATCGCATTCATTCCTTCACGCGCGGCGCTGTCTGCCGGAGCAAAATACACCTGCGCCCCTGCCAGACGATCCTGACGGTAATCATTTGGGCTGACCAGTTCATGCACCACCATCTGATCCTTGATCAGTTGGATAAACGGTAAAAACAGCTGGCGATTAAGCCCGTCTTTATAAAGGTCATTCGGGTGGCGGTTCGAGGTGGTTACTACCACCACACCAGCCTCAAACAGCTTTTCAAACAGCCGCCCGACAATCATCGCATCAGTGATATCGGTGATCTGCATCTCGTCAAAGGCAAACAGGCGCACATCCGCGGCGATTTTATCCGCCACCGGCCCCAGCGGGTCATCCACCCCGGTTTTGCGCGCCCCATTCAGCCCTTCATGCACCTCTTGCATAAAAGCATGAAAATGCACCCGGCGCTTGCCCGGAATATTCAGGTTTTCAACAAAGAGATCCATCAGCCAGGACTTGCCGCGCCCAACGCCACCCCAAAGGTAAAGCCCCTGCGGCACTTCAACGGGCTTGTGAAACAGCCCACCAAGGATCCCGCGCTTGCGGGTTGAGGCCGCTTCAAGATGCGTTCGCACATCTTCCAACGCAGGCAGCACCGCTTCTTGTGCGGGATCAGGGGTAATGGTGCCCTTGCGGGCCAGCTCGGCATAAATATCGGTCAGACTGGTCATATACGTTCCATAAATCGGGATGACTGATAAGAAAAGGTGAAGTGACACATCAGAAACGAAGAATTGACCGAGTGGCCGATTTTGCGATGCTATCCCGATGACAGATTCCCACGCACGACTTATTTCCCCCCTGCTTGTGGCAGGGTGCCTTATCATCCTGATCAGCTTTGCGATCCGGGCCTCTTTTGGGGTGTTTCAGATCCCGATTGCACAGGAATTCAACTGGCCACGAGCCGAGTTTTCATTGGCCATTGCCATCCAAAACCTGGCTTGGGGCATCGGTCAGCCGATCTTTGGTGCCATCGCGGAAAAGCTGAGCGACCGAAAAGCGATTATCATGGGGGCAATCATCTATGCCATCGGCCTAGTGGCGTCTTCCCATGCGGTGACGCCGGGGGCGCATCAACTGTTGGAAATTGCCGTTGGCTTCGGCATTGCCGGCACCGGGTTTGGGGTGATCCTTGCGGTGGTGGGCCGCGCCTCCAGCGACGCGAACCGCTCAATGTCCTTGGCAATTGCCACTGCGGCGGGCTCTGCCGGGCAGGTGATTGGCGCACCTATTGCCGAGTTTCTTTTGGGCATCATGAGCTGGCAAGATGTATTCCTGATCTTTGCCGCCGCGATACTTGCCACCCTCGCCCTGCTGCCCCTGATGCAGACCGACAGCAACGCCAGCAAAGCGGAACTTGAGGAAAGCCTTGGGCAGATCCTACGCAAAGCTTTTCGCGACCCGAGTTACACGTTGATTTTCCTCGGTTTCTTCTCGTGCGGCTATCAACTTGCCTTTATCACTGCACATTTCCCGGCTTTTGTCACCGAGATGTGCGGCGCAATTGATCCGTCCGGCACGCTGGCCTCACTTGGCGTATCAACCACGTCTGCACTGGGGGCAATCTCCATTTCGCTGATCGGGCTTGCCAATATTGGCGGTACACTGCTGGCAGGATATCTTGGCAACCGCTTGCCCAAGAAATACCTGTTGGCGGCGATCTATGCCGGGCGCACCATCGTCGCCGCTCTGTTTATCATCATGCCCATCACACCAACTTCGGTGATCGTTTTTTCGATCACCATGGGATCGCTGTGGCTGGCCACGGTACCGCTCACCTCGGGGCTGGTCGCACATATCTACGGACTGCGTTATATGGGCACGCTTTATGGCATCATCTTTTTCTCGCACCAATTGGGAAGCTTTCTTGGCGTTTGGCTCGGCGGGCGGATGTATGATGCTTTTGGCGATTACACGATGGTCGGTGGTGGTTGGGTTGGATCGGCGCGTTTTCCGCAATTGTGCACCTGCCGGTGAAAGAAACGCCGCTCAGGACGCGGATGGCCTGAGCGGCGACCCACGCGACTTAATGAGATGTCGTTTGGGGCTTCGCCCCTCGGCCTGCGGCCTCACCCCAGGATATTTTAGGTTAGAAAATAGAGGACGCACACGGCAAGAGGCGCGGCTATACCGGAAGCGCGGTGGTTTTAAACACCGTGCGCAGCGCGAAACTTGACTGCATCCCCTGCACCCCCGGAAGACTGGCGAGATATTGGCGGTGAATGCGGGCGAAATCCTCAGTATCTTCCGCCACCACCTTCAAGAGGTAATCTGACTTGCCCGCCATCAGATGGCATTCCAACACATTTGGCACCAGCGCCACCTGCCGCTCAAACGCATCCAGCACCTCATCCGCCTGACCCGAGAGGGTGATCTCGACAAACACCGTTGTAGGGCAGCCCATTTTCCGCGTATTCAGAAGAGCGACGTAATCCTTGATATACCCCTCGACCTCCAACCGCTGTACCCGACGGTGACAGGCAGACGGGGAAAGATTCACGCGCTCGGACAGGTCAGCGTTAGAGATTCTACCGGTCTTCTGCAACACCCCAAGTATGCGACGATCTATACTGTCCAATTCCATCTTCTCACACATTCCTTGCGCCTTTTGCGCAACCTACGCAAATTTCTTCGAACTTAACATAGCAATCACCGTGGAATTTACAAAACAATTGCACCACATATCTGCACAAAATTAAGGCAGTTTAAGAACAACGGCACAGGGAAAGAGGAGACACCCATGCTGATCGGTTGCCCGAAAGAAATCAAACCCCAGGAATTCCGCGTAGGCCTGACACCGGCTGCCGCTGGCGAAGCCATTGGCCGCGGCCATTCGGTGATCGTCGAAACCAACGCCGGTGCTGGCGCTGGCTTTACCGACGAGGATTACCAAGCGGTTGGCGCCACTGTGCTGTCCACTGCGGAAGATGTGTTCGCCAAGGCCGACATGATCGTCAAGGTCAAGGAACCGCAGGCGATTGAACGAAAGATGCTGCGTGAAGGCCAGCTCCTCTTTACCTACCTACATCTGGCCCCCGATCCCGAGCAAACCAAAGACCTGCTGGAAAGCGGCTGCACCGCCATCGCCTATGAAACCGTGACCGATGATCGCGGCGGGTTGCCGCTGCTGGCGCCAATGTCCGAAGTGGCCGGTCGTCTGGCTCCGCAGGTTGGCTCGTGGACGTTGCAAAAGGCCAATGGCGGTCGTGGCGTGTTGATGGGTGGCGTGCCCGGTGTGGCACCGGCCAAAGTTGTTGTGATCGGTGGCGGCGTTGTGGGCACCCACGCCGCCAAAATCGCGGCTGGCATGGGCGCAGATGTGACCATTCTGGATCGTTCGATCCCGCGTCTTCGTTACCTCGATGACGTTTATGGCGGCACTTTCAAGAACCAATATTCGACCGCTGCTGCCACGGCTGAGCTGATCCAGACCGCCGATATGGTGATCGGTGCGGTTCTGATCCCGGGCGCCGCAGCGCCGAAACTGGTCACCCGCGAGCAACTGTCGACCATGAAACCCGGCGCGGTTCTGGTGGATGTGGCCATCGATCAGGGCGGTTGTTTTGAAACCTCACGTGCGACCACCCACGCCGAGCCGATCTACGAAGTGGACGGTGTGATGCACTACTGCGTGGCCAACATGCCGGGCGCTGTTGCCCGCACCTCGACCATCGCACTGGGCAACGCCACCCTGCCGTTCCTGCTGTCGCTGGCAGACAAAGGCTGGAAAGACGCCTGCGCCGCTGACAAGCACCTGCTGAACGGCCTGAACGTGCATGCTGGCAAGCTGACCTACGCCGCCGTTGGCGAAGCTTTGGGCATGGATTGCATCACCCCGGAAGAGGCACTGGCGATCTAAGCAGCCCTTGCAGATGAATTCAGGAAGCCCCGCTCATATGCGGGGCTTTTTTTGTCAGGGCATATGTCAGGTCCATGTCAGCAGAGTCCACCAGCGGCTTTGACAGCCCCGCCAAAACCGCTCAGGCTATCCGTATGACACCCATACCCCCGATCCCCTGCCCCGAGGTCGCCAGTGCCTTCAACACCTTTCCTGAGGCGCCCGCGGCGGTGCGTTGCGGCTGCGCCAGATGATCTATGAGGTCGCAGGAGACACCACGAGGGTCGGTCCGCTGGAGGAGTGTCTGAAATGGGGGCAGCCTGCCTATCTGACGTCTGAAAGCGGCGCAGGCACCACCCTCAGGATCGGGGTGCCAAAGAACGGAGGATATGCGCTTTACGTCCATTGTCAGACCACATTGATCCGCGATTTCCGCAACCTGTTTCCTGATGAATTTACCTACGAGGGCAATCGGGCCATTCACTTTGCGAAGGGACAGGTTTTTCCCGAAGATCCGCTGCGGCTGCTCCTGAAAAACGCGCTCACGTACCACCTGAAATAGAGGTCGATCTGCCAACAAAAAACCCCGCCAAAGGCGGGGTCTTTGTAAGATATGGTAGCGTGGGGCGGACTTGAACCGCCGACCCCAGCATTATGAGTGCTGTGCTCTAACCAGCTGAGCTACCACGCCATCTCATATCGTGGGCGGTGAGTATTCCAAGGCGCGGGCGGTGTCAAATGGAAATGTGATTTTTCCCGCCACCCGGCCCGGATTTTTACCGCTTACCCTTTTTTCTGGATCTCTACCGTGTGTGGATAGGGGATCGAGATGCCTTTGGCATCAAACGCTTCTTTAACGGCCTGGATCAGGTGGAATTTCACCTCCCAGAAGTCGGCGGCAGCAACCCAGACACGGCAGGTCAGATCCACCGAACTGTCGCCCAAATTGGTCACACGCACCCAAGGCGCCGGATCCGCCATCACCCGGTCATCGCCGGAAACAACCCCGAGAATCACTTCTTTCGCCAGATTGGCGTCATCGCCGTAATCAATACCGAACACCATATCGACGCGACGGGTGTCATGGGCCGAGTAATTGGTAATGATCGCGCCCCAAGCCTGACCGTTTGGCACAATGACCTGCACATTGTCGGGGGTGACCAGCTCAGTCACAAAAAGATTGAGGTCTTTCACGGTGCCGGATGTGCCGCTGATATCGACAAAATCACCCAGCTTATAAGGGCGGAACACCACCAGCATCACGCCCGCGGCCAGATCCGACAGTGTGCCCTGCAACGCCAGACCAACCGCCAGCGAGGCAGCGCCAAGGATGGCCACAATCGAGGTGGCCTGAATGCCGAAGATGCCCAACACAGCCACCAGCACCATCGCCAGCACAACCCATTTCACAATGCTGGCAAAGAAGTTGCCAAGGGTCGGGTCAATGCCCTCGGTCTGGTTCACCCGCTTGCGGGCAAAAGCCGCGAGGCGTCCCGCCAGAAGCCACCCCAGCAACAACACCACAATGGCCTGACCTACGCTCAGGATCATCGGGGCCCATGCCCCGGAAAGAAGTTCATTCATGTCTTTTCTCTTGATTTTCCCCAGTTGCGGGGCGTTTCGCAATGAAAGAGGGACGGCATCGCTGCCGCCCCCGGATCGTGCTTGTCCCCGCGGCCGGGGACTGGCACCTTACGTTATGCTTTTTTAAGCGCGTCGCGGATTTCTGTCAGCAAATCCAGCTCAGTCGGGCCAGCCGGGGCCTCTTCAACCACCTCTTCCGGCTTTTCTGCAGCGGCTTTGACCTTGTTCACATAGCGCACCAGCATGAAGACAACAAAGGCAATGATCAGGAAGTTGATCACGGCCATGATGAAAGCCCCGTAAGCGAAGACGGCGGCGCCTGCTTCACGTGCGGCGTCAAGCGATGCCCCCTCTGCCACCGTGCCAGACAGCACAGCATACATATTGGCAAAATCCACCCGCCATGAAAGCCGATGAAAGTTGATCAGATCCCCCACCATGGATTTGACAATGGCGGTAAAGGCTGCGCCGATGATAATCCCGACGGCCATATCCATGACATTGCCCTTGGCGATGAAATCCTTGAATTCCTGTAACATAGTATCCCCTTTCTCCTGTCTACATTCGCGCCCGGTGTTCCGGTGTGACCACACTAATGCGACAAATCGACCTTTGGAAACAGGGGAATTGGCATAAGGCTCTCCCCATCAGCTGGGAAGCGCACCCGTCAGCACATAGCGCAGGATTTCGGCAACCTGAGCGGGATCACGGGCCACGGCAAGAGCGGCGGCATCCACCTCTTTCAGCGCGTGATCATGTTCGGGCTGCTGCAGGATGATCAGCGACTTGCCTTTTGCAGCCGCGTATCCTGCATCAAAGGCGGCGTTCCACTGGCGGTATTTCTCGCCAAAGCGCACCACCACCACATCCGCCTCTTCAATGCCTTTGCGGGTACGGATAGCATTGATCATCGCGCCTTTGTGGTCGTGCCAGTATTTGTTGGGCTCTTCGCCCAGAATGGCCACACCGCAATCGTCAGAGGCTTCGTGATTGGTGACCGGAGCGGAGAAGCGCACCTCCAGCCCCTTGCAGGCCGACAGGATCTGATCACGCCAATCGGTGTGGATCTCGCCGGACAGATAGACAGTCAGGGGGGATTGCTGGGTGGTTGGGGATTGAGACATGGGACCTCCTGTATTGGGACGCTGATGCAGGCGCGCATTCATGCGCGGTCCTCAACAGCCTTACTGCATTTACGCCAACCCCGGAAGCACCGCTTTGATCCCAGCCACCAGCATATCCACCGCTATCGCCAAAAGGATCATGCCCATCAGGCGCGACATGATCACCCGCAACGTCCCAGTCAGGACTTTGCCGAAAAGCGACGCGAAGAAAAACACAACGCCGAGGATCAGCAGGATTGCAGCCACAACGCCACCCACCTCAACCAGCCCAGTCACATCTTTGGCATGGCCCGCATAGATGATCAGCGTCGCAATCGTGCCCGGCCCAATGATCATCGGAAAGGTCAGCGGGTAAAACGCCAAGGCCGACAAGGCCTGCATGTCAGGCTGCTCGTCTTGCGACCCATGATGGGACGAGATCCCCTGCCCATTCAGCATCGACCAAGCGATATGGGCCAAAACCGCCCCACCCGCGATGCGAAACTGATCCACCGAGACGCCAAAAAAACCTAAAATCGCCTGCCCCGCCACCAAGATTATGGCCGCCATAATGACCGAGAACAGCGCGACCCGAAGCGCAAGGGCGCGCTGTTGGGCAATGGTGAATCCGGCGGTCAGGGCCAGAAAAATCGGTAGATTCACAAAGGGGTTCATAATGGCAAAAAACGCGCCAAATGCCTTGATCAGCTCAACCTGGCTCATGCTGCTGTCCTCCTGTGGAAAGCCCCCCGCGTCACCGAGGGGCTACCTGTTCGTTTGCATTTCCCATACGGGATCTTACCCGCGCAGCGTACCGCCGGTGGCCTTTTCGACCTTCTGGACAATCTTGGCGCTAACCGCCTCGATATCCTTGTCGGTCAGCGTGGCATCGCGCGGCTGCAGGCGCACGGTGATGGCGAGCGATTTCTTATCCTCGCCCAGCGCGCCGCCGATGAACTCGTCAAACACGCGCACCTCGGTGATCAGTGCCTTATCGGCACCGGATGCCGCGTTTACGAGGTTGATCGCTTCCACATTCGCATCCACCACAAAGGCGAAATCACGTTCAACCGGCTGCAGGTCAGATGCGCCCAGCGCCGCGCGCCCGGTGCCTTTCGACTTCGGGAACGGCACTTTGGCCAGATGCACAGCAAAAGCCACCACCGGGCCTTTCACGCCCGATTGCTCGATGGTTTTCGGATGCAATTCGCCAAAGGCGCCAAGGATGTTTTTCGGCCCCAGCCCCAGTTTCGAGGCGCGGCCCGGATGCCACCATTCGTTCACATCGCGCACATGGGTCAGCTTGGCCGGTGCGCCGATGGCGTTCAGAACCGCTTCGATATCGGCTTTGGCATCAAAGGCATCCACAGGGCGACGTGTGCCAAACCGATCACGCGGTCCGGTGTGACCAACAAGGATCCCGGTGACCAGCACCTCTTGCTCTTCCGGCTCACCACCGTGGAACACAGGGCCCACTTCAAACAGGGCCAGATCCATGAAACCCCGCGACTGGTTGCGGGCCGCAGCCGCCAGCAGGCCGGGCAGCAAAGATGGGCGCATATGGCTCATCTCAGACGAAATCGGGTTGGCCAGCGCCACCGCATCCGATCCACCGCCAAAGCGCGCCGCACCTTCCTGGTCGATGAAGCTGTAGGTCACACATTCATTGTACCCCAGCGCCGCAACGGTACGCCGCGCAATGCCTTCGCGCTTTTGCAACGGCGTAAGGATCGCCTTGGGCACACCGACATGGGTGCGCGGCAGCGGCTTACCAACCAGTTTGGTCAGAGACGCCACACGGGCAACTTCTTCCACCAGATCGGCAGAGCCCTGCACGTCCGGGCGCCAGCTCGGAACATGGGCCATATCGCCATCCAGCTCAAATCCCAGTGCGGTCAGGGTCGCGCGCTGCTCATCGGCAGGAATATCCATCCCCACCAGCGACTGCACCCGGTCGGTATCGAGCTTATAGGCACGGGCCACATCCGGAACCTCGCCCGCTGTCACAACATGCGACGCCTCGCCCCCGCAAAGATCAAGGATCATCTGGGTCGCCGCCTCGATTGCCTGCGCATTATACGCCGGGTCAATGCCACGCTCGTTGCGATAGCGCGCGTCCGAATTGATCTTCAGCGCACGGCCAGTTTTTGCAATCTGGATCGTGTCCCAGATCGCAGCCTCAAGGAACACATTGGTGGTGCCGTAGGTCGCCCCCGTGGCCAGACCGCCCATAATGCCAGCAATCGATTCGATGCCTTCATCGTCCGAAATCACCACAGCACCCGCCGGGAAGCTGTATTCCTTTTCATCCAGACCAACCAGAACCTCACCCCCAGCCGAGCGATGCACCCGCAGGTCACCCTTGACCTTGTCCGCGTCGAACACATGCAGCGGGCGGTTCATGTCGTAGGTGAAGAAGTTGGTGATATCGACCAGCGCCGAAATTGGACGCAGCCCAATTGCCCGCAGGCGGTCTTGCAGCCACGCGGGGCTGGGCCCGTTTTTCACACCTTTAATCAGGCGACCCATGAACACATGCGCCTCATCACGGGTATCGTCATCAATGGTCACAGTGATCGGGCTGTCAAAGCTGCCCGCAACCTTGTGGTCCTTCAGCGGCTTCATCTTACCCAGACCGCGGGCGGCCAGATCGCGGGCAATGCCGCGAATGCCCAGCGCATCAGGGCGGTTGGGGGTGATGGCAATCTCGATCACCGGATCCACTTTGCTAGGGTCATTGGTGGCAAGCCAGTCGACGAAACGGTCGCCGACCTCACCCGAAGGCAGCTCGATAATACCGTCATGCTCTTCCGACAGTTCCAGCTCGCGCTCAGAGGCCATCATGCCGTGGCTTTCCACGCCGCGGATCTTGCCCACAGACAGGGTGACGTCGATGCCGGGGACATAATCGCCGGGTTTGGCAAGCACCACGGTGATGCCCTCGCGCGCATTGGGCGCGCCACAAACGATGGTTTTCTCGCCCTCATTGGTCTCAACCGTACAGACCCGCAGGCGGTCGGCGTCCGGGTGCTTTTCGGCGTGTGTGACCTTGGCAAGGGTGAATGAGCCAGACGATCCAATGGGTTGGAAATCTCTTCGACCTCCAGCCCCAGATCGGTCAGCGCATCGGCAATCTCGTCCACGGAGGCCGTGGTCTCGAGGTGGTCTTTCAGCCAGGACATGGTGAATTTCATATCGTTTCCTCCATTGGCACCGCTCAGCGGTCTGCCAGATCCTCAATCAGGTCAAAATGTTCAAACACCAGCATCATGTCCGGTGCAAACCCGCCGTTGCGGGCAAAATAGGCCTCGTGGCCCTTGCGCCACCCGGCCAGTGTCTCGTCTTCGCCTTCCGCGAGCGCCATTTCCTCGGTCACGTCGCAAAAGCGGATTTTCTCGACCTTGGTGGTTTTGATCACCAAGGCGGGGGTGCCGTCCCAATTGGCGGCAATGTCGATGCGGCCCACTTTGGGCATCGCGTCGAGGTCGTTTTCAAACTCGCGCCACGCGCCGCAGGTGGCGCGTTTCTTGCCCGCACGCACGAGGTTGATCAGGCGCTTGGACAGCTTGGCACTGTCACCAAACATAAACGTGCCCGCACCGGGATAGGTGACTTGCAGGTCTTCCATCTCGTCACTCATCAGATTTATCCTCTTTGCCCGGCGTGTCACCCGAGGAGGAAGCCTCCTCCTCGCCCTTCGCCGCCATCGAATGGTCAATCGAGCGCGCAAGCCCACGCATGCCCCAAACGACAAGCAGACCCATCGCCAGAACCACAAGGACATTGATCCAGATCGGCATTAGCGCAGCCTCTCGGTGTTGCGACACCCATTGGCGGTTGCCGTGGTGCCGAGGTGGTATTTCAGCCGGGTGATCGTGAATTTCATTTCAACTTCTCTTTCTGTCCAAGCGAAATAAGCTTCTTTATTCTGAGCCCCGCTGCGATTTGATCAGCCTTAGTCTCGGCAGCCTGTCTGTATTTCTTTTCTGCAAGGAACAGTCCCGGCAGCACAAACACCCAGCCAATCGGATAGAACACAAACGCCCAGCCCCCAAAGACCGCTGGGAGGAAGGTCAAGATAAATGCCACGGCAAGCAATGAAAGCGCCCAGCGCTTGGGGTGGCGTGAAACCTTAACATCCCACCAGTCCCAAGAAGCCGCCAAGAGCACTTGCACCGGGTACATTACCTACTCAGCCCCCCACGCATGGTCGGCACATCCAGCGAGCTAAACCCATAGTGGCGCAGCCAGCGCAGGTCTGAGTCAAAGAACGCGCGCAGGTCGGGGATGCCGTATTTCAGCATTGCCAGACGGTCGATGCCCAGACCGAAGGCAAAGCCCTGCCAGTCGTCCGGGTTCACGCCCGCAGCATGCAGCACTTTTGGGTGCACCATACCGCTGCCCAGAATTTCCATCCAGTCATCGCCTTCACCCAGTTTCAGCGTCCCACCGGCCCACGAACAGCGAATGTCCACTTCAGCGGACGGTTCGGTGAAGGGGAAATGCGAGGCGCGGAAGCGCAGTTCAATGTCGTCGATCTCAAAAAACGCGCGGCAGAATTCTTCCAGCGTCCATTTCAGGTTCGCCATCGAGATGTCTTTGTCGATCGCCAGCCCTTCGACCTGATGGAACATCGGCGTATGGGTCTGGTCGTAATCCGAGCGATACACCCGGCCCGGCGCAATCACGCGGATCGGCGCGCCGTGTTTTTCCAAGGCCCGGATCTGCACCGGCGAAGTGTGGGTGCGCAGCACATGCGGCGGGCGTTCGTCCGCCTCGTCGCGATGCATGTAAAAGGTGTCAAACTCCTGACGCGCCGGATGGTGCGGCGGGATATTCAGCGCGTCGAAGTTATACCAATCGCTTTCGATCTGCGGCCCTTCGGCCACGGAAAAGCCCATGTCACCAAAAATCGCCGAGATCTCTTCGGTCACCTGTGAAATCGGGTGAATGCTGCCTTGGCGCGCGGGGCGGCCCGGCAGGGTCACGTCCAGCCATTCGGTGCGCAGGCGCGCGTCCAGCGCGGCGTCAGCCAGCGCGGATTTCTTGGCGGAAATGGCTGAATTGATCTCGTCCTTCAGCGCATT
>JQGR01000133.1_pt1 | contig 12056 bp, 12 predicted proteins | sample 210181 | NCBI WGS metagenome assembly JQGR01 (sample SAMN02928655, study PRJNA255238) | bioreactor metagenome | biome: continuous culture; feature: L-culture metagenome assembled contigs; material: continuous culture biomass; isolation source: continuous culture inoculated with microbial biomass... | reverse complement strand
GCGCCTGTGACCGTCTTACCTTTCGCGCGAAAAGGGGGATTGATTGAGCACAAGTTCCTAAATGCAATGGGGCGAAGCAAAGAAGAGGTTGCCAAGCTGGATTGGCACGAGCTTGCAGTTCAAAACCTGAGCTTTGGGCCGGGAGCCATCAGAATTGCCCGTCAGTTGGTTCGCGAACTGCCGGCTGATATTTCCCGTCGCGAACTCAAGGAGAAAGTCGGCTGTTATAAGCACTTGTGCGACGTATATGGGTTGAACGACACCGGTTTCATCGGATGTGATGTTGAAACCGCCGATGCCATACGTGCTGATTTCTCTGAATACACAAATGCAATTGCCAAGAAATACTTTACGCAAAGCTGGCCCGAGACCATTCCTCCTGAGAGGATGTTTGAGAAGTTTGAACAGGCAGATATGATCGGCAAAAGCACCTCTCAAAAGACGATACACAAGATCGTTGACCAAGTTCACGCGGCGGGATCTTCAGATCCCGGCGTGCAGCTTTCGATGCCTCACAAGTATTTTTGGAAGCTCGATCGGGTCGCAAGGAGAACTTACAGAAAACACTTTGGTGGCAAGAAGAAAAAGACCTAAACGGTTTGTGCCGTCACCACGTCGTTCCAGCGGATCAGCTCTTCCCGTCAAAAAAGACCTCTTGACCGGCGCCCATTGGCACCGGCTCAATGGTGCCTTCTTCACCGGGCGATCCCCATGTTCGGCACACTCTTGCTGCAACATGCGCAAACGCACCAGAAACAGACCGAAAACGCCAACCAAAGCATTGTTTTCAAAAGGTTAATGAGGGTGGTGGGTGATAAGAGATTTGAACTCCTGACATCTTCGATGTGAACGAAGCGCTCTACCACTGAGCTAATCACCCAACGAGGGGGTATCTAGCGTCACTCGGCCGCTGGTGCAAGGGGGACGGGACAGAAATTTCGTCCTTTTTCCGGCGCAATTTGCAAACCATGATGTCCGCCCCGCCCTGCTCTTTCTTGCGTTTGACCTGCATCTTGCCAAGCCCCGGCAGTTTCAGTTCTTCCCCGTTGACCAGCGCCAGACCCAGCTCTTCCAGAACTGCCAGCGTCACATCACGCACCTGATTTGGGCGCATATCAGCGCGTTTGGCGACACGACTGACCATCTCTTTTTTGTTCACCACTTCAGCTGTAGCTGAGCGGGTGACACCGGACAGGGGCGTGTTTTTTTCAGTTTCCGAACGACTTGGGGTTGCCGCAACTTTCTTTACTGCCGCATCCACAGCAGGGGACGCGCTTGTCGAAGTCTCTACCACCTTTTTGGGAGAGACCTTCTTTGCGGTGGAAGGACTGGTGCGGGTGGTTTTTTTCGCCTTGGTGGCCATTTCTCTGCTCGGCTTATGATTGTTTCTGATTGAGAACAAGTTAGCCCAAATCCGTTAACAAATCCAGTGCTTTGCCATTTCCCCAAAATGAAAGCGGCGCGCCGGGGTGGCGCGCCGCAATGGTTTGTACGTGTCGCGGCGGATCAGGATGGCGCAAAAAACCCACGCCCCCACAGCTGACGCGGGTTAATGTGCGGTCTGGCTGGCGCTGCCAGCTTTCTTGGCCAACGCCGCGGCGGCGGCCTCTTCAGCGGCCTCATCCCATTCGACCGGCTCAGGCGTGGCAACCAGAGCAAGCTTCAGCACATCCGACACATGGCTGACCGGAATGATTTCCAAACCGTCCTTCACGCTGTCAGGCAAATCCGGCAGGTCCTTTTCATTCTCTTCCGGGATAAGTACGGTTTTAATACCGCCACGAAGTGCTGCCAGAAGTTTTTCCTTCAGGCCCCCAATAGCCAGCGCATTGCCGCGCAGACTAACCTCGCCGGTCATGGCGATGTCCTTGCGCACCGGGATACCCGTCAGAACCGACACAATCGACGTCACCATGGCCAGACCGGCCGATGGGCCGTCTTTGGGCGTGGCGCCATCGGGCACGTGCACGTGGATGTCCCATTTCTCGAACTTCGGCGGTTTCACCCCGATTTCAGGCGCAATCGAGCGGACATAGCTGGAGGCCGCATCAATTGATTCCTTCATCACATCGCCCAGTTTCCCGGTGGTTTTCATCCGGCCTTTGCCCGGCAGGCGCAGTGCTTCGATCGACAGAAGATCACCACCAACCGAGGTATAGGCCAGCCCGGTCACAACACCGACCTGATCTTCCTTCTCGGCCAGACCGTAGCGATGGCGCCGCACGCCAAGCAGGTCAGGCAGCGCGTCGGGGGTGACATCCACCGCCTCGGCCTCTTTCTTCACAATCTTGGTCACGGCCTTACGCGCCAGCTTGCCGATTTCACGCTTCAGGTTCCGCACGCCCGCTTCGCGGGTATAATAACGGATCACATCGGTCAGCGAGGCATCATCCAGCGAAAATTCTTTCGCTTTCAGGCCGTGGTCCTTGATTTGCTGCGGCACCAGGTGCTGGCGTGCAATCTCGAGCTTTTCTTCCTCGGTGTACCCCGCCAGCGGAATGATCTCCATCCGGTCCAGAAGCGGCCCCGGCATGTTGTAGCTGTTGGCCGTGGTCAGGAACATCACATCAGACAGGTCATATTCGACCTCAAGATAGTGATCAACGAAGGTCGAGTTTTGTTCCGGATCCAGAACCTCCAGCATCGCAGACGCGGGATCGCCACGGAAATCCTGACCCATCTTGTCGATTTCATCAAGCAAGATCAATGGGTTGGTTGTTTTCGCCTTTTTCAGCGCCTGAATAATCTTGCCGGGCATTGAGCCGATATAGGTCCGGCGGTGACCGCGGATCTCAGATTCGTCACGCACCCCCCCAGCGAAATGCGGATGAACTCGCGCCCGGTGGCGCGTGCCACCGATTTGCCCAGCGAGGTTTTACCCACACCGGGAGGGCCGACAAGGCACATGATCGGGCCTTTGAGTTTCTTTGAGCGCTGTTGCACCGCAAGATATTCAACAATGCGTTCCTTGACCTTCTCAAGCCCGTAATGATCCTTGTCGAGCACCGTCTGGGCGTTGTTCAGGTCCTTTTTCACGCGGGATTTTTTGCCCCACGGAAGGCCCAGCATCCAGTCGAGATAGTTGCGCACCACGGTGGCTTCAGCTGACATCGGCGACATATTTTTGAGCTTTTTCAGCTCGGCATCCGCCTTTTCCTTGGCCTCTTTCGACAGCTTGGTGTTGGCGATTTTCTCTTCCAACTCCCCCAACTCGTTCTGGCCTTCATCGCCGTCGCCAAGCTCCTTCTGAATGGCCTTCATCTGCTCATTCAGGTAATACTCACGCTGGGTGCGCTCCATCTGTGATTTCACGCGGGTTTTGATCTTTTTCTCGACCTGAAGCACGGACATTTCGCCCTGCATCAGCCCCATGACCTTTTCAAGCCGCTCAGAGACGGTGAAAGTCTCAAGCAGGTCCTGTTTTTGTTCCACCTCAACCCCCAGATGGCCTGCCACAAGGTCAGCCAGCTTGTCCGGTGCACGGGTTTCGGCCACGGCGGCCAGCGCCTCTTCCGGGATGTTTTTCTTGATCTTGGCGTAGCGTTCAAAATCTTCACCGACCGAGCGCAGCAGAGCCTCAAGCTCTTCCGGGTCGCCCGCATGTTCGTCGATCAACTCGGCTTCGGCTTCGAAATAATTGTCATTGTCGAGGAAATCGGTGATGCGCACCCGTGCCTGCCCTTCGACCAGCACTTTCACAGTGCCATCAGGCAGTTTCAAAAGCTGCAGCACATTGGCCAGCACGCCCACGGAATAGATCCCTTCGACCTCTGGTTCATCCACCGCGGGGTCGATCTGGCTTGACAGCAGGATCTGCTTATCATCGGCCATCACCTCTTCCAATGCGCGCACCGATTTCTCGCGGCCAACAAAAAGCGGCACGATCATATGCGGGAACACAACGATGTCGCGCAGGGGCAGCACCGGATAGGATTGGTTGAGTTGCTCGGTCATGGGTAGTCCTTGTTTTTGGCAAGAAGATCAGGCCCCAAATATGGCAGCCACGACCCCCTCCTGTTCGCGTTATCACTTGGGCATTCAGCCTCCCGGTTTCAAGCGCACCGGCGTTAGCGTCATCCCTTGCACGCGTGGTTCGCCAAACCATGCCCGTGCGCGCGGAAAGGTGCAAGGGGCCAAAGGGCGCGCGATGCGGAAATGCGGTGGCAATTGGAACCAAGCCAGTGGGTCGGTCAACAAACCTTTAACGTTTCCCCCACCTCTCAAAGGCAAATGGCCCGCATGGGGGACTTCATGTTTTTTCCACAAACCCGCCGCAAAATTGTGATTCTGCATGGTAGAACAGACGGCATTGAACAGCGGAGATTATCCAGATGCTAAATTTCTTAAAGCGCCGCCCCGCGCGCCAATCCGCCGCCACGCACGCGGCTGCGGCTACGCCAGTCGCTGCGGCAACTGACCTTCAAGCTGCCTCTACATCCCCCCTGCCCCGGCACCCGAAGCAACTTCACCGCAAATGCCCACCCCAATGCTGACCGCCGAAATGCTGGACCGGTTCATTCGCAACCTCGCCCGGAGCGGGCAATTTCAAAGGACGTTTGAAGGCGACCCTAATTTTCACTGCGAGATGATGCCGCAACAGGTGGAAGCCCTTAGGCACAAGACCATGCTGGCGGGTGGGATGATTGACCAATCTGCGCTGACCGTCTCATTTGCTGGCATCACCGGGCTTCATCTGGCAAAGCTGGCAGTTGATGTGATCATGGAGACGCTTTTTGACCTGAAACCCCAGTGGAATTATGACGCGTTTGATGACACGGGCACCTTATCTGCCCGCCTGCCATTTGGGCCGCCGAAACACTGGATGCTGATCGATTGCATCACCCAACCGGTCGATCCATGGTTCACAGGCGCCCCAACTGATGGGGCCAGCCTGCGCATTTCAATGGTTGAAGAGGGCTGAGCCGCACGTTTCACACCGGACTTCACGCAAGACCTTTGCGCAGGCCTTTACAACGGATCAATATCGCCCTGCGCGCGGCCCTTGTGGAAATCGGCCTCCCAGACATCAAACCGCCCTTCGCTGATCGCATCGCGCATGCCTTGCATGAGTTCCTGGAAATAATGCAGGTTGTGCCAGGTCAGCAGCATGCCCGAGATCATCTCGTTTGAGCGGAACACATGGTGCAGATAGGCGCGCGAGTAATTGCGGCACGCCGGGCAGCTGCAGTTTTCGTCAATCGGGCGCGGGTCATCTTTGTGGCGCACATTCTTGATGTTGAGCACGCCATGCCGGGTCCAGACCTGGCCGGTGCGGCCAGAGCGCGACGGCAACACGCAATCCATCATATCGACGCCACGCTTCACCGCGCCGACAATATCATCCGGCTTGCCCACCCCCATCAGGTAACGCGGTTTGTCTTCGGGCAGGTATCCGGGCGCATAATCAAGGCAGCCAAACATCGCCTCCTGCCCCTCGCCCACGGCCAAACCACCAATGGCATAGCCATCAAATCCAATGTCGGTCAGTGCCTTGGCGGATTCTTCGCGAAAATCAGCCTCAAGCCCGCCTTGCATAATACCAAACAGCGCATGCCCGGGTCGATCACCAAACGCGTCGCGGGAGCGCTGCGCCCAGCGCATCGACAGGCGCATGCTTTCGGCGATACGTTTGCGATCAGCCGGCAGCGCGGGACATTCGTCGAAACACATCACAATGTCAGACCCCAGCAGCCGCTGGATTTCCATCGAACGCTCCGGGGTCAGCTCGTGTTTTGAGCCATCAATATGAGACCGGAAGGTCACGCCCTTTTCAGTCAACTTGCGCAGGGCAGACAGGCTCATCACCTGAAACCCGCCGCTGTCAGTCAGGATTGGCTTGTCCCAATTCATGAATTTATGCAGGCCGCCCAGCGCGTCGATCCGTTCGGCGGTGGGGCGCAGCATCAGATGGTAGGTGTTGCCGAGCAGAATATCCGCGCCGGTGGCGGCCACGCTTTCGGGCATCATCGCCTTGACGGTGGCCGCGGTGCCCACGGGCATAAAGGCAGGGGTGCGAATATCACCACGCGGGGTGGAAATCACACCGGTGCGGGCGCGGCCATCAGTGGCCTTAAGGGTATAGCTGATCTTGGTCATATCCCCGAAATGTCTCAATTGCGCGCGCTGGACAAGAGGGAATTCACCTCAATGAGGGCAAGATTGATCTGCATCATAGGCTTTTCCACCCTCCTTGGGCATTGCTCCTCTGGACGGGGCGTGATGTAATCCTTATATGATCGCTCAGGAATAAGACGGGATCTTCCAGATGACCATGGAATCGCAAGACCAGCTCGAAGGCGAGCCTCTGATCAAGCCCTCCTCAACCGCACATCCGCTGTATGACGATGTGGTCGAGGCCTGCCGCACGGTGTTTGACCCGGAAATTCCGGTGAACATCTACGACCTTGGGCTGATCTATACCATTGAGATCAACGATCAAAACGAGGTGGACATCATTATGACCCTCACCGCACCGGGCTGCCCCGTGGCGGGGGATATGCCGGGCTGGATCATTGAAGCGATCGAACCCGTGGCCGGGGTGAAACAGGTCAATGTGGACCTGACCTGGGAACCGCCCTGGGGCATGGAAATGATGTCGGACGAGGCCCGGCTGGAACTGGGCTTTATGTAAGCCCTCTCTGAGCAATAGATTTGAAAGGCAGGCCCAGCGCCTGCCTTTTTTCTTTCAAGCCCTCAAGCTTAATACAATCAAAAACAAGCCCTTAGACTTGACACAAACAATCAAGTCTGAAAGCTTAATTGTGAAGTTATCAAGCAAAGAGGCTTAAATATGGCACAAAGGCAGCCAATCGCCGTACTGACAGGCGATCTTGTTGGCAGCAGCGATGCCACACCGAAACGCATTTCGGAAACCATGGCACTCTTGCAAGACTACACTGAAGAAATCGCAGCGCACTCCTCACCAAATGTGACGCCCCGATTTACACGCTTCAGGGGGGATGGCTGGCAATGTTACTTCGACGCTCCTTCGTTCGCGCCAAGGATTGCGCTGGCGATCACCGCGAAGCTCAGAGGCGTCGAAACTGCTCTTGAAACGCGGATTGCAATAGGAATTGGCACATGGACGTCTCTGGGCAGCGGCGATCTTTCGGACGCAAGTGGAGACGCCTTTGAGAGATCGGGAAAGGCGTTGGACACGATGACCAAGCTCTCACGCCTGACAATTGCTGGCGCACTCACAACCCCAACGGATCAGATAGCACTGACCCTGCTAAGCGAACGGTCCAGTAAATGGTCCCAAGAGCAGGCCGAAGCAATGGCAGAGGCACTGCTGCCCAGCGCCCCAACGCAAGCCACCATCGCCAAGCGGCTTGGCATTTCACCACAGGCCGTGTCCTACCGGCTATCGGGTGCAGGCGCATCGGCCATACGCAAAGCTTTGGATCTATGGGAAGATGACCTCATGAACCGCCTGTATCCAATTGAAGGATCCCACCATGTTTGAAACCTTCCTGGCCCTGCTTGTTGCCCACCTTCTGGCGGATTTTGTGTTGCAGACCAATGCGATGGTGCGCGAGAAGCGGCGGCTGGATGTGTTTGCATCCCATGTGGCAGTGGTCGGTGCAGCAAGTTTCGCAACCCTTGGTGGCGCGTGGGAGCCCGCGCTGGTGATCACCGTGGCCCACGCCATTATTGATGCCATGAAGACCTACGCCCTGCCCGCCCGCCAGGCCGCCCGCCTTTGGGCCTTTACACTCGATCAGCTTGCCCATCTCGCCACGATATCCTGGGTGGCACTGCTTTGGCCCGTGGCTTTTGTGCATGGGATCTGGGGATTTGCCACACCACATATTACCGGGCCGGGCATTTTGATCGCGGGTTTCCTGATCGCCACCTTTGCCGGCGGGCCGGTTGTGGGCGGTCTGATGCGCCGCTTTCCACAAAGCTTCGCCATTCAGGGCCTCAAAAACGCTGGCCGTGTCATTGGCACGCTGGAGCGCACCTTTGTCTTTTTCCTGATCCTCTTCGACAGCGCAATTGGCATCGGCTTCCTGCTCACCGCAAAATCCGTTCTGCGCTTTGACACCACCCGCAAAGGGCAGCGCGCATCGGAATATGTGATCATCGGCACACTGGCCTCATTCGGCTGGGCAATGGCGGTGGCCTTCCTCACAAAACAGGCATTCGCGCTTGTCACCCCTTGAGCCTTCGGCCATGACCCCCTAGGTTTGTCAGGCACAAGGAGAACACGCGCATGTTCGGCATTCCCGGAAAACAGGCCCTGACCATGACGGATCGGGCCGCCAAACAGATCTCTAAATTGATGGAGAAACAGGGCCATACTGGTCTGCGCATCGGCCTGAAAAAAGGCGGATGTGCCGGGATGGAATACACGATGGACTATGTGGATGAGACCGACCCACATGACGAGGTGATCGAACACAACGGCGCACGCATCCTGATTGCCCCCACGGCGCAGATGTTCCTGTTTGGCACCGAAATTGATTATGAAATCGGCCTGTTGGAAAGCGGCTTCAAATTCAACAACCCCAATGTGGACGAAGCCTGCGGCTGCGGCGAATCCGTGACCTTCAAAAGCGTCGAAGAATTGGCTGAGGCCTTTCCTGACGGGGTACCGAAGTTGAGTTAAGCACTTACGCCCGCCCCCTTTCAAAGCACTCTGTTGGCGCAAACGGCTCGCCACATATCACCTCCCCCCTTGACGCCCCCCGCCCCAGCGCGGAAAACGGGTGAAATCAATCGGAGGATCCGCAATGCGGCGCAAACTGGCAGCAGGCAATTGGAAAATGAACGGGCTGAGCGCAGAACTGGCTGAGCTGAGAAAGCTGTCAGAGCTGCATGGCGACCCCGCCGCAGAAGTGCTGATCTGCCCGCCTGCCACACTGATCACACGCGCCCGCGATGCGGCTGGGGATCAGATTGCGATTGGTGGTCAGGATTGTCACGCGGCGACCTCTGGCGCCCATACCGGCGACACTTCCGCCGAGATGCTGGCAGACGCTGGTGCCACATTTGTCATTCTTGGCCATTCAGAGCGACGCGAAGACCACAATGAAAGCGACACCGATGTGCGCGAAAAGGCCCGGGCGGCCATTGCCGCTGGGTTGAAAGTGGTGATCTGCGTGGGGGAAAGCCTGACAGAACGCGAGGCAAACAACACGCTCGACATCATTGGCGGGCAGTTGGCCGGCTCGATCCCTGATCAAGTGACCGGCGAAAACCTCGTGGTGGCCTATGAACCGATCTGGGCGATTGGCACCGGCAAAGTTCCCACCCTTGATCAGATCGGCGAAGTGCATGACTTTATCCGTGCGCGCCTTGAGCGCCGCTTTGGTGAAGGTGTGGGCCGTTCGACCCGGCTGCTGTACGGCGGCTCGGTCAAACCCGGCAATGCGGGCGAGATTTTTGCCGTGTCCAATGTAGATGGTGCACTGGTGGGGGGGCCAGCCTGAAAGCCGATGACTTCTCGGCCATCATCACCGCCCTGAATGGCGCGTAAGCAAGCCAGAACATCTTGGTAAATTGGGGGCTTCGGCCCCCTTTTTGTTGCCCAGCTGAAAACCTCTTCAAAAACCGTGAACACGGCAGCGCGAAAACAGCTTGTGTTTTACGGCAAGTCATTTAACAAGTTAACGGAATCCGAGCAACCCGCGTCGGGAATATCCACAGGAGAGTTCACCATGAACCACGACGATCTGGTCACCTGGTCTGCCAAGCCGCCGAATGGGCGCGCGACTATCACGCAGGATTGCGCAATCGCCCGGTGCGCCCGGATATTGCCCCCGGAGATTTTCTTGCCCAGATCGAAGGTCCGGTGCCGGAGGCCCCCGAACCAATCGAAGCGATCTTTGACGATTTCACCCGCCTGGTGCCCGACGCCATGACCCATTGGCAGCACCCACGTTTCTTTGCCTATTTTCCGGCCAATGCCGCCCCGCCTCGATGCTGGCAGAACAATTGGCCAATGCCATGGCCTGTCAGGCAATGCTGTGGCAGACCGCCCCGGCCGCCAATGAGATGGAGGATCTGGTGATCCGCTGGCTGCGTGACGGCATGGGATTGCCCAAGGATTTCACCGGCACCATTCACGACAGCGCCACAACAGCCACCTTTTCCGCCGTGACCACCATGCGCGAGCTTGCCATGGGCCATGAGGGCGTGACCAAAGGGCTGGCGGGCGGCCCCACATTGCGCATCTATGCCAGCGCGCAAACCCACTCCAGCGTGGATAAAGCAGTGCGCATGTGTGGCATCGGTCAGGACAATCTGGTGAAAGTGCCCACCCTCCCCGGCCATGCCACGTGGTCGATGGACCCAACGGCGCTGGACGCCCTGATACGGGCAGATCTGGACGCAGGTCGGACACCCGCAGGCGTGGTGCTTTGCGTCGGTGGGACATCCATCGGCGCTTGTGACCTCGTGGGGGACTGCATCAAGGTGGCGCATGCCCATGGGCTGACCGTGCATGTGGATGCCGCCTGGGCTGGATCCGCAATGATCTGCGAGGAATTCCGCGTGCTTTGGGCCGGGATCGAACAGGCCGACAGCATTGTGTTTAACCCACATAAATGGCTTGGCGCGCAATTTGACTGCGCCATCCAGTTCCTGCGCGACCCAGTCCCGCAGATCGGCGCCATGGGCTTGCGACCTGATTATCTGAAAACCCAGGGGGCTGAAGAAATCATCAACTACAATGAGTGGACCCTGCCATTGGGCCGTCGGTTCCGTGCACTCAAAATATGGTTCCTGCTGCGCGCCGAAGGGCTGTCTGGCCTGCGCGCCCGGATCCGCAATCATGTCAGCTGGGCGCAGGAAGCAGCGGATGCCATTGGTGGTATGGACGGGTTTGAAATCACCACCCCGCCGATCCTGTCGTTGTTTTCCTTCCGCTACAAAGATGACACTAAAACCGCCACCTTGCTGGAGCGTGTCAACCGGGATGGACGTTGCTATCTGACCCAAACGAACCATGACAAAAGCTTTGTCATTCGTGTTCAGGTTGGGCAGTTCGATTGTTTACGTGAAGATGTGATGCTGCTGCACAGGTGCTTCACGAGCTGTCACACGACCTCTAAGGCAAGGATTTCTTTACATGTTCATGATTTACTGATGGTCCAGAACGGGCTAACCAGCGCAATCAGCACTGTTTCCAAAGCTCTGACAGAGAGTTGATCGAGCTTTGTTAACAAAATGCCTTCATTTTGCGCTAACATGGAATGACCGGTCTCAAGGCGATACGCCTCTACGTCCGTAGCTTGCACAGAACGTCGCATCCAGAAGGATAATGAACTGACAGCACTGATCGCGCTTGCGTGGATCACGGACAAATAAGGTGACTTCGCCACATGGGAACATGGTTGCGGGCGTGTCACCGAGCATTTTTCTCTCGAACCCTAAGACACCCCTCAACCGATCCGCTTGACGCACGTCGGGGCCTGCCAAACCTGGCACTTCGAACACGCGGACGGTGCTTTCAATATTGAGGGCGTTTCGCACCAGATTTGCGCTGCAAACTGACCGCGGAACGCTTTAGGAGCAAGGGGTATTACGATGGAGTTTGGAGAAGAATTCACATTTCAGGAATATGTCGCTGACGGCGTCATTCATGGTCTGGGCGTCATGGCAGCCTTTGCCGGGGCAACCGCACTGGTGGTTTGGGCCGCCTACTCCGGGCCAATGGGACATCTGCCGCTGGTGGCGATTTACGCAGCCGGGCTATTGGCCACATTTTTGCTGTCCGCCGCATACAACATGACATTACACCGCGAGGCGCGCGCCGTATTGCGCCGTTTTGATCACGCGGCAATCTTTTTGATGATCGCCTGTTCCTACACCCCGCTGGCACTAGTTGGCATCGGCGGCACCAATGGGGTCGCATTGGCGCTGGCGGTCTGGACCATTGCCCTTGTGGGCATCACCATGAAGCTGTTTTTCTTTGGGCAATACGAACGGTTCACCTTTCAGTTGATGCTGATGCAGGGCTGGCTTGCCGTGCTGGCCATCGGTCCGCTGATTGCAACATTTAGCCTTGGGGTCCTGATTTTACTGGTTGGGGGCGGGGTGCTGTTCACCCT
>JQGR01000132.1_pt1 | contig 12109 bp, 12 predicted proteins | sample 210181 | NCBI WGS metagenome assembly JQGR01 (sample SAMN02928655, study PRJNA255238) | bioreactor metagenome | biome: continuous culture; feature: L-culture metagenome assembled contigs; material: continuous culture biomass; isolation source: continuous culture inoculated with microbial biomass... | reverse complement strand
AAACGCGAACGGCAGAAGCTTCATACAGGCGCGCAGCCTTCGCAACGCTTGCCCAAGCAATATCGCCACCAATCCACCCAGCCCACGGCCGCAAACTTTCCCTGCCATTGTCGCGTCTCCCACGACGTCAAACCGCATTAGATAGCGCTAACATATCTATACGGCACGTCAGAACAACGGCAGATACAAGTTGTTACATTGCGGCGGCGACGGCTTACAAAGGATAATTGTGCTGCCGTTATGGTGCCCAACTTCCCTTGCTATCCGCCAGAGTGCGCATTGTATCGCTTGAGACGCACACACGCTTGATATGCCCCTTAGCGCTTCGATAAACTGGGCAAGCACTTCGTTGCGTTTGTGCGCTTTCGGCAACAGCAAACCAAACGTCATCCACCGTTCAGGAATGATCAGAATCGATGAAACGCGGTCGCGGAACGGGTACTTGCCGTGAACAGCGCTGAGCGCGACACCATCATGTCAGATGTACCATCTTTTGGTGAACTGGGAGTTCCATTTGCAGCCGTCTCATCCCAGGTGATCGTGTTCAACCCCAAAGGAACCCCTGCGGAAATCATCTCAGCTATGCAAACTGCATTGGCAACGATTGCCGCCGAACCTGAGTTTTCCAAACTGCTGGCAGAGCGTGGGCCCGATTTATGCAAGCGGTGCCAATGCCAAAGCCACACTGTCCGCAATGAAGGCGGATGCCGCACCATTGGTCAAGACCCTGAACAACTGAGTGGAAAAAGGGGCTGACTTGTCAAGGCTTGCCCCTCATACCTCATGATTTTCTGAAGGAGAGCACCATGCGGGATAGGACCGAAGGAATAATACTCGTTCTGATATCGCTGCTTGCGAGTTGGGGCACATGGCTGGTGCCAGCGGCTGGCCCCGGCGACATCTGGGCGGGAATTGTGCCCTTTTCGGCCTCGATTGCTTTGTTGGTGCTGTCAGGCTTGGTGGCGATTGGTGGATTGCAGGCGAAGCTGTCGGACCATGCTGCCATAACGAATGATGACTCAGGCACCTTGGATATCCTGATCTTGTTTGCGATTGCAGTAATCTATCAACACGCCTTCCTCTGATTTGGGGCTGGGCGATACTTGACTATCAGATCTACTGCAATTGCTTCTCTTCCGTCGAAATGTGCAGGAAAATTACAACAAAATGCGAATTACTATCAAATACTTCAAGGCCTATTATGATGTTCCGAGTTCACCAGGAACGGCGACAATAGCATTGAGCAAATCTCTATTTCGATACGGCTTTTCCTCAGAAGAATTTGCCCGTTAAATTCACTCTCCAGAAGCCACTTTTAGGGTGGAGCCCACCATTTCGAAGATGCCACGCAACTTATCCCTCGCCACCCCTCCGAAGGCGAGGCGAAGGGCCTGTGGCGCGGCAATGGTGGTTGTAAACGCATCGGCCCCGGAGATCGAAAGCCCCTGCTCCTTCAGTTGCGCAACAATAGGGGCAGCCCGCTGGCCGTGCGCCAGCGGCAGCCACGCGAAACCCGCGTTGGGGTGCGACAAAATCCCGCTTTCACTAAAAACCTCCCGCAGCAGGGCCTGCCGCGCAGCACCATCATCTCGGCGCGCGGCCTCAGAGCGCGCCAACGTCCCGTCTTCGATCCAACCTGTAACAAGCCCAGTGATCAAGGCGGGGGCGTTCCATGTTGTGGCCCGTATGGCCTCAAGCAGGGCGATCTGATGAGGTTCAGGTGCAATCACATAGCCAAGGCGCAAACCCGTTGCGAGGCTTTTGGAAAAGCCCCCGACATGGATCGTCCGTTCGGGCGCAAGCGTGATAAAGCTTGGAGGTGGAGCTGTCTCTAAAAACGCATAAGCAGCATCTTCAATAATGATCAGATCATGCCGTCTCGCGACCTCAATCAAGCGGTGGCGTGTTTGGAGATCCATGACCGTACCGAGAGGATTGTGAACGGTCGGCATCAGGTAAACACCGCGTAGGTTTCGCGCCCGACATTGCCGGTCCAATGCGTCAGGGTCCATCCCTCCTACCCCCCGGTGAGTAGCAACAAGATCAATGCCTTGCAGCGCGGCCACGGACTTGAAACCGGGATAGGTAAGCACGTCGGCTGCAATCGCATCCCCACGCTGGAACAGGCCAAGCCCGATGATTGCCAAGCCATGCTGACCGCCGGAAGTTATCAGAAGGTGCTCTGGGTCGATTGGGCCCAGCGACGCTGCAAGGTTCCCTGCAATGATCTTTCGTTCATGCGGGCGTCCGCCGTGGGCTGATAGCGCAACATCGCTTCCAAATCCCCAGCCGCCGCAAGCTACGCAATCCTGCGCGCAACATATCTGGGTCAGCATCGTCGCCCGGCATATTGAAAACAAGGTCTATCACCCCGTCCGCAGCAGTTTGCTGGACACCAAGCGTCAGCGGCAAGCCTGGATCGCGTACAAAAGTGCCCCGCCCGGCCTCTCCAACAACAAGGCCTCGTCGTTCAAGTTCCTTGTAAACCCGCGTGGCCGTCGCAAGGGCAATGTCGAACTGTTCCGCAAAGGCGCGGTGCGTTGGCAATTTGGTTCCGGGGGCCAGTTTGCCGTTATGGATCGACACACTAAGCATGTCCGCCAAATGAAGATATCGTGCTTTCGCCATTTGCTCACTGTACCTAGTACAATTGAAAAATTGTCATATCAATTATCTCGTGGCATGTCGATCTTACGTCAATCTTTGAGGTCCGTGCATGCCAAAGCCCTTTCCAGCCGTCTTTCTTGCCTTGTGTCTGTTCACGGTCACCTTTGCCGTGAACCTTCAGGCCCCGCTCTATGATCTCTACGCCGCTGCAAGTAACGTCGGCGCCGCGGCAGTTACACTTGCCTTTGCGGCCTATGTCGGGGGGCTCATGCCCACATTGGTGTTGCTCGGCGGGCTGTCAGACCGGATCGGGCGGCGGACCCCGATTGCCTTGGCTTTGATGCTGGGGGGGATTGCCACAGCCCTGTTGGTGCAAAGCCCAGGCTGGTTAAGCCTTGTGATCGCACGGGTTTTCTTGGGGATCGGGACCGGCCTCGCGGCCACATCAGGCACCGCATATATGACGGAAATCCTTGGCAAAAGCCGCGCCCGGACTGCGGCACTGCTCGTCACCTCTGCAACCTCGCTCGGCTTTGGTGGCGGGGCGCTGGCAACCGGTGTAAGCCTTGGCATCCAAGGTCCAACCTTTCTTCCATTCAGCTATGTGGCACTATTTGTGGTGACCCCCATCCTGACTGTGATTGTGATGGCCCTGCCCCGCGTTGACCACCCACGGCAGGTGTCCCTTTTGCGCTTGCCTGTCTTTCCAGCGGGCACGTGGATGTTTGGCGCGGCCATGGCGCTGGCATGGTCCACAACTGGAATGACCATCGCAGTTGTGCCATTGGAATTGGCTGAAAATGACTTGGGCGGCTGGACTGGCCTTGTGATTTTTCTGGCGATTTTCGTGGGCTTCCTATGCCAGCCGATTGCCCGGCGCATGTCCAGCACTCATGCGCTCGCCTTGGGGTTCATCCTTATCCCATTTGGCTTTCTTGTTCTTCTGGCAGGCGTTTGGCTGAAAGCGTTTGTATTGGTGCTGGCGGGCACCTGCATCACCAGCACAGCAAGCTACGGCTTCACCTATTTCGCATCGCTGGCCGAGGTCTCGCTGCGCGCTGCTGAGGACAGGGCGCGCGCAACGGCGGGGTTGTTTGTCTACGCCTATTTTGGCTTCTCGCTGCCTGTGATCGCCAGTGGCGCATTGGCGGACCATTTCGGCCTGTTGACGGCAATGCTGATCTTTGCCGTGGTCCAGATTGTGGTAACAGCGGGTATCGTCACAATCTGGAAACTCTTTTTTTACAGCAGCTTGCGACGCACCGATAACACCTAAAATGATCGGGGGATCGGCCAAGAGGTACCATCAACACCTATAGGAGCAGCGCCCCTACTCTGCCGCCTCAGCTTCTGCCTCAATTTCGGCGGCGCGCTTCTCGACCAGTTCAACAATGTGATCAACCATCTTCGCATTGTCGAGCTTATGGTCCTGCTTCCCAGCCACATAGACCATGCCCGATCCGGCCCCACCACCAGTAAAGCCAACATCAGTCATCAGCGCCTCACCCGGGCCATTTACCACGCAGCCGATGATCGACAGGCTCATGGGGGTGTGGATATGCGCAAGCCGTTCTTCGAGCGTTTCCACGGTCTTGATCACATTAAAGCCCTGACGCGCACAGGACGGGCAAGAGATGATGTTCACCCCACGGTGACGCAAGCCAAGGGATTTCAGGATCTCAAATCCGACTTTCACCTCTTCAACAGGATCAGCGGACAGGCTTACGCGGATCGTGTCCCCGATCCCGGCCCAGAGCAGGTTGCCAAGCCAATTGCCGATTTGATTGTGCCAGAAACAAAGCCCCCCGCTTCGGTGATGCCCAGATGGATCGGCGCATCTGTCGCCTCGGCAATGCCGTGGTAGGCCGCGGCCGAAAGGAACACGTCAGAGGCTTTGACCGAGATTTTATACTCGCGAAAGTCATTGTCTTCGAGGATACGGATATGATCCAGCCCTGATTCCACCATCGCCTCGGGCAAGGTTCGCCATATTTTTCAAGAAGATGACGCTCAAGCGATCCGGCATTCACGCCGATGCGGATTGAACAGCCATAATCCTTAGCCGCTTTGATCACCTCACGCACACGCCCCTCATCACCGATGTTTCCGGGGTTGATGCGCAGGCAGGCCGCGCCCGCCTCTGCCGCCTCAATCGCGCGCTTGTAGTGGAAGTGAATGTCGGCGACGATGGGCACCGGGCTTTCACGGGTGATTTCTTTCAATGCCGCTGTAGAACCGACATCCGGGCAGGAAATACGCACAATATCCGCCCCCGCCTCTGCCGCTGCCAGCACCTGCCCCAGCGTGGCTTTCACGTCCGAGCTGTCGGTGTTGGTCATGGTCTGCACCGCAATTGGCGCACCGCCCCCAACAGGCACATTGCCCACCATGATCTGACGAGAGGTGCGGCGTTCGATGTCGCGCCAGGGGCGGATGGGATTGTGGCTCATGACCGGACCTTTCCGAGGGAATTCTTGGCCAAAGAAATAGCGCGCCGCTGGGTGTTTCACAAGCGCGCGTGTGGACTAAAGCAGGGGTTTGCTGGCGCGAAGCATTTGGGCCAAAATCGCCTCACGGTTGGGCCAAATCGCCTCACGGGCTGGGACGGCGGCAATACACAGGTGCCGTTTAGACAGCTTGGAGCAGTGCGTTTGGGACGTGGAGGCGGCTTATTGAGCGACCTGCAGCTCGGCCACATAGGTGGCAAGCGCTTGATCTTGCGCAAGATCAGCAGCGGCGTAGTTTTCAGTCAGCCCTTCAGAGGACAGCGCGATGTTTTTCACCACCGAACCGCTGGCCCCGGCCGGGCCATAGGCCTCGCCGTTCACCGCGAAATAGATGCCGCCCGCATTGCCAGTGCGCAGCACTGGGGCGCTTTCGGTTTTTGGCAGCACATAATGCTCGCCAGCATCCATGACTTTTTCAAAAATCACCGACCCGCTGGCGGATTGGATCCTGACCCAGCTGGGGCGCACGGCGACCAGCGCCACCTCTGGGGCATCGGCCCCAAACACCTGCACACCACCAGAGGGTGCCCCCTCGCCTCCCTGAGTGTTCACCGCAGCAATCACGGTCTGGGCGGCGAAATCAGCGCTGTTAAAGCTGCCGGTATCAAGTCGCGGCATCGACGGCGGGGTGCGTTGAGCAACCGAACGATCTGCCAGAACCCCTACATTGCGCGGGTCCAGCGTGGAAATCGGCGCATCGCGCTGGGTCATCACCGGCACATCGAGCGCCTGCGGACGATAAAGGCGGTCCAGTGCTTCGCTGGACGGCGGCGCCATCACGGTGCCAGCATCCGCAGTTTGGGTGCCCTCTTCAAAGACCGGCAGATCGGCCAGCACACCGGGGGATTGTTCGACCGGGGCAAAATCAACCCGTTGAATTTCCTGCAGCACCGACCAGCCAGCGAAACCAAGTGCACCAACCAGCGCGACAAGAACCGCGACAGAGCCCACAGCTCCGGGTTCTATCTGTGCAAAGATGCTTTCGTTTTGCGGCACCCAGGTGGCATTGGGATTGGCCAGCGGATCGCCATTGTGCTTGGGCACATTTGAAACGCGGGCGGTTTGTTTGGTTGATGCGGCCTCGGACATACCGTGGGCGGTGGCAAAGCCACTTTCGTCGCAGAAGCGTTCAAACGCCCATTCCGGATCCAACCCAAGGTAGCGCGCGTAAGAGCGCACATAGCCCGCGATGAACCCCTGCGTTTCAAAGGCAGACGCATCAGCGTTTTCAATGGCGGCAATATAGGTGGCTTTGATCTTCAGCTCGCGTTGCACATCCAGAAGGGATTTACCCAGCGTGGCCCTTTCGCCCCGCATCACATCTCCCAAGCGCATTTCGAAAGAATCGAAACCAGTGGCTTCGTCTTTCTCTTCTACGCGCGATGATGCCCAACGCCCGATCATACAGCTGCTCCTGCTAAACCTCGCCTGTCCCTGACGAAGGGGGGCGATTCGATACATCGCCACCTCTCACGGACAAGTTACCATATACTCAACACATTTACAGTAGGTTGCTGACCTAAGCGGAAAGCTCGGCGCGATTTAGCTCACAACGCGACCAGAGGCTATCCATGGCGCCAACCAGCCCGTCCATTTCACCCGAACCATGTACCGGCGAGGGTGTGAAGCGCAGACGCTCGGTGCCGCGGGGCACGGTGGGAAAATTGATCGGTTGAACGTAGATGCCAAATTCTTCCAACAGCATGTCGGACAGTTGCTTGGTGTGTACCGGATTGCCAACAATCACCGGAACGATGTGCGACCCATGGTCGATGATTGGCATGCCCAGCCCTTTCAGACGGGTCTTCAGGATCTTGGCCTGAGTCTGGTGCTGCTCGCGCAGTGATTGATCTTCCTTGAGATGCGCAACCGACGCCGCAGCCGCGGCAGCCACGGCCGGCGGGATCGAGGTCGAAAAGATGAAGCCCGGCGCGTAAGAGCGCACAGCATCAACCATTTTTGCAGATGCGGCGATATATCCCCCCATCACGCCATAGGCCTTGGCAAGCGTCCCGTTGATAATGTCGAGACGCCCCATCAGGCCATCGCGTTCGGCAATACCTGCGCCGCGCGGGCCATACATGCCAACGGCGTGCACTTCGTCGATATAGGTCAGCGCACCAAATTCATCCGCCAGATCGCAAATCTCTTCGATCGGACCAAAATCACCGTCCATCGAGTAGATCGATTCGAAGGCAATCAGCTTCGGAGCGGCCGGGTCGTCAGCCTCCATCAGCTCGCGCAGATGCGCCACGTCATTGTGGCGGAAAATACGTTTGGCCCCACCATTGCGACGCACACCTTCGATCATCGAGGCATGGTTCAGGGCGTCCGAATAGATGATCAGGCCAGGGAACAGTTTCGGCAAAGTCGACAACGTGGCGTCATTGGCAATGTAAGCAGAGGTAAAGACCAGCGCGGCCTCTTTGCGGTGCAGATCCGCCAGTTCGGCTTCCAGACGCTTATGATACACCGTGGTGCCCGAAATATTGCGGGTGCCGCCGGATCCTGCACCGGTTGCATCAATCGCTTCATGCATGGCCGCCAGCACCTTCGGGTGTTGCCCCATGCCCAGATAGTCGTTGCCACACCAAACGGTTACCGGCTGCTCGGACCCATCGGGTTTTTTCCAAGTGGCGTGCGGGAAATGGCCTTTATGACGTTCAATCTCGATAAAGGTGCGATAGCGCCCTTCTTCGTGCAGGCGGTCGATAGCTTGGTCGAGCTTTGCGTTATAGTCCATGTTCCCCTCCGTCCCCTCTTTCGAAGGCGTGATGCGGTTTCGTGACGCTTTACATACACTAACCTAGTGGAAAACACATTCAACTTCTTGATCTATGTTAGTCCGGTCGGTCGCCCCTGCTCACGTTTTGGTGAGAGTTTCCGAGGATATGTTCGCGCTTGCGGTCTTTTAAGAACCTTCACACGCTATTTACATTGATCTGGCGCAAATGAAAGCGGTTGAAACGCCGCAGATCGCTTTGTTTGCGGCGCGTTTTTGCATCCTATCGGAAACTTTTCTCCGCTGGACAGCACGACTGGGGCTGATAGGCTTCGCGTCAGAAACATCCAAAAGACACTGCGGCCCAACGCGGCCCACTCCCAGACATCAAGGAGCACCGACATGACGCTTGATCGCGTTCTTGAGCGAATCGACCAGGACCTTCCCGCCTCTGTGGATCGGTTGATGGACCTTTTGCGCATTCAGTCCATTTCCACCGACCCGGCCTTCAAAGACCATTGCGACAGCGCAGCCGATTGGCTGGTCAACGATTTGAAAACCATCGGTTTTGATGCAGAAAACGGGTGACCCCCGGCCATCCGATGGTGGTGGGTCATGGTGGTGGACAGGGTGGAGACAATGAACGTCACCTGCTGTTTTATGGCCACTACGATGTACAGCCGGTCGATCCTCTGGACAAATGGGACCACGACCCTTTTGCACCCTTCATCGAAGACACGCCGAGTGGCAAGATCATCCGCGCCCGCGGCGCATCTGACGACAAAGGCCAGTTGATGACCTTCGTCGAAGCCTGCCGCGCTTGGAAAGAGGTGCATGGCTCCCTGCCCGCAAAACTCACCATCTTTTTTGAAGGCGAAGAAGAATCCGGGTCGCCCTCACTGGTGCCGTTTATGGAAGAAAACCGTGACGAGCTGACCGCAGATATCGCCCTGATCTGCGACACCTCGATGGTCAGCCCCGGCGTGCCGTCGATCGCCAGCCAGCTGCGCGGGATGCTGAAAGACGAATTCACCTTGGTCGGCCCGAAGCTTGACCTGCATTCCGGGCATTATGGTGGCCCTGGCCTCAACCCCCTACGTGAAATGTCGCGGATCGTGGCCAGCTTCTATGACGAAGAAACCGGCGCAGTGGCCGTGGACGGGTTCTACGAAGGTGTGAGCGACACCCCGACCCAGCAATTGCAGGCCTGGGAAAACTGCGGCTTTGACGAGAAAGAATATCTCGACAACGCAGGCTACACCATGAGCCACGGCGAAAAAGACCGCAGCTGCCTTGAACAACAATGGGCGCGCCCCACACTGGAAATCAACGGGCTTTGGGGCGGCTATAATGGCGCCGGATCTAAAACCGTGATCCCGTCCGAGGCCCATTGCAAACTGACCTGTCGTCTGGTGGGGGATATGGATCCGGACAAGCTGCGCGCAAATCTGCGCGCCCATGTGGAAGCACAGTTGAAACCGGACATGAAAGTGATCTGGGACAATGATCTGGAAGGCTCTCGTGCGCCGGTGATGGACATCACCCGCCCAGAATTCTCCGCCGCCCAAAAAGGCCTGTCGGATGAATGGGAGCGTGAAGCGGTGTTCACCGGCATGGGGGGCTCCATCCCGATTGCCGGCTTCTTCAAATCGATCCTCGGGATGGAATCGATGTTGGTGGGCTTTGCCAATGACGACGACAAAATCCATTCCCCCAATGAGAAATACGACATGAAAAGCTTTCACAAAGGCATTCGGTCGTGGGCGCGGATCCTGGACCAGCTGGCCTAAACTGGGACAGCAGACAAGAGACAAACACAAAGGGCCCTGCGGGGCCCTTTGTTGTGCTTACCCCTGCCGCACGGACCGCATACGCAACAGTTTGATCGCCAACAGCACCCAAGGGGTGCCATGCATGAAAAGGTCAAAGATATCAATTGGCTTCACCAGTTCCCCCTGCACCAGCATCACCAGTTTTTGCCACACATGAGGCGGTGCAAACGGGGCCAGACCAATGGTCAGGCAAAAGATCAGCAAGGTGCCCAGCGGGACGTCATCAATCAGCTTCAACAGGCTGCGGCCTCCAGTTCAAAATCCGGTTTGACTTTGCCTCAACCTAGATTGTGCCACAGGCACCACTCAATGCGGTGCGAAGACGCGGGACAGCGCGTCGCGCATCCTCTCAGAACCGACCGAACCGGCAAATGCCCCCGCTGCCAAACGCCTGCGCAGGGCCAGTTCCAGATCCACTTGAATGTATGGGGAGAGGAAGTGGCGCGGTTGACGGGACTCGAACCCGCGACCCCCGGCGTGACAGGCCGGTACTCTAACCAACTGAGCTACAACCGCGCATGAGGGGGTGTTTAGGGCGAGCCACGCGGCGCGTCAATCAGAAAAATTCCAAAAACCACAAAGAACCTGATCTTTTTTCCACCCCTACCACAAACGCTGAAAACAAAGAAATAACGGGAGGAATGGAGAGCATAAAACCAAAAAACCCCACCTTGCGGCAGGGCTTTTTTGGTCTCAATCAAGGCAGCGGTGGCGCGGTTGACGGGGCTCGAACCCGCGACCTCCGGCGTGACAGGCCGGCACTCTAACCAACTGAGCTACAACCGCTCGCTGCCAGTCTTGCGACTGTTTGGGCGTTCTAAGCCGAGGGGCCGGAGGGGTCAAGCGGCAATTTGCTTTTTTTGTCAATTTTCCAAAACAACATGCCCAAGCCCTTGAGAAAGATGGAAAATCACCCCCTGCCCAGCAGGCAGGATCTGCATCTCTTCAGCATTAATCCCCAACCAGCGCGCCCTAAGCACACGCGACAAGACACCATGGGTGAAAATCACCGCAGGCCCGGTCACCCCATGCAAAAACGCATCCGCCCGCCGCTCAAGATCCAACAAGTTCTCGCCGCCTGGACTATTGAAATACCAACTCAGCGGATCTTCTTCGGCAAGTTGGGCATGCAGCGGCCAGCGGTCCCGAATGTCGTCCAAGGTCAACCCTTCCCAGGCCCCGAACGCCACCTCACACAGCCGATCATCCAGCTGCGCTCGCTGCCCCAGATGCCCCAAGGCGATCCGAGCTGTTTCGCGCGACCTTCCCTGCGGCTGGTAAAATAAGAATACGAGTGATCTGGGCTCAGCTCTCGGGCGAGCATCCGCCCAATATGATCGGCCTGCCGCCTGCCCGTGTCGGTCAACGGGCTGTCCAGCCGCCCTTGATGGCGCCCCAGACGGTTCCACTCAGTTTGACCGTGGCGGATGACATAAATTTCCGGAAAACTCGGCATGGCTCCCTCGCAACAACAGGCAGAACGCTATCGGTCGCACAGGTAAAACACCATACTTGCGACGCTTGATGTAGGGAAGATAAGGAAATGGTGGGTCGTGAGAGGCTCGAACTCCCGACATCTTCGGTGTAAACGAAGCGCTCTACCAACTGAGCTAACGACCCGTTCCTTGCGCCTTGATCTATAGGTGGGGCGCAGTGAGTGCAAGAGGGTTTTTTAGGATTTCTCAAAAAAAATACCACTCAAGAAGCGCATCTTAACCACCTGTAAACGCATGAGAAAACACCTTCTTAGCAAAATTCATAAACCAAATCCGCATCTTTCCATGCCCCTTCTCGCTTCAAATAAGGTTGCCGACCTAACCCGTAGAGCCAAATCCGCACATCTCAATGCACCGACGCCAAACACTTCGCTTCACCAAAAAGGCTTGGCATGATAACAGCAGCGGAACTTGAGTTCCCCAAATAGGTGTAGAAAGAGTGTCCCGAAAAGCTTTTGTACATATCGGCACCCATAAAACCGGCACAACATATCTCCAGAAATGGATGTTGGGCAATCAAGGCCCGCTTGCAGAATTGGGGCTTTTTTATCCGAAGATTGGGATGATGAAACGGCCCACAGCTCAGTTCAAACTGAGCGCTGATGCAAGAGACGTTCACCACGACCTCACCGAAAGTGCAGCTTGGCGAACCCTGCAAGAGCAACTCATGTCTACAGACAAAGACGTCATACTCTCGGCTGAGACATTCAGCGATAAAATTAGGCATGAAGATGTCACATCGAGAATTGTGGACTTCTTCAATGCGCTGAACATGAAAACAGAGTTCATTGTTTTTTGAGAGACGTCCCAGCCTATATGAACAGCCGATATGTGCAGGATGCCAAACATCTAAGGTCTGCGGACAGCTTTGCTGACTTCGTCGAAAAGCATCGCGACGACGTCAATTACAATTACGTAAAGCTGCTGCAGCCCTTTGAAAATGCA
>JQGR01000131.1_pt1 | contig 12219 bp, 10 predicted proteins | sample 210181 | NCBI WGS metagenome assembly JQGR01 (sample SAMN02928655, study PRJNA255238) | bioreactor metagenome | biome: continuous culture; feature: L-culture metagenome assembled contigs; material: continuous culture biomass; isolation source: continuous culture inoculated with microbial biomass... | reverse complement strand
TTGAGCAAGCGCCCTTTGTCATCCAACACTGGCGTAAACCCACCCTCGACGGTGAACTTTTCCCCGGCCGGATGTGCCAACACATAGCGTCCGAATGTGCTTTCTCCATTTTGCAGAGATTGCAGAATTGGAATGGGCTGGTCAGGTCCAGTTGGTTTTGTCGGCACAAACCCATCCAGTGCAACAGAATTCAGGTCATCTGCTGTGCCATACATCCTCAGAAACAAAGCATTGGCATCTGAAAAGCGGCCATCAGGTGTAAACTCGACTTTCAACTGATTATTGTCGATGGACGATAGAAGAGCCTGATTTTTAAAGCTGGCGGAAACGTCCAACCACTCAACAATAAAACCAATCGGCTCTCCCCCCGGTCCGTGAACGCGGTTGATTTCAAGGTTGATGTGCAGGTTTTCGGCAGAAATTGCTGTGCTGTACGGCAAGTTACTTTCATCTTCAAGGATGGAACGAACACGTTCACGAAGCCCTGGTGGGTGGAAGATATCGGCGCATTGTCCAACGACCGCATCCGCTTTGAAATCTGGAACAACTGAACGTAGTTTGGCCTCATTATTTCCCAACAGCTCCATACCCGCACCATTCATGTGCAGGATCATCAGGTCGTTATCCACCATCATGATTGCGGCAGACGCTGCACTAAAGGCGGCTCCGCGAAATTCACTTTCAAGTGCAGCTTTTTCTGCCGCCAACAATGACAGCCGAAATTGCTCCAGTGAGCGCGAAATGCCACCGATTTCATCCCCGCGCTCGGTACCGTCCACTTTTTCAAGATAGTTTTTTTCGCAATCGAAGCCATTGCACTCGACACTTTGGCCAGAGGGTTGACCAAACTGCGCGCAAAAAGAAGGGCAATCACCGAAACAGCTGCAATGATGCCAAGACCGTTCAGAACCAGCATTTTGATAAGGTCTTCAACACCAGCAAAGATTTCTTTGGTATCTTGTTCAGCAATGACCACCCAGCGTTCCCCCAGAATATCGACCGGAGAATATGAGATCACAGCAGGTTTTCCATCTGCGCCCAGTTCCTCCATAATGCCGGTTTCACCCTGCAGCGCACGTTGAACTGGCGGTATGCCAACCTCTTCAAGACCAACTCTCGGTTCCGCGCCGTCTTCATAGCTTTCTGATCGAAACAGCTTGTCCGAGCCAAGAAAGTAGATTTTGCCAGTTTCCCCAGCCCCGGTGGGAGCATTGGCCACAGCACTGATCGGCCCATTGGGGATCTGATAGGCAAGCACGCCAATGTGCTTTCCGTGCCGGTCAATAATGGGATGTGCAACAAAAGCTGCGGGGGCATCTGCACTTGGGGCGTAGCCGGAGTAATCCTCAAACGAAACAGTGCCACGCTCGGCTTTGACGGCTTCCTTAAACACCCGCGCCAACCCGGAATCACGATACGGCCCAGATAGCAGGTTGGTCGCGAAATCCGCTTCCTTATACGCTGAGTAGACAACATTTCCCTCGGGATCGATCAAGAACACGTCGTAGTAGCCATAGGCCTCAAGCATCGAGCGGAATTCACTATGGACCTGCGCATGGATGGTAGAATAGGTGGAATTGTCGCCAGGCCAGGACAATTGGTGCCGTTCCCCTGCTGGATTTGGATTTTCCGTAACGTAGATACGCTGCAATTCTTGCTCTGCGTTTTCATCCAACAGGCGCCAAGCCCGATTGAAGCTGGTCATGGTGCGAATGGTTGCATTGCGGGACGCAGTCACAACCAGTTCAGCTGAAAACAAGTCAAATTCGTGCTTTAACCGTCCACTCCGCTCGTCGCGCAACGCCGCGAGGGTTTGTTTGGCTTGTTTCATCAACTCTTTGCTTTCAGAGGTGTAGGAAACGAATGTCGCCACCCCAACCGAAATCATCACCAGCACGATCATTGCCGTCGGCAGCAAAAAGGCAATCGAAAACCTGCTTAGAAACCGCATTCAACACTCCATTTAGTAATGGGTATTGCCTGGCATTCCCCCCGCATTCGCAATGCAAGGCAGCCGACTCTTTCGACAAAACCCAGTAGGTCCGCCTTTTGTTCTCGCAGCTGCGCATGAATATTTGTTTAAACGCCAAAAGCGCACGCATTGAGCGCTTTTTTACCCGCCCTTCCAGACAGAAAAAGGGCGCCCCGAAGGACGCCCTAAGCACTTCATAAAAAATGCTTTACTGGAATACAGCGTTCGGATTGTCGAGGCTGTCAGACCCTTCAACTTCGATCGCATCGGCACCAACAGAGGCCACGGCGCGTTCGATGTTGCGCGTCTGGGCAACCAGCTTATCCACCGCGTTCTGAACCAATGCACCGGCCGGGTGATCAACCCCCAGCATCTGGTCATAAGAAGTGCCGGATTCCGCAGCGGTGCGAATGTCGCCCAGCGCAATCATGGTCGCGTTCATGTCACCCAAGAGGGCATTGCCAAGCGCCGCATCTTTTTCCGACACGAGGTCATAAAGCGACGGACCTTCCACAACCGAACCATCCACACGAACATAACGACCAGTGTAGACATTGCGAATGCCCAGACCATCGAAGTAATGCGAGTTGTGGGTGTTGTCCGAGAAGCAATCATGCTCTTCTTCCGGGTCATTCAGCATCAGGCCAAGCTTCATGCGCTCACCTGCTTGTTCACCGTAAGACAGGCTGCCGATACCAGTGAAGGCCATCACGATGCCCTTGCTGCTGTCGGTGGTCACATCAGTGCGGCCCTGGCCACCTTCCGACCAGTTGGCCACGGCGTCTTCCAGATCACTGATCAACAGATCGGTTGCGGCAACCAGATACTGAACGCGGCGATCACAGCTGCCACCGGTGCAGTTTGCGGTATCGAAATCCGATGCCGGGCGGTTGCCCGCACCATGATCCGTACCCGACAGGTCCTGGCCCCAGAGCAGGAATTCAATGGCGTGGTAGCCAGTGGCCACATTGGCCTCAATCCCTTCCACCTCATGCAGGCTTTCCAGCAGCGCGGGGGTGATCGAAGCGGCGTCGATCATCGAGCCGCCAATGCTCAGCTTGGCGTTGGCGATCACATTTGCGGTCGAGAACGGGTTCTCTTCGTTTTCGCCGTGATCTGCCGCGATATAGTCGATCATGCCCTCGTCAAGCGGCCAGGCGTTTACTTTGCCTTCCCATTCATCGACGGTCGGGTTGCCGAAACGGAACGCTTCGGTCTGCTGGTACGGCACACGCGAGGCAAGCCAAGCGGTTTTTGCATCGTTCAGCGTTGCGTCGGAGGGGTTGGCAACCAATGCATCCACGGCGCCTTTCAATTCTTTGGCAAGAGCCAGGCTGTCTTCATAGCCAGCTTGGGCAATATTGGCGTAATTGTCCAAAATTGCGGATGTGTCTGCGGCTTGGATCATCGCGGTTGAACCCATCAGGATGGGAAGGGCCAAAAGGGAAGTGCGGATCATGGCTGTCCTCGTAAAATTGAAGTTGTTGCCCTCCTGCTATCCGATGATTTTTGTCAAGTAAAGCTTTTCGTAGTATTTTTGTCGGATTTATTTTTAACCAAGCTCTCCCATTCGGGCCCTTTTCAGCATATCCGCACATTTTTCTGCGATCATAATGGTCGGGGCATTGGTGTTGCCACTAATCAGCAAAGGCATGACAGATGCATCCGCAATCCGAAGCCGCTCGATCCCGCGAACACGCAGGTCAGGATCCACAACTGCCATCCGATCAACACCCATTTTACAGGTGCCAACCGGGTGGTAGATCGTGTCGGCACGCGCACGGATATGCCCCTCCCACTCGGCATCGGTCAGTTGATCATGCCCGCCAAACAACTCTTGCTGACAATAGACAGCCATTTCCGGGGCGGACATGACTTTGCGGACCACAGCAACGGCGCGCACCATCGCCTTGATATCATTGGGGTCTGAAAGGAACTTCGGATCTATCAACGGCGCGTCCATCGGATCTGCCGAGCGCAACCCAACCCGCCCCCGAGAGCCCGGGCGCAGCAGGCAAATATGGCAGGAATAGCCGTGCCCATAGTGCAGCCTGCGGGCGTGATCATCAACAATGCCAATCACGAAATGGGTCTGAATATCTGCACGCCCTAACGACGGATCTGATTTGAAGAAACTGCCCGCTTCCGCCATCGGGCTGGCCACCATCGACCGCCCGTGCCGGCGCCAGCGCAGCATATGACGGACAAGTCGCAATCCGGCGCGCAGACCAATGCCAAGGTTGTCCCTGTCTTTGGTGCGATACGCCAAAGTGAAATCCAGATGATCCTGGAGGTTCTGCCCCACACCAGGCAATTCGTGCTGCAGTTTGATCCCATGCGCATTTAGATCTTCAGCACGCCCGATACCAGACAGCTGCAACAGCTGCGGAGAGTTGAAAGCCCCCCCGCCAGGATCACCTCGCGCCGGGCCCGGATCACCTGCTCTTTCCCGTTTTTCTGATAAACCACCCCAACCGCACGTTTTCCCTCCAGCAAAATCCTGGTGGCACGCGCATGGGTCAACACCGTCAAATTGTCGCGCGCCATCACCGGGTGCAAGAATGCGGCCGCCGCAGAACACCGCTCGCCGCGCCGGGCCTTCTCGTGGAATTGCGTGACCTGAAACAGTCCGGCCCCGTGGTTGTCACCGCAATTGAAATCATCGCAAAGTGGAATTTGCGCCGCCGGATGAGCAGCAACAAATGCCTTTGAAATTGGCCGTGGGGCAAATTGGTCAGACACCTGAAGCGGCCCCTCTTCACCGTGCCACGCATCCGCGCCACGCATGTTTCCCTCGGACCGCTTGAAGTAGGGCAGCACGTCGTCCCATCCCCACCCTGTGCACCCCAGGTCGGCCCAGGCATCAAAATCCGCCGCCTGCCCCCGCACGTACAACATGGCATTCAGAGCGCTGGACCCTCCAAGCGCGCGACCGCGCGGCTGATAGCCCCGCCGCCCGTTCAATCCCGGTTGCGGCACAGTCTGATATGCCCAGTTGTTTATCTTGACCGGACGTCCCGGCAACATAGCCACAATTCCGATCGGCGCGCGCACCAAGAGGCTTTTGCCCGTGCCGCCCGCCTCGATCAGGCAGGTTTTAACTTTAGGGTCTTCGCTTAAGCGCGCAGCCAGAACAGATCCGGCGGATCCCCCACCGATGACGACATAATCACACTCCACCCTGCCCTCCATCCTGACCTCAAAGCCTGTATGTCTTGCGATATCGAGCCACTTGAAACGGTGGCTGTCCATGTCTTTTTGCAAGACGTTGCGGCAACTTAAAAGACGACCGCCCAGACCGGTGCCAATTGCGCAGCAAGAAAGGATAGGTGGTCCTCGCCTCCTCCGGAAAGTCGATCACTGGATAACCGCGCTCACCCATTCCTTGAGAAAGGTCCTTTTCTTGAGCTTATCAAGATAGGTCATCAAAGCAGGTTCAAGCGCAATCACGGTGGGGTTTGAACCTTCGGGGGTCAGGTTCAAGGGCGGCATTGCAAAGCTCCCTCTGCCCGGCATCAGGGCTTGAGCTTTGATCATATGGCGAATGAACGCCGCGGCCGCGTCTGGATGAGTGCTGTCTTTCGACACCAACCCAGTGCGCATCATCGTGGTTGGGAAATCCGACGGCAATATGATCTCGAACCGGTCATCGCTCTGCTGGCGGACCTCGGCATAGCTGCCAAGCACGTTATACGCCACCAAAAGCTTTCCGCTGGCCACATCATCGATCATCTCGCCCGAACAGCAATACAGACGCACCTTCAAGCTGCCCATCACCTCCATCAGGCGCCAATAGGTTTCAGAGACCCGCGCGTCTTGAGTAGCAAACAGATAGCCAACTCCAGATCGACGCAGATCATAGGTGCCCAGCCGGTCTCGAAACAGGCCAGGATCAGAACGCAGGGCACGGATCAACTCTTGTCGCGTGCGCGGCATATCCTTGTCGGAAAATGCTGCACGGTTGACCACGATGGTGGCTGGCTCTGAGGTGAAGGCAAACAGGCTGTTGCGCCATTGAGCCCAGTCGGGGTGGTCAATTCCTGGCAGGGCAAGCGCAAACCCATCGTTGACCAGTTTCAGCTGCAGGTCCATCGCGCTGGAAATGACGATATCAAACGCCTCGGTATTCTCTTGAAACACCCCGTTGATCCGGGCGGTTTCCGTCACCAGGTATTCGATATCCCAACCGGGATGGTCTGCAAGAAACCCTTTGATTAAAGGCGCAAAAAAGGACGTATCTGTGCTTGAAAGAATGCGAAGGGTCTGGGTGGCAGTGGCGCCCTCAAACAGCTGTTGATCCTCCCACTCCTGCGCCTGCACCTGCACCTGTGCGGGCAACAGCCAAAGCAACAGGATTACAACGAAAAGGTTACGCATGCGCCGCCCTCCAACTGGTTGGATAAGACAAGTGCGCCGCCATGGGCAACCGCCACATCCTGTGCAATCGTTAATCCCAAACCCGATCCAATAATCCCCTTGGCGTTGTCCCCCCGTGAAAACCGCGACACCAATGCCGTCATCTGATCTGGCGGAAAACCCGGCCCTTGATCACATATTTCAACCCGGGGTGACGGGTCCGAAGCAACCCGGATAGCAATCTCACTTTCAACCGGAGCATATTTCAACGCATTGTCGATCAGATTGCGAAAGGCGTTTTGCAAGAGGATCGGATCTGCCAAGGTCATAACCTGATCGTCCCCGTCAATGTCCAGCGTAATATCCTTCATCTCAGCCACCGGGGCAAGCCGCTGTACCAGCTCTTGCAGCAACGCAACCAGATCCACCTGTTTTTGTTCCAGGCTATCTGCCCGAAACGTGATCATCGCATGATCCAGAAGCTGTCCAGCCGCCCGCGAACTTTCATCGATGGCGCGGATCATCGAACGCAGAGCCCGGCGGTTTTCGTCGCGATCAACGCGCTGCAACATCGCCTCAGCATGCGAGCGCACTGTGGCCAACGGTGTGCGCACCCGATGCGCCGCTTCTGCAATGAAATCCTCTGATTGCGCCAGTGCCTTTTCAAGCCGTGCCATCAGACGGTTCAGCGACGCCACCAACGCCCCCATTTCTGAGGGCACCGGACTGGCCACCGGGCTAAGGTCCTGCGGTCCGCGTCGTGTGATCGAGGTGGTCAAGCGGCGCAGAGGTGTAATTGTCGAAGAGGTCACCCAAAACGACAAAAGCACCGACAACACAAAAAAACCTGCACCAAACAGGGCCAGATTGCGCGAAATCCGCCCCAAGGTGACCTGAAGCGCATCCTGGGTCTGTGCCACAGCCACCGTGATCACGGTGCGGGTTTCCGCCCCAACCAACGTGCGCGAGTCCATTGCCACGCGCAGCGGTGCCCCATCCAGAGTTTTTGCAGCAAAGCTGCTTGGCTGGGGCTGAGGCTGGCCGCCAAATAACTGGATCAGCCCGTCATATCCGGACAGCAAAACCCCATCTTGGGAAATCGCATAAAAGACCCGATCATCGGACCCAGTGCTAAGCATCGCCATCGCGGCATAGGGGAAATCCACCTCAACCACACCTTTTCTCAGGATCGCCGCATCTAAAATCGCGGTGACCGACGCCCCAAGAATGCTGTCCTGCCCCTGCTGCGCTATCTGCGCCGCGTAAAGTCGCACTGCACCATAAAGCAACAGCGCCAACACCATGGCACCGCCAATCAGCGTGAGGGTCAACCGTTGGCGCAACGAGCCGGAAATCATCACCTTTTCAGTCATGATCCAACCTGTATCCCAGGCCGCGCAGGGTAGTGATCCGTAGTGAAGAAGGCTCCAGGTGCTTGCGCAGCCGGGCGATGTAAACCTCAATGGCATTTTCCGACACATCTTCTTCGTAAGAGAACAGCCGATCAAACAGCTTGTGTTTCGGGAAGATCTGCCCCGGTGCATTGATCAACAGCTCCAAAAGCCGCAGCTCGCGGTTGCGCAGTGTGATGGCTTCGCCATTGATGGCAAGCCGTCCTGCCACCGGGTCAAAGGCGACATTGCCGATTTGGATTGTTGTCTGCCCCGACCCGGAATGGCGACGCAAAACGGCCCGACACCGCGCCTGCAATTCTTCGTGGTCAAATGGCTTGGTGACGTAATCATCTGCCCCCAAGTCCAGCATACCGATTCGATCAGAGACCTGCGAGCGGGCGGTCAAAACAATCACCGGGGTGTCCTTTTTGCCCTCTCGGTGGCGCTTGAGAAAACTGCGCCCATCCCCATCCGGCAGCATGATGTCCAGCAAAACAAGATCGTAATCTCCGACCTGAGAATAGGCGAAGGCATCTTGAATTTTAGAAGCATGATCAACAACATGACCATCCATCCTCATGCGAGAACAAATCGCATTGGCCAATTCATCATTGTCCTCAACCAGTAGGAATTTCATGCGTTTTTTCCACCGTTTTTTGGGGTGACAGGTCTGTGTCAGGTTGGGGTGCTTCCCTTACTCAACTGAGCCGCCTTTCGGACAGTTGTCAAATTTGGGAGGACACCATGACAAGAATTTCAATCGGCCGCCGTGCATTATTGACCACCGCCTTGGCCGCAATGGCATTGGGTACACCCGCCATGGGGGATGGGCATAAACAGCTCGACAGCATCCACTTTCTGATCCCCGGCGGCGCAGGCGGCGGCTGGGATGGCACTGCGCGCGGCACCGGCGAAGCCCTGACCAAGGCCGGGATCGTCGGCACAGCGTCTTACGAAAACATGTCGGGCGGTGGTGGCGGCAAGGCCATTGGCTATCTGATCGAAAACGCCGCCAGCAGCCACGGCACTTTGATGGTGAACTCCACCCCGATTGTGATCCGCTCTCTTACCGGAGTGTTCCCGCATAACTTCCGCGACCTGACCCTGGTGGCGGGGACCATTGGCGATTACGCCGCTGTTGTTGTGGGGAAAGACAGCCCAATCAATTCGATGGACGACCTGATGGCTGCCTTTGACGTAGATCCGCGCGGCACAGCCATCGGCGGGGGATCAGTGCCCGGAGGCATGGACCATCTTGTGGCCGCAATGGTATTTGAAGCTGCGGGCAAAGACGCATTGGCGGTGAAATACATCCCCTATGACGCGGGTGGGAAAGCCATGGCCGCCCTGCTGTCAGGCGAAATTGCTGCCCTGTCGACCGGTTTTTCCGAAGCAGTTGATCTGGCTGAAGCGGGCGAGGTCAAGATCATCGGTGTGACTTCGGACGAACGGGTCTCAGCCGCACCTGATGCACAGACCATGAAAGAACAAGGCATCGACACCAAATTCGTGAACTGGCGTGGCTTCTTTGGCGCCCCAGACCTTCCGGCAGAGCAGTTGGCCCAATATCAAAAAGCCCTGTCAGAAATGTATGCAACCCCGGAATGGGAAGAGGTACGCGCGCGCAATGGTTGGGTGAACATCCACAACTCTGGCGATGACTTCAAAGCCTTCCTTGAAGAACAAGAGCAGGTGATTGGGGATCTGATGAAAAAGCTGGGATTTCTCTAACGCCCCTCTCACAGAAACAAGGCAGGGCGCAAGGCCGCCCTCCCTACACCCAATCAAGACAATAATAAGCCCAATCACTGGCCAAACATTGGCCAACCGCGGGAGGGGAAAATGGCGCTAGATCGTTGGATCGCACTCATTCTGGTCGGGATATTTCTGACCTATGGCTATACGGCCTGGTTCACCATGGATGACGGGCTGGCGCCGTTCATGAAACGTAACCCGATTTGGCCTAGCACGTTTCCCAAAGGCCTGTCGCTGATCGGGCTGATCGCTTCCGCCATTATCCTGCTGGGCTTGGAGAAATCTGAGCACAAGGAGCTGGATATCGATTACCGGCGTTTGGGTGAGTATCACCTGGGGCAAGCCCTGATGCTTCTTGGACTGATGATCGCCTATGCCTTGTGCCTGCGTCCATTGGGCTTCCTGCCATCAACCGCCGGTTTCCTGATTTTTGGGGCCTGCATTTTGGGCGAACGCAGATGGCTGATTATGATCCCTGTCGCGCTGATCGCCGCTGGGACCGTCTGGTATCTGGTGCAAGGAGTTCTGGGCATTTACCTGCGCCCGCTGCCCGGCTTTATCGGAGGATAACGGAATGCTCGAAGGATTTCTGATTGGCCTGCAAACGGCCTTATCGCTGCAAAACCTGCTGATGGTGATTGGCGGCTGTCTGATTGGCACGTTCATCGGCATGCTGCCGGGGCTGGGGCCGATGTCGATCATCGCCATCATGATCCCGGTGGCGATCTCTATGGGCGATCCCTCAGCCGCGCTGATTTTGCTGGCAGGGGTGTATTACGGAGCAATTTTTGGCGGCTCAACCTCCTCAATCCTGCTAAACGCCCCCGGCGTGGCGGGAACGGTTGCATCAAGTTTTGACGGCTACCCGATGGCAAAACAAGGAAAGGCGGGCAAAGCCTTGACCATCGCGGCGATTGCAAGTTTTGCCGGGGGATCAATCGGTGCGCTATTGCTGATGATCTTTGCCCCCGCACTGTCATCAGTTGCCCTGTTGTTTCATTCTGCCGAGTACTTCGCACTGATGGTAGTGGGACTGTCTGCAATTGCCGCTTTTGCCGGTACCGGTCAGGTGGCCAAGGCTTTGACGATGACCATCTTGGGGTTGGTCATGGCCACTGTCGGGGAAGGTGCGCTGTTTAACCTGCCCCGCTTCACCATGGGGATCATGGATCTGCAATCCGGATTTGGGTTTATCACGCTGGCCATGGCAATGTTTGCCCTGCCCGAAGCTTTGTTTTTGGTGTTGAAACCGAAGACACAAGGCACCCAGGGGGAAGATATCAAAGAACTGCGCATCACAGGTCAGGAAGCAAAATCCATTGCGCCCGTGATTGGACGCCAGTCCTTGCAAGGGTTCTTTATCGGCGTGCTGCCCGGTGCAGGTGCCACGATTGCCAGCTTTCTCGGATATGCTGTGGAACGCAATATTGCCCCGAAACACGAACAAGAAGAGTTTGGCAAAGGTTCGATCAAAGGGTTGGCCGCACCAGAAACCGCCAATAATGCCGCCTGTACCGGGTCATTTGTGCCGCTTCTGACGCTGGGCATTCCCGGCTCTGGTACCACCGCAATTTTGCTGGGCGCCCTTATTGCTCTGAACGTCACACCCGGCCCCCGCCTGATGGTGGATGAGCCACAAATCTTCTGGGCGGTGATCATGTCAATGTTCATCGGAAATCTGGTATTGCTGATCTTAAACCTACCGCTTATCCCCTATATCGCCAAAGTTCTGGCCATTCCGCGTAACTATCTGATCCCGTTCATTTTGTTCTTCACTCTGATGGGGGCATACATCGGCCAGAACAATGCAACCGAGCTTCTGCTGCTGGTCGGATTTGGCGTCTGCGCAACCGCCCTGCGCTTCGCTGACTTCCCATTGGCTCCTCTGCTGATCGGCTTCATTTTGGGCGGAATGCTGGAAGATAACTTCTCTCGATCGATGCAGCTTTATGATGGGATCAGCTTTATTTGGGAACGCCCGATGACCCTTGGACTTCTGGTCATTGCAGTTCTGTTGGTGGCCCTGCCCAGCTATCGGGCCCGCCGGGCACAGATGCGCGCGGAGGGGATTGCTGATGGCGATTGATCGGGGTGCAAGGTTTTCCCAATTGAACCCTCCGGATAGTGGGGATGCTGATCAAGCGGAAACTGTTGATCAGTCCACTTGCGCAGACGGGTCATAAACTCCAACACTTTACACGAGGGGGCTGAAACGCCCCCTCGAATTTTTATTGGATGCTGAATGCCAACCTACATCTCTTAGGTCACAAAATAGCATTCATCCATTCAGCAAACGACGATCACAACACAAGGTCAGTCTGTTTCTTTGATGTTCCGCCAACAGTAAATCGCGCAACTCGCCCGGCCTTGCTGAGGTTGATCAGCATCTACCGCCCGCCGGCTCCGGAAACCATCGTCCCGATGGAATCCGGGCTGATCATGCACTAACATTCAAACTGGACCACTTAGGTGGGGCAGATCCTCCCTACCCTGTCGAAATAGCCCCAGAACAGACGCTTACCGAGCGACGACGCGCAGCTTGGTTGGGGTTTTTCTGATCAGGGGTTGGGGTCTTGGTGCAATCTCATCCGCATTCGCGTGTCCACCGGTGTGGGTTTTTATTTATGGTTTTATATATTCTCGAACGCAAAACGCCGCTCTCATATGTGAGAGCGGCGTTATGATTTTAGTTTAATCGACTTGAGAGGATTAGTTTGGTATTTTTACTTGAGGTTTGGCGGT
>JQGR01000130.1_pt1 | contig 12235 bp, 16 predicted proteins | sample 210181 | NCBI WGS metagenome assembly JQGR01 (sample SAMN02928655, study PRJNA255238) | bioreactor metagenome | biome: continuous culture; feature: L-culture metagenome assembled contigs; material: continuous culture biomass; isolation source: continuous culture inoculated with microbial biomass... | reverse complement strand
GACAGCGCAGCGGGCTGCGAAGGTTGCTCGCCGTCAGGAGATCCTCAGGGGGATCAACATCAAGGATCTGGATCCTCGTGCACCGATCGACGCTGCGATGGCCCGGAAGACCAAGCGCGGCACCGCTCGTCCCGTTCGCCCTCTGGTGAAGTAAGATGGCGAGGTTCGCCAACTGGAACTCTCCCGAGCGTGTGAAGGCTCGTCTTCAGGCGCAGCTATACCACGCTCGGGAGCGCCGCCGCGAAAGGCTTGCGGCTCAAAAGGCTGAAGAAGAGCAGAACCAATCAACTGCTGTTTTCTCGGCTGACTTCTCAGGAGACTTTCAATAATGGTGGACACAGTCAGAACCCGAGCAGAGCTCCTGAACACGATCTTCGCCGATGGTCAGGCCGCTGGAGCAATCACTCCTCAAGACATGAGGGACTTCATCGTCTCTACATACGGAACGACCGGGTGGGGCGATTACGTTGATACTGAATACACAACCGGAGTTCCCCAAGCAATTACACTGGATCTTTCTCGACAATTCAGAACAACGCTGGGACGAAACGGGAACAAGAACTTCCTTTGGATCGGCTCTCTGGTCTTTACAATCCCGTCGGCGATCTGATTATCGGAGATCCCGGGGACTCACTCTTGATAACTGTGGAATTCACCATCCGCAGGGCTTCGGGAAGCGGCTCTTTTGATTTCACGACTGCCATCGATATCGGTGTAGAAGGTGTCAACGAGATTCTTCTCTACAAACGGACTCAAACTTTTCCCGGCTCTGGTGATCAAGAAAACACCTTCACCACAGGGGCTTTCACTCTTGATACTTGGCAGACCAACGGTGGCAGAGTGAAGATCAGTCCGTCTGTCAACGTGGAACTCTTCGGATCTCGTGTTATTATTTATCGTCTTCACAAGGGTCAGGGAACTTATCCGCCAGCGTAAGGAGATCGCCTCATGGCACTCATCATCGAAACTGGCGTCGGGGTTCGAAATGCCAACGCTTACGTTCCCGTTCAGTATGTCACGGACTACCTGACTGTTCGTGGCCGCGAGACAGAGAACTCATGGTCGACAGCATTGGTCGCTGCCCAAGAAGCGGCTATCATCGGCGCTACCGATTATTCTGAGAAAAGATTCAGCCACCGATACGGAGGTGTTCCAAAGGTTCTGTTTGAAGAGGAACTGGCGACCGGAGCAATCACCTTCTCCGGTCTTCCTGTTTCTGGGGAGACTCTCACTCTCGGCGATGAGATTTACTCTTTCGTCGATGCTCTCACCGGAGCGAAGTTCGAGATACTGATCGGCGCAACAGTCACAACCGTCTCAGAGGCGCTGGAAGCGGCCATTAACGGGGCGGCAGGGGCAGGCGTCACCTATGGCCTCGGAACCCCTCAGAGCCGCCACAGCACAGCCACTAGCGCGGGCGGTGTGGTAAGCCTAACCGCAAGCGCACCCGGCACCAGCGGCGCTCTGACGGTCCTCAGTGGCTCCCCAACAAACGTCAGTCTTACCGCTTTCACTGGTGGACGCGATGGAGGCATTCAACCCCTGTCATTTCCCCGTGAATATCTCTACGATGCTCGCGGCCAAGCGGTCACTGGTGTCCCCGAACGACTCAAGAAGGGTATCGCCGAATATGCTGTTCGTGCAGTCTCCTCTGTCTTACTGCCCGATCCGGCTTCCGATGCTTACGGAGGTCGAGTGAACCGGCGCAAAGAAAAAGTCGGCCCGATCGAAGAAGAATATCAATATGATGGAGGAACAGTCGGAACTGTGATCTTTACCGCGTATCCTGCGGCAGACCGCTTGATCCATCCTCTCCTCTTGGGCTCATCTGGTGGAGGAGTAATTCGTGCCTGATTACACAAGACTCGCAGCGACTGCTGCACGACTGATCAAGAACAATGGGCGCAGCATCACGTTCGTCAAGTTGGATGAGACGCCTGCCGATCCCACGGAGCCTTGGAATGGACCCGCCTCCAGCGATACAACTCTCGCTCTCAACGGCGTATTTGTTCCACCGAACACTGTTCGTCAATTTGGTCTCAGCGCACTCGGTGAGGGCACCGAGTTCAGGGATCTAGTGACGTTCAGTGAGCAAGTCATTATCACTGCCCAGGGGAGAACGATCTGCGTGAATATACCAAGGTCATCGATCGCAATGATCGGTGGGCATCATCGGTCTGCAAGTGTTGCGGCCCGGAGATACAACTCTAATCGCATTCGTGGGAGTGCGCAGATGAGTCTTACCTACGCAGCAGCCAGAGATGAGATCTTCGCGGTCTTCAAAACTGCGTGGGACACGACCGGGTATCCGGCTCACTACCAAGACGTTCGCAAACAGCGCTCCAAGGATGAAGAACCGTGGGCGGTCGTCACACTCAATCATTCCAGTGGATTTCAGGCGACGCTCTCTGGCGACTCTGGATCTCGCACATTCGCGAGGCTGGGATTCGTTACCGTTCAGATCTTTACTCCAAGTGGAAAAGGCTTGCAAGAGTCCTACGACTTGTGTAAGGTCGTTTCAGACGCCTTCGAGGGTGTATCAACTCCAGGGGGAGTGTGGTTCCGAAACGTGAGGTTGAATGAAGTCGGTCGGGACGGTGAGTTTCACCAAATGAATGTCATTGCGGAGTTCCGCTACGACGAGATCAAATAAAGGAGGCCAGCATGGCGCAGGTCAACAAGATCGATTCCAACATCACGGGGCTCGCCTATGCCGAAGAGGCGTCCCTTGGCATTCTGCCCGGCTCGCCGGTGTGGAACCGTTTGGAACCGAACAGCTACAATGACTTCGGCGGGGAATTGACCACGGTCGCCCCGAACCCGATCAACCCCTCCCGTCAGCGGAAGAAAGGTGTTATCACCGATCTCGACGCAACTAGTGGTTTCAATCACAACCTGACTCAGTTCAACCTCCAGGATATGCTCCAGGCGGTTCTCTTTGCTGATACCCGCAAGAAGGGTGCAGAGATCGTAACAGCGGTCGATGTCGATCTGGCCAACCCTGATGAATATGAAGTCGCCGACACGACTGGCTTCTTGGTCGGCTCGCTGATCAAAGGCTTCAACTTCACCAACTCGGCAAACAACGCCGTCAACGAGGTGACAGCAATCGCGGCCAGCACCTCGGTCGAAGTGGCAGATGGTCAGCTTGTCACGGAAACTCCTCCGGCCACTGCTCGCATCCAGGTCGTCGGTCACGTCGGCGCTGCCGGTGATATCGATGTAAACGCTTCTGGTGATCTGCCAACCCTGACTTCCACCACTCTGGACTTCACGACTCTTGGACTTGAGGTTGGGCAGTGGATCTTCATCGGCGGTGATCTTGCGGCGAATCAGTTCAGCACTGCTGCAAACAACGGTTTCAAACGGATCCGGGCCATCTCTGCCAACGAGATCGTCATCGACAAGTCGGTCCTGGCGATGGTCACCGAAGCCAGCACGACTGAGACCGTTCACCTCTACTTCGGCGATGTTCTTCGCAACGAAACTGGCGCTGACATCGTTCGCCGGTCCTATCACCTGGAACGGACCCTCGGTGCTCCGGACGACGCCTCGCCTGCTCAGATTCAGTCTGAGTATGTCAAGGGCGCAATCCCCAACGAGTTCACGATCAACGTCCCAACGGCGAACCTCGTCAACGTGGACTTCGGGTTCGTTGGCATCGACCATCTTCAGCGTGATGGCGCAACCGGACCGCTGCAATCCTCGGTGGTCAGCCAGAGCAGGCGGATGTCTTCAATACCTCCAGTGCTTCTCCCGCATCAAGATGTCCACTGTGTCGGCCACCAATGAGACACCGACCGCATTGTTCGCCTTCATCACCGAAGCGACGATCACTATCAACAACAATCTCTCGGCAAACAAAGCTGTCGGGACACTCGGCGCATTCGATGTCACCGCTGGTACGTTCACTGTCAGCGGCAACATCACAGCGTATTTCGGCAACATCAGCGCGATCCAGGCGGTTCGCAACAACTCTGATGTGACGCTGGACATGGCAATCGTCAAGGACAACAAAGATGGTGATCGACATTCCTCTGGTATCCCTCGGTGACGGCCGACTGAATGTGGAGCAGGATCAGCCGATCACGCTTCCGCTGAGCATGGACGCGGCGACCGCTGAAGACGTCGCGACCGGGATGGATCATACCCTCCTCATGACTTTCTTCGGTTATCTGCCAGACGCCGCCGACTAAGGCGGCACAGAAAAGGAGTAACAAGATGGGTAATATGTTCGACACATTCGAAACAGATACCACCCTGGAAACAGGCGGTATCTGGATCGACCATGGCGACTTCCGTGTGAAGATCGGACGTGCGGGTGGCGCGAACAAGCGTTATCTCTCATACGCCGAATCCAAGATCAAGCCGTTCCGTCGGGCGATCGCTGCTGGAACCATGCCTGAAGAGCGTTCACGTGCTCTGCTTTTCGAGATCTACGCCAAGACTGTGGTCCTGGACTGGGAGATCGCGGAAGGAGTCGACGACAAGACCGGTGAGACGAAATGGAAGCAAGGCATCCACAAGAAGGGCGGTGGTACGATTCCGTTCTCTGAGGAAAACGTCGTGATGACGTTCAAACTGCTTCCGGCGGTCTTCTTCGATCTGCAGTCCGCTGCCGAGTCCCTCGCCCTGTTCCGCAAGGAGGAAATGGAGGCCGACGCAAAAAACTCGTAGAAGTCCTGCTCTACTTCTTAGAGCAGGGCGCTGTCGAGCAAAAGATCATTGAACAGTGCATGAGGGAGGGGCTTCCTCTCCCTGATCGCATCCAGAACGCGCCAGACCTTCTGCCGGGACTCGAACTCTACTATCTCGGGTTCATAGAACTCTCAGACAGTAGGTCAATAGGGATGGGTCTCGGCCCGATATCCTGGAAGGTCGTTCATGATTATTGTCAGGCTTACGGGCTTAAAGCTGATCAAACGGAGGAGATGCACTTTCATATCAAGGAGATGGATGCAGCCTATCTTCAACATCAACGGAGCAAGAAGTAGTGGCGACTCTCCTTCAGTTTAGCAGAAACATTCGCAAAATCGGTAGCCGGATCGAGAACAACTCGGTCCGCGCCGTTCAGCGTGTGTCGAAGCGAACTCTGAGGTCTATCGTTAACGGAACTCCGGCCGACGAGGGTGTTGCCCGCTCCAACTGGCGTGTCTCCTTGGGCAATCCTACGAGCGCAGTTATCCCAGCCTATTCTCCAGGTCGCAAACTCGGTATCGGCGAGCGATCCAATGCTCGTGCTGCTATTGCAGTCGGCATCGCGAAGATCAACCAGCTTCGTGTCGGGGCAAAACGTGGAACGGGTCAGGCGGGCACTGCTCTGTTCATCACGAACGCCGTTCCTTACCTTGGTCGGCTTCGCTCTGGCAGTTCTTCCCAACAGCCAAACGACTGGGTTCAAGATGCTCTTCTGGAAGCCAAAGTGGAGATCCAAGGCATCCGTCTCCTCGTGCGCGGGGTGCTGACTAATGGTTACTGAAAACATCGACATTGTCGTCCGCGAGCGAGGTGCTCGGGTCGTCAGGCGTCGTCTGGCAGAGATCGGCGACGTCGCCGAGCGCTCAGTACGTGGACTTCGTTTGCTCCAGAATGCTCTGTTCGTTCTGGGTGCGGCGGGGCTGTCGCCGGTCTTGTCAGGCTTGTGGATACGCTGACCAACTTCGAAAACCGTATTCGCCTCGTCACAGATACAACTGCCGAACTGAATGCGGTTCAGGCAGAACTGTTCGCTATCTCCGCAAGGACTCGTGGTCAGTTTGAATCAACTGCTGAAATCTATACCAGAACCGCACTCGCTGTCCGTGAACTCGGCATCAGCCAGCGTGAGACTCTCAATTTCACTGAGTCGCTGAACCAAGCCGTTATCCTCTCGGGAGCGAGCACTCGTGAAGCTAACGCTGCTCTCATTCAGCTTGCTCAGGGTCTCGCTTCTGGCCGACTCAGCGGTGACGAACTTCGTTCTGTTCTGGAACAGCTTCCGTTCGTTGCGGACATTATCGCTCAATCGCTCGGCGTCACACGTGGTGAACTTCGTGGTCTCGGCCGTGATGGAGCACTGACAGCAGAAGTCGTTCTCAAAGCCTTCCGCGATGCTCGTGTTGAGATTGCTGAAGAATTCGCTCAAACTATTCCCACGATTGGTCAAGCCTTCCAGGTTCTGCGGACTGAGGCTCTTCGTGTGATTGATCGCCTTGATGACTTCACTCGTGGTAGTGAGGTTGTCGCGAGAGCGATCATTGGTATCTCTGAGTCCTTGGACTTCCTCCTCGCTGGGCTCCTCGCTGGTGGTGCCGCATTCGCTGCTCTCAAACTGACTGCATTCATTCAGGGCGCACTCGCCGCCGCCGCTGCCTCTCGTCAATTGGCCGCTGCCGTTGCTGCCGGGAACGCAACTGCTCTGACTTCTGTCGGTATTGAGCGGGCGAAAGCTGCGACTGCTCTTCAAACAGCCCAAGTGACGGCGGCGAATGCTGCTTCTAAGGTTCGTGAGATCCAAGTCAACAATACTGCTCTCACTCAGCAAATCGCGCTGCTCCGTCAACAGCAAGCGAGCATCGTGATTGACAATCAGCGTCGCGTGGCTCGTGATGCTCTTACTGGTCGGTTCATTGCTTACAACGCTGCAGCAGCACAGAACATCAGAACGAACCGTGCTCTCTTGCTCACTGAGCGGAGCCTGACGGCCAGCAAAGCGCAACTGACAGCCGCTGCCACTGCTCAGACAGCCGCGACGAATGCTCTGAGCACCGCTCAGTCCCGTTCCGCTGCCGCTGGTGCTGCCGCCAACACTTTCACACAACGGCTCTCACGAGCCTTCCCGCTGCTCTCAGGGGCAATCGGGATCGCTACCCGTGCACTGTCTGGTCTGTTCGTTCTCCTCCTGGCAAATCCCGTCGGCGCGTTGATTGCGGCATTGGTCGCAGCGGCGGCGGCTCTAGCGTTCCTGTCTACTCGTATCTCTATCTCTTCTGACGGAGTGGTGAAGCTGAGCGATGCTTTCATAGCCACCTTCCAACTGATTGGTGAGGCTATTGCTCCGGTCACCTCGTTCTTCGCTGAATCATTCGGCCGAGCCTTCGACGGCGTCGCCGCTGGACTTCGTCGAGTCGGTGAGATCCTCGGAACGTTTTTCGGTGGTCTGCTGAATATTTTCAAAGCTACGAACAACGGCACCATCGCACTTTTTGTCGGTAGCTACAAAGCAGTCGTCGCCGTCTGGGGTCTTCTGCCTCAAGCCTTTGAACGACTCGGCGCTCTCGCCATCAATGGTCTGCTTCAAATTGTCGATGCAGGCATCGAAGGAATCGTTAAGGGTGTTGGAGATCTGCTTGATTTCATCGGCAGAGGTTTCGAAGCTATCGGTCTTTCAAATCCGTTTGAAGGTCTGCTGGATGATTTCACTGTTGATCTAGAGCGTTTCTTCCAAGACGTTCCCGAAGCTGCTGGAAACATCGCCCGTATCGCAGCTGATGAGTTTCTTGGAGCATTCGAGCGTGATTACATTGGCGACGCTTTCAGAGCGATCCTAACTCGTGCTCGTAAAATCGCAGAAGCCCGTCTCGCTGATCTCGGCTCTCCAGGCGGGGGAGCGGACACAGGCGCGGCTCCGGGCTCTGGAGCGGGTGGTGGTGCTGGTCGCAAAACTTTCGCAGAGATCGTGCAGGAACTGACTCTGCAGAATGAACTCCTTCGCGTCAACTCCCAGGAGCGCGAGCGTCTCACAGCTATCTTGGCGATTGAGGATCAACTCAAGCGTTCGCTCACAGCTTCCGAGCGCGAACTGATTGAATCACTTCTGCAAGAAAATCAAGCGCTCACTCGTGCTGCTGAGATTCTTGACGATATTCAAGAGCCGATGCGTGAATATACTCTGCAAGTGGAGGCTCTCAACCGTCTCCTTGCGGAAGGTCGCATCAGTCAGGATCAGTTCACTCGGTCCATTCGTCAGACTCGCATTGAGTTCCTGAATACGCAGACAGACCTTGCTTCTGGATTCGAGCGTGGCTTCCTACAGATCCTTGAGACTACGAAAGATGCTGCATCTCAAGTTGAAGAGATCGTCACCAGCGCGTTCGACGGTATGTCGCAGGCTATCGCTGATCTTGTCGTAGATGGTGAGGCAGATTTCAGCAGCTTGATCCGGTCCATCAACAAACAGATCGTTCAACTCGTTGTCTCTCAAGCGTTCCAGACCCTGTTCGGCGGGGCGACTGGCGGCGGTATCGGTGCCGGAGGAAACATCTTCGGCTCCCTCTTCCAGGGACTTGGCTCCCTTCTTGGGCTTCAACGTGGTGGGTCGTTCACTGTCGGCTCTGGGACAAGTATCGCCCCAATCCCGAATGGAGGTAATGACAATCGTCTAGTGGCATTCAGAGCCCAAGATGGAGAGCGGGTCAGCGTCACTCCTCGCGGTCAATCTGCTGGTGGTAACAGCCAGAACGTGGTCGTCAACTTCAACATCACGACACCTGACGCTAACTCGTTCCGTCAGTCCGAGTCCCAGATCGCTGCCAAGGCTGCTCGTATCATCAGCCAAGGCCAGAGGAATATGTAATGGCCTTTCACGAAGTTCAGTTCCCAACAGGCATCAGCAAGGGCTCCAGCGGCGGTCCTCGTCGCGTCACGGACGTGGTCACTCTGCGATCTGGCTTCGAGCAACGGAACACGATCTGGGCCGACTCTCGTCGTATGTATAATGCAGGACTCGGTCTGCAAGATATTCGAAACATTTACGATGTTCTAGAATTCTTTGAGGCAAGAAGAGGACGACTTCATGGCTTTCGTTGGAAAGATTGGGCGGATTATAAGACAACAAATCCTATTGATGGAGTATCTTTCAACGATATTCAAATAGGTGTTGGTGACGGCTCAACATCTGTCTTTCAATTAGTGAAGACTTATTCTTCTAGCAATAATCCTTGGACTCGTATTATCACAAAACCAGTTCAAGGAACTGTGAAGATCGCGATTGATTCTGTAGAGTTGGTAGAGAATTCTGATTTCCTAGTTGACTATTCTACAGGATTTATTTATCTTGGTTTCATCCCTTCCTCAGGATCTATAACTGCTGGTTTTGAGTTTGATGTTCCTGTCAGGTTTGATCAAGATGAACTTTCTGTTAATGTTGAACAATTTAATGCAGGCGCAACTCCGGACATTGATATTGTAGAGATAAAAGTGTCTTATCAAAAAGATCTTGCAAAAGAAGCCGAAGCGTTGTTTAATTGGTTAAGCAACGTAGATATTAACGAAGCGGTTAACGTAAATTGGGCCGCAACATGGGGAACAATCTAATGCCTACAACAGCCGAAGTTAACGAAGCCGCCGCAAACTTTATTGCGGACACCGAAACCGCAGACGCTAAGATAAACAGCCCGGTGGGGGACGTAGTGGACCGCCACGGCGTAACAACCAAAAACCTAGAGAGAATTTTTTCAGAGGTGGGTTATAGCGTGCCCGTCGTGTTCGGGTCTGGGCTTGCTGCAGCATCAGGCGCATTTACAGTTGAATACCAAGACAAACTTTACGCGGCAAAACCATCCGAAGTGCCTTTCACTACAACGGCCAGCTTCGACGCGTCGCAATGGTTGCTTTTGCCAAACAAAAACCTCACCCCTCTAGTTATTCTTGCTACGGGGCAATCAAACGTTCAACTTGGTAGAAGTTTTTCTTGGACCCCCGCTGACAATTTGTATTATTGGGACTACAACGCAGTCGTTGACGGTGCCGCCGCCGTCGGGGATCAATTCATCCCCATGTCGCATTCTGCCATAGTGGGCGCGGCTTCGTTTGCAAATGAAGTTGCTCGCGCAAACCCGAACAGGCATGTATATTTGCTTAACGTAGGTTACGGCAGTCAAGCTATTGCGCAATGGAAAACAGGAGCCGCTGCCCCCGACATGTACGCAGCTTGTAAAAATAATGTGGAAGCGGCTTTAGCCCTAATAGGGGCAGACGTGATTGATTACCTTTGGTGGTGGCAGGGCGAAAGCGACGCTATCGCGGAGTCAACAACGTATCCGTTTGACTTTGAAGAAGTCATGGAAAGGTTTGATGCCGAAACTTGGTTTGAAGTCGGCACGAAAACTTTGATATGCACAGTGTCACCGTTTGACACGTCGTCGCCTAGCGTTAAGGTTTTCAACAACACACTAAAAGAATTGGTAAGGAATTCCGTATCTGACAGGTCGCTGGTTGATACTACTCAACTACCAATATCAAGTTGGGAAAGCGGAGAATCTTATATCCACATGACGGCGAACGGATATAAACAAATAGGACGCATCGGAATAAATGCGGCCCAAACTGTGGGAAGTACCGAACCGATTACGCTGACGAAGCACCAAGACACGGCAAGGGTGTCAACCACATCTGCCGTGCCTGACCCGGAACTTAAATGCCATTTATTCGCCGGACGTAGCTATAAAATTTCTGGTAAAGTGTTTGGCCGATTGCTTCAATCAACTGATTTTAAGTTTAGTCTTAGCGGCCCCGCCGCAGGTCGGATTGACGGTGTAACTCGTTACGCCACCGCAGCGTCTTCGTCGGTTGAAACTATTTTAGCCTTTGAGGGTGGCTTTCCCGGTGACCAATCCATAACCGAAGCTGTGAACAGTGCCTTTACGATCAAGTTTGATCTGTTCATTTTTAACGTAACAACCAACGGTCAGCTAACTTTCGATTGGGCGCAGCAAACTAGCGGCGCAGCCGCCGCTTCGATCTTCCGGGGAAGTTCTATTGAAGTACAGCCCGTAGACCAACCATCAGGCGGGTGGTAGGTGTAGTATGGTAAAGACGTTTCCCACAGGGTTACAGGCTCACCTTGACGACGGCGCTACTACTATGCGTTTTTGCGGGAGTGCGGGCCACAAAGACAGCGATATGCTAGGCATTATCGATCACAACGAAAGTTTATTATGAAGAGTCTCCCATCTGGAATGCAAACTTTCCTTGACGGCGGTGAAACGACGATGGTCCACTGCTGGAGGGTCACTCGCGCTGATGGAACTGTCCAAGGTTTCACAGAGCATGACAATGATCTTACTTTCGAAAGCACGATTTTCGCCGCCGCCAGCGGTTTCAGTGCGACACAGATTGAGACCTCACTCGGCCTCTCTGTGGATAACCTGAACGTAGACGGTGCCTTGAGCAGCGCCACTCTTAACGAAGATGATCTTGCATCTGGTCGTTATGATGACGCTCTCGTAGAACTGTTCTGGGTCAACTTCGAGGATACCTCTCAACGTGTTATCATCAATAAAGGAAACGTCGGCAAGGTTGATCGTGGAGAACTCGCCTTCTCAGCCGAACTCCGCTCGCAGTCGGCAAGGCTCCAACAGAAGACAGGGCGCATCTACCAAAGAACCTGCGATGCTCTTCTTGGAGACGCTCGCTGCAAGGTTTCCCTCGCGTCATTCACCAGCACCGGAACCGTGTCTGGTATCCCTTCAAGTCGGGAACTCACCGTCACTGGTCTCTCCAATGACACCGATGGATACTACACTTTCGGAGTCATAACCTTCACGTCTGGTTTGAACAACGGCCTAAAGTTCGAAGTCAAGAGTCACAAAACTGGCAAGCTGTTCCTCTGGTCTAAGACTCCTTTCACAGTGGGTGTGGGTGATACATTCAGTGTCGTCGCAGGCTGCGATAAAGCAATCACAACCTGTCACTCCAAATTTGACAACACCGACAACTTCCAAGGTTTCAACTTGATCCCAGGTAGCGACTACATCAGTCGTTATGCTACTCGTGATTCTACTCAAACAGGGGAGAGCGTGTTCAATGACTAGCCGCAACAAAGTAATTGAGATCGCGAAGTCCTGGATCGACACTCCGTATCATCATCAGGAGAGCCTAAAGGGCGAAGGCTGCGATTGCCTTGGTCTTCTTCGTGGGGTGTGGCGTGAACTATACGGTGACGAGAACCCTGAGCCAGTCCCAAGCTACTCTCCGTCATGGGGTGACCACCGTATTGATGATCCTCTTCTGGCCGTCGCCAACAAGTATTTCACAGAACAGCGGGAGCCCAGGAAGGGCGATGTCCTGATGTTCAGAATGCGCCCAGGAATGGCTGTGAAGCACTGCTCAATCTATACCGGAGCCGGCAAAATGATCCACGCCTATTCCAACCACAAGGTTCGGGAAGACTCCTATTCTGAGTGGTGGAAGAAGAAGCAGGCCGGTGTCTTCAAGTTCAAGGGAGTTCGCTAATGGCTACGCTTCTCCTGACTGC
>JQGR01000129.1_pt1 | contig 12415 bp, 14 predicted proteins | sample 210181 | NCBI WGS metagenome assembly JQGR01 (sample SAMN02928655, study PRJNA255238) | bioreactor metagenome | biome: continuous culture; feature: L-culture metagenome assembled contigs; material: continuous culture biomass; isolation source: continuous culture inoculated with microbial biomass... | reverse complement strand
CTTCGTTGACGATACCATGCGATCGGGCAACCCGCCTTCCTGATCGTGAACTGTCGCAGGCAGAGGTCGAGCGCTTCTGGATCCGCGACCGTCAGCGTTTGGCCGAGTGCAGAAGCCGTCACGGTGGGATGGTAGAATGGTCTCAGGATGTCACGACTGCCGTTGGTGGAGGCAAGTAGTGTCAGCTATAGCTAAGTGGAGTCAGGAGAAAGTCACCTAAGCCTTTGGAATGCAATGCAGAATGTTCGAGTGGCTCCACTTGCTCCACTTGCTCCACCTGCTACGCAACCGGGGGCGCACGGCCCAAGGTGGCTCAGCCAGCCTCTGAGGCCTCTACCTTAATTTTAGTGGAGTAAGTAGAGTAAGTAGAGTCAACAGTATCTAAACCCCTGTAAAATATGGACTTCCTCTGCCTCCACTTATTTCTCTCATCTGAAGTTAGTAGAGGCAGGTGGAGTCAAGTTAGAAACATCAGGATTGTATGAGAACCTCCCTTGGGCTATACTGGTGTTTAGAAAAGGAGAACCAATATGAACCAAATCACACCCGCAGAATACGAACACGTCATTGATCCCTTCAATCACCAGACCGAGCATCTGGAAAAACATTGGAGGAATACGGCGTGGGGTCTGTTCTGGGAGCAAGGAACAGCCAAGACGAAACCTATCGTCGATACTGCCAGCCTGCTCTACATGAACAAAGAGATTGACGGCCTGCTCGTCGTCGCCCCCCCAGGAGTTGAACGAAACTGGAACACTGACGAGATTCCGAAACACATGCCTCCCGAAGTCGCTCTGGACGCGATGGTCTCAGTATTCCTCACTGCCAAGAAGGATACCAAGAATCATGCTCAGCTGATGGATCGTCTCATGAAGCACGACGGTCTTGCGGTGCTTCTCATCAGCTACAATGCGTTCATGACCCAGAAGGGCAAGGACACAGTCTGGAAGTTCCTTCGCCGTCGTCGCGCCTTGTATGTCCTGGACGAAGCTCACAATATCAAGAGTCCTGGTGCCAAGCGGACCAAGAGTATCATCGCCTCTGGCCGTTACGCCACTCATCGCCGCATCCTGACCGGGACGCCTATCGCTGTTGGGCCGTTCGACGTCTATGCTCAAGTGCGGTTCCTTGACGAGACATTCTGGAAGCGCAAGGGGATCAGTGGCGCAGTCGCGTTCCGCCAGCACTTCGGTGAATGGTTCACACGCGCCGAATGTCAAGAGCAACTGGGATACGACCCGGGTTTCGACAAACTGATTCGCTATAAGAACCTTGATCAACTGTTTGAATGGCTGAGCGAAATCAGCGACCGTGTCCTGAAAGACGATGTCTTGGACCTGCCACCGAAACTCTACTCCAAGCGTTACATCGAGATGACCAATCAACAGAAAGCGATCTACCAAGAACTCAAGGAAGAGTTCCTGTATGACTTCGGCGACGGCCAAATCATCGATGGCGAATTGCCGATCGTGCGATTGCTTCGGTTCCAGCAGATCCTCTGCAACTATGTCCCTGTCGGGGAGGGTGAACCTGTTCGCCTCTTGGGCAACTCCAACCCTCGCCTGAATGCCATGGAAGCAATTCGTGACGAGACTGGGCATCCTGCAATCGTATGGGCGAGGTTCCGTCATGACGTAGACCAGATCATGGACCTCCTGGGCGACTCGTCCGTTCGCTATGATGGTATGGTTGACGATGATCAGTCCGAACGGAACAAGCAAGCGTTCCAAGCTGGTGACGTTCAGTGGTTCGTCGGCACAGCCCAGAAAGGAGGTCCAGGACTGACTCTTCACAATGCGAAGACGATGGTCTACTACTCCAACAGCTTCCGCCTGATTGATCGCCTCCAGTCAGAGGATCGCGCTCACCGCGCTGGTATGGATGACAACCCCGTCAGCTATATCGACATCGTCTGCCCCGGCACGGTTGACGAACGTATTGTGGACAATCTGAGGGACAAGCGCGATATCGCCAGCCAGATCCTCGGTGATGAACTGAAGGAATGGATATGACGGTATATGTAGTTCAGAAACAGATGCGCTTTGATGACAAGAGCGGTGAACTGGTTCCTCGGTTCAGAACTCTTGACAAAGCTGAGAGGTTCGGCGAGATTGAGTATCTGCTCAGTCCGTCGGCTCATCCGTTCAACCCGGAAAATGTCATGGGCGATCTACATGATCACCTCAGCGGATTCAGCGATTTGGACCATCTGCTGCTCATCGGCAATCCGGCTCTCATCGGCATGGCAACGGCAGTCGCCTCTCACTATAATGGTGGGATGGTCCGTCTACTACAGTGGTCAGGGAGACAAAGCGACTATACTGAGATATCGGTGCGAATGTTTTAGCTTGTCATATGAACACGGGTAAGCTATAAATGTCTTCTAAGGTGTGGCAAGGTGCTACACCTTCTCAATGGAGGGTGGAGCGTGACCGATCAAATTCACGACTATTCGAATTACGACCAAGACGCACAAGCTGTCGGCGACAACCTGATGGGTGCTCTTGTCGGTCTTGCTGATCAGCAGGAAGCGGCGAAAGCCGAGGTTGAACGTCTGGAGGAACTGCTGAAGGAAGCCAAGAGCAATCTCCAGCGTATTACCGAACACGAAATCCCGAAGCTGATGGATGGCCTCGAAGGCACGCTCAACCTGCCCGATGGGCGGAAGATCACGATCGCCGAAAAGGTCCGCGCCAGTATCGGCGGCGACAAGAAGCCGATGGCTATGCGCTGGCTCGATGACAACGGTCACGGTGGCATCATCAAGCGCCGCTTCATCGTGGAGTTCGGCAAGGGCCAGGAAGAATGGGCCGAGCAGTTCGAGGAGAAACTGGCCTCGAGTGCAACGCCGCTCAACGTCAAGAAGGAGCGGAATGTTAACTGGCAGACGTTGGACGCATTCGTTCGCGAGCAACTGGAAAACGGTGAGGAACTGCCGTTGGACATCTTCGGGGTGTATCGCCAGAGGTTCGCGAAAGTCAAGAAATAGGTGGAGCATGAAGGATGCAGTTTCCCTTGCGACGGCGCTGATCAACAAAAGCGGGCTTGAACTGACAAGCCAAATGGGAAAATGAATAGAGGGTCTAACTGTCCTCTCACTTATGCACTGTGGGGCCTCGGCAGCGGTAATCATCAACAAGAGGCATTAACCGAGAAAGGATGCGAGCTATGGCTGGCAAAGATGTTGTGAAGAAAGAGCAAGGCGGTGCAGTGACGGCGGGTGGCTTCAATTATGGCGAAATGGCCGGTGCAGGTTTCGAGGATACGAAGGGTTCTGACCTTTCCATCCCGTTCATCAATCTGCTCCAATCCAATTCGCCGGAAGTCGAGGAAGAGCTGATCCCCGGCGCGAAAACTGGTGACATGGTGAACACGGTCACGGGTGAATTGATCAAGTCCGACGAGGGCGTGGTCTTCCTGCCTGTTCACAAGGAAGAAGCATGGGTGGAATGGGTTCCCCGGAACAAGGGTGGAGGCTTCTCTGGGCTTCACGATCCGGCTGGTGAACTGGTCCAAGGGCTGATCAAGGAGAACGGCGGGAGCCGTATCCCGCCCAAGGGGAGCGATGGAAAACGGATCGCCTTCAAGACCGACAATGGTAACGAGGTCATCGAGACCTACTATGTCTATGGTCTGATCCTGAACGCCGAAGGGACCGAAGTCGAGTCCTTCGCTGTCATCTCGTTCAGTTCGACGAAGATCAAGCCATATCGCGACTGGCTGACCTCGATGTATCTCATCAAGGGCAAGCCGCCGATGTTCGCGAACCGCGCACGGATCAAGTCGGTCAAACAGAAGAACGAGTCCGGCACCTATGCCAACTTCTCCATCAACCCTCTCAAGGAATCGTGGGCCAAGTCGCTCATCAATCCGGCCGAGGAAGCTGATCTCCTGGGCGAGGCCACTGACTTCCGCAAGATGGTGCTCTCCGGTGTTGCTCGTGCTGACTTCAACGCTCAGCAGAACGCTGCCGCTGGTGGCGATGGTGCTGGCGAAGGAGAAAAGGCTCCGTTCTGATCGGTCCGGAGTCTTAAAGGGCCGGGGTAGGATTGCCCCTCCGGTGACCCCGGCCCACTTTCAATACGGAGATATACCATGAAAGAATTACAATGAAGTGGTCTCCTCAACAAGAGGATGCCTTGTCTGCTGTCCGTGATTGGCTACGTGACGGGGAGAAGCAGGTCTTCCACCTCTTCGGGTTTGCTGGTACGGGCAAGACAACCCTCGCAAAGCATCTGGCGGAGGGTGTCAACGGCAGAGTTCACTTTGCGGCGTTCACCGGAAAAGCAGCGTATGTCCTTCAAAGCAAGGGCTGCGAAGGTGCAACAACGATTCACTCGCTCATTTATCACAGCCGCGACAAGGGCAAGTCGTCGCTGGTCGACATGGAGAAACAGCTTCAAGCACTCATGGAAGAGTTGGAAGCTGAGGGTGTCACCGATCTAGACAAGCATCCCAGAGTTCGTGATCTGAACAAGATGATCAAGGACGAGCGGGAAAACGTCAAACAACCATTCTTCGTTATCAACCCAGACAGCGACATCATCGGCGCGGCTCTCGTCATCATCGACGAATGCTCAATGGTGGACGCACGGATGGGTGAAGACCTACTCTCGTTCGGAGTCAAGGTCCTCGTCTTGGGCGATCCTGCTCAGATCCCCCGGTCGGTGGTGCAGGGTATTTCACCGAAAATGTTCGCCCCGACATCATGCTGGAAGAGATCCATCGCCAAGCCGAAGAGTCTCCCATTATCCGCATGGCGACGATGGTCAGGAACCAACAGGGTCTCCCATTGGGCGAGTTCGGTGATGGGTGTTTTGTCTATGACGAGGATCACAAGCTGGACCCAGAGTTCGCTTTGTCCTTTGATCAGATACTCGTCGGCAAGAACAAGACAAGGTTCGCAACGAACAAACGAGTAAGATCACTCAAAGGGCACGATGATCCGTATCCATGCCCAGGAGACAGACTCGTCTGCCTGCGAAACGATCACGACGCTGGTCTTCTTAACGGTGCGATCTTCCACGCTCACAACGTCAGCGGCATCATGGACCACAAAGTCATGATGGAGATACTGGCCGAGGGTGGGAAGTTCACTCAGGAAGTCATGGCTCACGAACACTACTTCCTCGGCAAGGGCGACGACCTACCGTGGTTCGAGCGCAAGGAAGCACAAGAGTTCGACTATGGCTACGCGCTCACGGTTCACAAATCACAAGGCTCGCAGTGGAACTCTGTTCTGCTGTTCGATGAGTCTTACTGTTTCAGAAAGGATAAGTGGAGATGGCTCTACACGGGGATAACGAGGGCAGCAGAGAAGCTGACCGTAATGAGAATGTGAACCCGATGCACCAGATGACAATGGCTCTGCAAGAAGCCTATGTCAAAGCTGGTGAAGACATGGGGAAGCAGATGGCGGCGGCTATCGTTGCGATCGTCACCGACATGACGGCAGGCCAGGGACAGCCACTTCTGTTCGCTTGGCCGAAGACATTGGCACCGAAGAATGTCTTGGACATCTTGCCAGAAGAGACAACGCAGGAAGGGAGATGGATCATCATCCTCGCTCCGGAACTGCTTGAGGTTCCCCTGTTTGAAGGAGAGCCGATATGGAACGGAGAACTGACGAGCGGCCACAAAGTCCTCGTCCTGGCATAGAGAAGATACTGGACTCTGCTCACCTGCATATTTGCAGAGCGGGGTTCTTGATTGTCACCATGCTCGTCAAGCGAGTATTGTGGCGGAGTTACGTTGACGAAGCTATTCAGCATCTTGATGCTGCCAAACGAAAACTAGGAGAACTTGATGATAGGTCCAACCGTTCCTGAGTGTGACATGGCTCACGCTGAAAAATATCGCGGCAAGGGTGAGAACTTCCGCGAGGCGATGAACCGTGTTTCGGCGTCGCTGCAAGACGATCACGATCACTACATGGCGTTCAGGCAGATTCTGCTCACGATGAGGTTCATGCCTCCTGGGCGTGTCCAGTCCGCAATGGGAAGTCTCAAGAACGTGACTCCCTACAACTGTTTCGTGATGCCAACCTTTCACGACAGCTTCACGGATGGTCCGACGGACGAGGAGCTCGCCGCTCTGACCAATGGTGAGCATCCCCCGGTGAGCATCGCTGATATGGGCAAGCTGGCCGCTATGACGATGCGACAGGGCGGAGGGGTCGGCTACGACTTCTCAACACTGCGTCCGCACGGTGATCTGATCAAGGGTGTTCAGTCAACAACCGATGGGCCGATGACCTTCGCTGCGATCTTCGACGCCTATTGCAGAGCGACCTCGTCGGCTGGCAATCGTCGCGGAGCACAGATGATGGTCATGCGGGCAGATCACCCGGACATCGAGATTTTCATTCGTGCCAAGCAAGCGGCTCAGTCCATTCCATACGAGTATCGTCCTCTGCGCGGCTTCAATATGTCCGTGGCCGTGACTGACGATCTCATGGAGTGCGTCGCCAGCGGCAAGCCGTTCAAGCTGAAGTTCGGCGGTGAAGTCTATCGTGAGGTCGACGCTCAGGCACTCTGGGAAATGATCATGCGGGGAACTTACGACTGGGCCGAACCCGGCGTCCTGTTCATCGACACGATCAACCGGATGAACAACCTCTACTATTGCGAGACTATCGCAGCGACGAATCCATGTGGCGAGCAACCTCTGCCTCCCTACGGTGCCTGTCTCCTGGGCTCGTTCAACCTGCCTCGCTACCTCGTCCGTCACGACAACGAATGGGTGTTCGACTGGGATCAGCTGGAGTCCGATATCCCAGAGGTGGTTCGGGCCATGGACAACGTGATCGATCGTGCGCGTTACCCTCTTCCTCAGCAGCGGGTGGAAGCCCAGAGTAAAAGAAGGATGGGACTCGGCGTCACCGGTCTGGCGAACTGCATCGAAGCGATGGGTCATCCCTACGGCTCTCCTGGTTTCCTGGAAGTCGAAAATCGCATCATGGGATTCATCACTCGCCATGCCTACCTGTCCAGCGTGAATCTGGCCAAGCTGAAAGGTCCCTTCCCGATGTTCGACGCAGACCTCTACTGCGAGGGCGAATTCATCAAGACTCTGGATGAAGACGTTCAGGATCAGATCCGCAAGTATGGCATCCGCAACTCTCATCTGACCAGTGTCGCACCGACAGGCACAATCAGCTTCTGCGCCGACAACGTGTCGTCCGGCATTGAGCCTGTCTTCGGCTACACTCAGCAACGGCGGATCATCATGCCCGATGGCCCGATCGTGGTTGAAGTTCCGGACTACGGCTCCAACACGTTGAAGACTCGCGGCAAGCGGATGATGGATGTCACCGCCGAAGAACACGTCGCTGTTCTCTGCACCGCTCAGCGTCACATCGACAGTGCTGTCTCCAAGACCTGCAACGTCCCCACGGACTTCCCCTACGAGAAGTTCAAAGGACTCTATGTTTCCGCGTTCGAGGGTGGTGCGAAAGGCTGCACGACCTACCGTCCCAACGGGAACTATGACGAGGTCATCAAGTCGGCTGACGAGGTGGAGAAGAAAGACGTCGCCGAGAACGAGGCGTGTTCCTGGGATCCGGTTACGGGTCAGCGAACAGGAGACTGCGCGGACTAGATCGTCCACAAACGAAACTTTATGCTTGCTCTTGGCTTGGCGACGTGCAATAACTGTAGAGCCAGTCAAGGGCAACCATCAGCTCAGAAAGGAGCATCCAATGAGCAAGACCATCACCTTCAACGGGACCGATTATACCGAGGCCTCCGTCGCCGAAATGTCCGTGGACGACCTGCTGACTCTGCGCAACCTCGTCGCGTCGAACCTCGGTGTCGCCGCTGTGAAGTCCTTCAAGACCAAGGAACAGGGCGCGTCCGCCACGTGGAAGGCGCTGGACAAGTGGGACTCCCAGGACGAAGAAACCGCCCCGACCACGAAGGGCAAGGCGAAGGCTCCGGCCGAACCGAAGGAGCCTCGCGTCGTCAAGGGCGCTCTGCCCGCCAAGGTCAAGCGTCCGACCAAGAATATGTTCCGCAAGATCCAGAAGGTCTCCGAGCCTGACCGGGTCAAGGATCGCTGGGACAACTACAAGGACGGCATGACCATCCTGGAAACGATCGAAGGCGACAACATGACGCCGCTCGACATCTACTTCTACGCCGAGCAGGGCAACGTGAAGCTGATCGATCCGACCGAGGAAGAAGTCCAGGCCGGAATGGACGCGTGGTATAAGCGCGAGGGCATCGAGAACCCGGCGGAGGCCAAGCGCAAGCGCGAGGAAGAGCGGGCGAAGGCCAAGGCCGAGCGCGAGGCCAAGAAGGAGGCCGACAAGAAGGCCAAGGAAGAGGCCAAGGCTGCAAAAGCCAAGGAGCGCGAAGAAGCCAAGGCCGCGAAGGAAGCCGAGAAGAAGGCCAAGGCTGACGCCAAGGCCGCCGAAGCCGCCAAGGCCGACGCTTCCTGATGGACCTCCCGGTCAACACCGATGCGTTCTACGCTTTCATGCGTGAACGCGAAGCGATCCGCCTTCGGAAGGAGGCGGATCGTATCGCTGTCGAGGAGTTTGAAGATTCTCAGGGTCCGCCTTGGACTGACGATCCCATTCTTCGCGATTACAAATTCACCAATGTTCGTCGGCATCACGACTGGACGACCGACATGCTTCGGTCCACTTTCTACTCTGATCACTTCAACGACGACCGCCGCTCCATCCTGATGATGGCTGCATTCGCTCGCTACTTTGGGCGTTTTGAGTTCATCAACCATATCGGGTGGATCGACTATGACGACTGGGAAGAGGGTTTCGATAATATCATGTCGGAAGCCGAAGACTGGATCGACAACGGAGACAAAGTCTTCACCGGAGCCTACGTGATCACGAACCAAGGTATCTCGGCTCCGAAATACGAAGTCGTCACTCAGCACTTCCTGAGAGACCTTCACACAATGGTCCCTGCTCTTTTGGAAATCGTTCAAATGACAAGGTCGTGGCAGAAAGTTGCCGCTGCGATGTCCGTGATCAAAGGGTTCGGCGGTTCGGGTTTCATGACCAAGGAAATCTTGCTGGACACCATGCTCACCGGGTTCTGGGGTGGCGAGATTGCTGTGATGGACAATCGGAGCTTCACGCTGCCAGCGGACTACGGCACCTGGACTCCGATAGGGCCAGGAGGCATCAGAGGGGCTGCTCGAGTGTGTGGTAACACACAGCCTGAGCATAACACCCTAAAGCCTGCTCAGGCGCTAGAGGTGATCCTCAAGCTGCACGATGCTCAGTTCCTGAATGGTGGGCCGTTCCGTTCCAGCGAGGATCCCAAGTGGCCGGTGGAGTATGGTGTTCTCTATCCGACCGACATACAATTCCAGCTGTGCGAGTTCGATAAATACGAGCGAGTTCGTCTCGGGCAGGGGCGACCACGATCTCGGTATAAGTCCCGCAATTAGAGAGGAGGAACCAAAGTGAGAATATTCATAACCGGAGGGGCCGGGTACATCGGAAGCCACGTGGTGATGAACTGCGCCCTCTCCGGTCACTCTGTCTTTGTCTACGATGACTTTTCCAACGCGCCAGAGAACTCCTACTCCCTCTTGGGCTCGATGCTCAGTGGTGTTGAACTCGTGAGGGGTGACATTCTCAACTACGGCGGTCTCACCAAAGCCATTCGGGATTTCAAACCGGACGTGATCATCCACCTTGCTGCCAAGAAATATGTCGATGAATCCGCCTCACAAGCAGACAGCTACTACCAGACGAATGTCGTTGGCACCATGAATCTTCTCAGGTCTATGGTTCACAATGATGTCGGCCGACTGGTGTTCTCGTCAACTGCCGCTGTCTACGGAACACCCGCATTCCGGAAAGTGAGCGAGGACCATCCCACAAGCCCAGAGAGTGTCTACGGTCGAACGAAGCTGATGTGCGAACAGTTGATTCACGATTATCATCAGTGCTACGGAATCTCGGCAACCTGCCTCCGTTATTTCAACCCGATCGGTTCTCACCTCAATTTCCCCGAAGCCAAGCCGAAAAGTCTCATGTCTGTGATGATGCGAGTCGCTTCTGGATCGCAGGAATATCTGGAGATCTTTGGCGACGGCTCAGCGATCCGTGACTTCATTCATGTCGCAGATGTGGCAGATGCTCATCTGCATGTGACCTCTGCACTCGGCTTTCAAATCTTCAACATTGGCACCGGAGAAGGCACGAAGGTTAGCAATCTTCGCAGAATGGTAGAGACCGAGGTCGGTAAGCGACTCCCAAGAATCTACTCGCCCAAACGACCGGGCGATATCGACGTCAGTGTCGCAGATGTCGCTCTCATCAAATCCAGGACCGGCTGGCAGGCCAGCCGATCGGTTCAGGAAGCTGTCCGCGATGCGTGGAAGGCTGAAACAACCCGCTTGTCAATTGAACCCTAAGAGGTTACACTGAACCTCTCAAACTGGAGTAAACCATGAAGATACTGATTCCGTCCCGCTCTCGCCACAAGACGATGAGCACCCCGTTCCAATTTCCGGAGTGGCTCATGAAAGACGTCATCGTCTATACTGCCGTTGAGCAGAAAGCTGATTACGTTGCTGCGAATCCTGACCTCAACATTCGCTCCGTGTCCACCATGAACGACCTGCTCGGCCGAAAGCTGGAGTTGATGTCTCAGGACGTGGACGACGAACTGGTGATGCTCTGCGACGATGACTTCGTGTTCTTCCGTCGCATCGATCCCTTTGAGCCGCAACTGCGGAAGATGGAGGACGAGGACTGGAATGATCTCATGGAGCAGATCGAGGGTCTGTTTGCCGAGAACCCCAATCTCTACGGAGTAGGCGTTTCTATGCGTCAGGGCAACAATCGGCTGGAGCCGGAAGGCAATCCCAACAGTCGCCTCAATGGCTGCATCATCTACCGTCGCAAGGTGTTCTTGTCAGTCGAGCACGACCGCACGAACCCGATGAACGACTTCGATGTCAACCTTCAACTCCTGCGGGCTGGCTGGGACAATCTCCTCATCGCTGAGTTCTGCTACAATCAAGGAGGGACGAATGCTCCGGGCGGATCTTCAGACTATCGCAATCTGGAAACTCAGGCCGCTGCCGCCGAGTTCCTCGCCGATGAGCACCACCCGTTCGTGCGGACGCGCATCAAACAGAACAAGACGGGCGACGAGTCCCTGCGTGAGCGCAAGGAAGTCACCGTCTACTGGAAGAAGGCCCGAGCGTCAGCTGTCAAGAGCAGCACTCCCTGCGGCGAATGTGGGAGCGAGCACGTCTACTCTGGCTCTTCTGGGCTCATCGACACCTGTCACGAATGCGGAGGAGAACGCGCATGATCACGATCCAAGCACGAAATGTTCATCAGGCTCTGAAGAGCGGGATGACGACCCTGAATGACTTCGGTGTCCCAAGGGAAACCCGATTCGGCAACGTCAGGGTGATGCCGCAACCTGTGACCACGGTCTACATGAACCCGACCGAGCGAGTCCTGTTCTGGCCCAACCGAGACGCCAACCCGTTCTTCCACTTCATGGAAGGTCTATGGATGATCGCTGGTCGGAACGACGTTGCGTGGATTTCTCAGTTCGCCGCCAGCATGTCACAGTTCAGCGATGACGGTGAGACTTTTCATGGAGCCTACGGCTATCGGTGGATCAACCACTTCGCCAAGAATATCGGCGATGACGAGCATCCGGAATACGTCCCGTTCAACCAGCTGGAGACGGTCGCCGAAATGCTCAAGGCGAATCCCAACGAGCGTCGCTGCGTCGTGAATATGTGGGATCCAGAAGTGGACCTCGGCCGTCAGGGCAAAGACCTCCCATGCAACACGCAGATTCTGTTCAAGATCAGCGTGGATGGTGCTCTGGACATGACGGTCTACAATCGCTCCAACGACATCATCTGGGGCTGCTATGGCGCGAACGCGGTTCACATGTCCATGCTCCAGGAGTTCATGGCCGGGTGGATCGGCGTCAAGGTCGGCACCTATTATCAGGTCAGCAACGACTGGCACGGATACGACACAACGTTCGAGAAGCACAAGTCCATCCTCACTGCCGAAGACTATCAGCCATATGTCGGCGAAGTATCGCCGTATCCGATGGTCAACTCGCCGATTGACCAGTGGTTGTCTGACCTAATGATGTTCATGGACGAGGGTCCGGTTCCTGGCCTGAACGACCGTTTCTTCCGCAAGGTGGTCGGCCCGATCTGGAACGCATGGTGGGTCTGGAAAGATCAGGACAACCCATGCCGGATCGACGAGGCCCTGGAACACATCTCTCACTGCAAGGCAACCGACTGGCGTCGCGCTTGCGAAGAATGGTTGGAGCGCCGGAGATGAAGATATACATCGCAGCGAAATACGATGCGCGTTTCGAACTTCAAAAGTTCGCGCGCTCCATCGCTCTCCTTGGGCATGAACTTACCTGAGACTGCCAAGGCA
>JQGR01000128.1_pt1 | contig 12470 bp, 14 predicted proteins | sample 210181 | NCBI WGS metagenome assembly JQGR01 (sample SAMN02928655, study PRJNA255238) | bioreactor metagenome | biome: continuous culture; feature: L-culture metagenome assembled contigs; material: continuous culture biomass; isolation source: continuous culture inoculated with microbial biomass... | reverse complement strand
AACCAGTAAACTGCGAGAAGTTTGGGGTAACAAATGAAAATGACGCGTGTAGGGATTGTAGATGATAGCCCGACGATGAGGGGGCTGATCCGAATTGCTTTGGAAGCTGACCCCCGCATCGAAGTTGTCGGGGAAGCAGCTTCAGCCTTTGAAGCTCGCGAATTGGTGAAAACGGTGTCGCCTGATGTTCTCACATTGGATGTCGAAATGCCGGGAATGAGCGGACTGGAATTCCTTCGCCGCTTGATGCGGGCGAAACCTATGCCGGTGGTAATGTTTTCGTCAGTTACTGCAGCAGGAAGTGACGCAGCGGTGACAGCTTTGTCTCTTGGGGCGGTGGAATGTGTATCAAAGCCGACACTGGGAAGCGGTAGAAACACCCTTGCCAGTTTACCCGAAACGATTTGTGCCGCTTCACAGGCTAGAATTGGTGCGCTTTCAAGTTTTTCATCCGCACCTCAAGTCAAAAGCCAAACCGTTGATGGTTGGAATGGAAAAATGGTTTTGATTGGTGCCTCAACAGGTGGCGTGGAGGCTTTGGAATTCCTGGTAAAAAATCTACCCGCAAACTGTCCTCCTGTTCTAATTACACAACATATGCCAGAGCAGTTTCTTGCCAATTTTGCAAACCGACTAAATCGCATTGCGATTCCAACCGTTCGTTTGGCAAAAGAGGGCGATCAGCCAACCCGTGGCGAGATTTTGATCGCACCCGGTGGGGAGACACATATGGTGTTTTCGAAGTCACCCAATGCGAAAATCCACCTACTGCAAGGTCCAAAGCGTACTGGTCACCGACCTTCCGTGGATGAAATGCTGTTATCAGCCCAGCAATTTTCTGATCGAACCGTAGCTGTCATCATGACGGGCATGGGGGCAGATGGAGCTGAAGGTATGGTCGCCTTGCGCGCAAAAGGGGCAACGTGCATTGCTCAAGATAAGGACAGCTCTGTTGTTTTTGGTATGCCGAGGGTCGCCATCGAAAAAGGAGGAGTAGACCGGATTTTACCTTTGCAAAAACTGCCAGGGGAAATCCTTGATGCATGTTTTGCCTCAAGGAGGTCGGTGTCGGTATGAACCAGATCACTCCAATACAGCAGAAAATAGCTCGTACTTATATTTCGCAAGGGCAGTATGCGATTGATTGCGGGCCTGATCCAGTGATCGCCACCCTTCTTGGATCTTGCGTCTCGGCTTGTTTGTGGGATGCAAATCTCGGGATCGGCGGAATGAACCATGTCCTTTTTACAGATGAAACTCAAAACGCCGAAGAGGTCTTTGGGCATGGTGTTAATGGCATGGAATTGTTGATTAATGGGCTGCTACACCAGGGCGCTTTGAGGAGAAATTTGAAAGCCAAAGTGTTTGGCGGTGCACGAATGATCCAGGGGTTGTCCGATGCCGGTGTGAAAAACGGTGAGTTTGTCCTCGATTTCCTGCGGCGAGAGGATATTCAATATGTAGGTGGGGATCTTGGTGGCACCAAAGCACGCCGTCTCGAGTTTTGGCCTGGCACGGGAAGAGTGCGGCAGAAACTGGTTCAGGACACAGTTCCCATGGTTAAACCAAAGAAAACGATCTCAAATGATGTTGAGTTGTTTTGATGTTTTTGTTGGGCGGGTGGCGGCTCTTACGAAGCCTTGGGGTATTGGAGGTAGCCCATTTAGGATGATTCATTGTCGGCAATAAACTGACCGATGCTAACTATGCAGAAAAATTCTGGCCAATCTACCTGTCCAACCGCCTAGGTTGCAGCCAGTCAGATGCAGAAGTGCTGAATACATCGCCTAATCCGGGAACTGCCGCCTTCGGAGCAGAATTGTTTGTCTCGATGAGGTTCAGCAATTATCTTGGATAAATTTTCCAGTTAGAGCTGATTTCGCAGATAAGTCCTCAAGGCACGCTGCCATTAATCGATGGACAACTTGTGCCGCGGTGAGATCTTAGGCGGAGTTGTCGTCTGGAGTAAGTTCCACCACATCAAACCCAATGCAACGGCGTCTGTTCAAGGCGTTCTCCACAAGATGTCGAGCATGATTGTTACCCAATCCTCCGGGATTCTGTGTACCTGTGGCGGGCGTCAGGGAAAGACCTAACCCGTCTAATATCGGTATTTCCTGTTATTTATTAGATGTTTATTCCCCGAGTTTGGTGAGAGGTTGGAAGTGTTTGCAAACTACTCTCATTTCTTAGACTCCGCTGCTGGTCAAAGGGACGCTGGCCTTTGGCGCAGGCCAACACCCGGCCAACATCAAGTCGATACTGGACCAACACCGGACCAATGCAATACTCAGCTGTGTTTAAGGTCAGCGGGGCCGACACAATCGACAACATGCATCATAGAGCGAAGGATGGCCTGTTGGCGCGTATCAAGCCGACTGCTTTGCAATAGCTCTTTCACTTGATTTCGAAGGTCTGGCCATTGTTCGTAAAATTCAACCAGGTCTTCAATCGGTGTTTGGTGTTCGGTCATCAATGTAATGATCCTCCGGCCGGCGACTTTCATTTCCTGCTTAAGTTTAACTTCACTGCCGCAACGATAGGTGTGAAAACACTGTGAAACGCTTGGAGAAAGACCAATCTTCATGCTTAGATAACCGCATGGGAGAATGGAGATTGGGTGGGTACTCTGCTGGAGATATCGCTTTTTGGGACGTGCGCGGTTCGGGTGGTCGGAGGGGAAACCTTCGAGATACGCGGCGGCAAACATCGCGCGCTGTTGGCCATTTTGGCAACTGCCCCGCTTGGGCGGCGCACGCGCAGTTACTTGCAGACCACGTTGTGGGGCGAAACGGATTACGACAGCGGTAACCAGAACTTGCGACGGGCTTTGTCCGACCTGAGAAAACTGCTTGGTGACGTATTCGACACGCTTTTGCGCACGGAAGCAGCAGATGTGGAATTGGTCATGAAACATGTGCGTTTCATAGGCAGCCCCAGCAGCGGCGCTTTTCTTGAAGATCTCAATCTGCGTGAGCAGCGGTTTCAGGAGTGGGTCAGCGCGGTCCGGGCCAATCCCGATCCCGTTGTCGCGCTTTACCGCGGCGCGCCTAAATTGCAACTGCACCGGTTCCAACCCAAGGTGACAGTGCTGCCGTTGATGGCACTAAGCGATGACCCCAAGGTTTCCCTGATCGGAGATTGGATCGCTGAGCAATGCTGCCGCTTTCTGTCGCGATCTAACTTGATGAGCGTCATTTCACATCTTTCCAGTCGGGCCATGGCGCAGCAGCGGGTGTTCATTCCCGAGGTGAAAAAAACTCTCGATGTTGATTACATCCTGACCGGAGCCATTCGGGAAACCGGGGCCAAGCTGACCTGTGATTTCGATTTCATTGCTGCCGATACCGGACAGATTGTCTGGAACCGCACGGTTCTTGTCGACGGCGCAAATGCGCTGGATGATTTGGTGGGGCAGTCTCAGGGATGTCGTTCGTGCGGTGTCGCGGGCGATTGCGGAAGGGGCCGTCAGTACCACCCGCAACGTGCCGCTGCCTGAAATTGAAGATCACCACTTGCTGATTGCCGGGGCGTCGCTGATGCATCGGCGCACGATCCGCGATTTCATCAAAGCTCATGAGTATCTTTCCGAGGCCAGCGCGCGCATGCCCAATTGGGCTGAACCCCATGCCTGGCTTGGAAAATGGTATGTTCTCAATGTTTTTAAAGGGTTCAGTGTGGACAGGACAAATGACACGCAGAAGGCGTTGGGCTGCACCGCGCGGGCGCTTGATATTGATGCCCAAAGCAGCTTTTCCCTGACGATTGACGGCTTTGCCAACAGCAATTTGCTGAAGAATGTAGACGTTGCCGGTCAGCGCTATGAAGCGGCGATTGATCTTAATCCCAACGCAAGCCTGGCGTGGCTGTTGTCTGGATCCTGTAAAGCGTTCAACGACGAAGGCACTGCTGCAATTGACGCAACACGGATGGCGCGAGAGCTTTCTCCGATTGATCCGTTTGGATATTACTTCGACAGCCTGTCAAGCTCGGCCTATCTGGCGGCAGAACGTTATGAAAAGGCGTTGGAATTTGCCGATCGGTCGCTTGCGGTTAATGACAGACATCTTTCAACACTGAGGGCCAAGATTACGGCCCTCTATTTCCTGGGGCGCATCAAGGACGCGCAGGGAGTGGCGCAGGATCTGTGTCGCCGCTACCCTGAATTTCGCCTTGACGATTACAAGCGCGAACACCCCGGGGCCAACAATTTGATCGGTCAGCGTGTGATTGAAGCGCTGGCAGGGTCTGGGGTTCATTAATTTAACAACAAGGAGAATAGGTATGGCTCAGAATGGCGGCGTTGGTGGAGTAGGCGGTGTTGGTGGCGTCGGGGGTGTCGGGGGCGTTGGTGGCGTCGGGGGCGGCACAAATGTCACCGGTCTTGGTGCGTTTTTGGGCGCAGACGATGTGGGCGGATATTCGGGGGTCACAACAGTTGGTCTGATGTCCACGTCTGAAAGCCTGATGCATTTGGCGGGTACAGGGGAGCCCACCGCTGGCACGCATCTCGCCTGAACTCAGCCGAAAACAACGACCGCTGGGCCCGCTGGGTGCGCGGATCGCTTTACATCAGTGAATTCATGACCCGCGTGGGGCATCGGGTGGAGGATGGCAGCACAACTGGTGCAGCCCCCTCGGTGATGCTTACGGTTTCGGGTCACGATATGACAAAACTCTCGCGCCCAAGCGAGGCACTGTTGGCGGATCAATGCAGTTTTGTGAACAGCTATGCCGATCTGCGCGCCGATCGCGGGGCTGAAATCACCTCTCAGCTTGGGTTTCCAAATGAATATTTTGCCATGGTTCTCGGCATGCATATGGGCCAGCACAGAAATACTTTTGAGCTGATCACCGCAACGCAAGTCATGGCGGCGCATATTGCCATGATCGCAAAGCATGCGCTCGCAGTCCGCCGGCCGGATCAATATGACCGGCGGATCATGCCGATGATCCCGACACCGGGCCATGGCAGCTTTCCTTCCGCCCATGCGACCGAGGCGTTTGCCGTTCTGACCGTGCTCGAACGTCTTTGCACGGAATGGGGCAGCTTCAGTGACCTCTCGGCGCGATTGAAGATGTTGCGCGGATTGGCGGAACGCATTTCTGTCAACCGGACCGTGGCCGGGGTGCATTATCCCATTGACAGCTGGGCAGGGGCCGCGCTTGGGACATCTATTGGCGGGGCGGTGCTGAACCTTTGTGGCGTCAGTGATCATATGATCCCCGAATATCGCTATGCCGCAGAAAACAGTGATTTCAGCACACATCAGATGGACAATGAACCGGAAACCCATGGGCTTCTTCGGGGCGGCGACTTTACGATCGATCCGGGTGATCATTGGAGCTGGATCTGGCAAAAAGCGCTTTCAGACACCCAAAACGTGTGAGGGTCGCGATATGTTTCCACAACGTGCACCCGATGAACGCATCGAAAAATACGCCGGACCGTATGAACGCTGGTCCTTCTCGGAAGAGTTGGGGCGGCCGTTCACCTTCCCTGCCATCGCGACAGGTGAGGAAAGCTACTATACGGCTCTGCTGGAAGGCGCGCAATTGCCGCCAACCGACAACGGGTTACAGACGCGGCTTCCGCCGATATGGAACCCGACCGCAATGGTGCGAAGTGTTACGCCTTTTGCATTTCATGATCCTTCCGTGATCCCCAAAAGTGTGGGCCCCGCGACGTCCGACTGGGCTGCAACAGCTCAGGATGCGGCGGTTGCAAAGATGTTGGATGGCTTGAAAAAAAGTGCATTCAGGACGCGATCAATTGTGCACCCGCGGTTTCGTTTGAATTTCCCCATCACCGCGAAATCATGGACCCAGAGCTATTTGCGGGGTGAAGCTCCGCAGACCTGGCAGCCCCCGAGGGTGAGGCCCAAAGCGATTGTGGCGGTGATTGATGATGCACTGCCCTTTGCCAATACTGCCTTTCTGAACGGCGACGGGCAGACGCGGGTAAGCCATTGTTGGCTGCAATCGGGTCCGGGGCAAGATGAAGCCTGCGTGCCTTTTGGCCGAGAGATTGTGAATGCCGATATCGATGCCTGGCGCGCAACCCATGGCGGGGATGAGACCGCGCTTTACCATCAAGCGGGGGCAATAGATTTTAGCCAACCTGAACTCGGAAGTAATCTTTTGCGTCACGCAACCCATGGATCCATGGTCATGGGATTGGCTGCGGGCAATACACCGCTTTTTGAAGCGGCGCCGCAGGGGGATGACATCCAGATCATCGCGGTACAGTTGCCCAATACGATCGCCTGGGACACCTCGGGCTTTGGTAAGGAAATGTATATGCTCAGCGCGCTGCATTACATTTTTGAACGCGCCGAACGGATTGCCGCGCATTTCGGCGGCGGTGAGCTGCCGCTGGTGATCAATTTCAGCTATGGTTGGAGCGCAAGCCGTCATGATGGCAAAAGCGAGATGGAAATTGCGATTGAGGAACTGTTGGAAAGCCGCCGCTCGCTGCAGCCAGAGACCTATCTGTGCATGCCCGCTGGCAATAATTTCGACTCGCGGATGCATGCGGTGATCAAAGAACGTGACTTTTCCTGTAACCTTGCCAGCGCAGCCATCGGCTGGGATGTGAAACCCGATGATCTGACATCAAGCTATCTTGAACTGTGGTTTCCCGAAAGTCTTGATCCATCAGGTTACAGCGTGTCCCTGACACCCCCTGCGCATGCGACGCTTGATCACCCCATTTCGCTTGAAATTTCAGCGGATGTCACTGACCCCGGCAATGGGGACCCAAGGCGTTTTCTTGAAATCGAGAAAGACGGGGTGAATGTGGGTCAGATTTCGGCGGACAAACATCGTGGTGAGCGTTGGCGGGTGATGGTCGCCCTTATCCCGACCGCTTTCACCCGCGGTCAGGCCCGCGCTGCACCTGCAGGGCTTTGGAAATTGACCGTAGATCGTAGCGCGGATGCCGCCGATGTACCAGAGGGGGAGGCGCTGAAGCTTTGGCTGCAACGCGATGATGACCCGAGTGATCTGAATATGCATGGCCGTCAAAGCCGCTTGGTCAGTCTGAAGGGACAGGGGCATGGTGCGGCTGCGGTTCTTGATCAGGTCCGAGGGTTTGGAGCGCTGAACGGCGTTGCGTCTTCTCGGTCAACCACGCGGGTTGCGGGCTATGTCGAAAGCAACGATCAACCTTGCTCTTACAGTGGTGCAGGGGGGGTATTTGAAGCGGTGGATGGGACGCTCAGCTTTGGGGAGAGCAGGCTGACCTGTGTGCAATCGCGGACCAGTCCCCGACCCGGCCCGGTATCGCGTCGATTGGTGTGTTGTCTGGTTCGCGTGGCCGAATTGTTGGAACCAGCGCAGCCTGCCCATCAGCGGCACGGCATATCGTGTGCAATTTGGCGGCAGGCCGGACGGCGATGGACGGCTTCAAAAAGCTGCATGACCCGGGCGATCCAATATCAGGCGATCCGGTTGAAACGACGCTTATGACCGCTCGGCTGGGGGGCTGGGCTGTTCCTGGCGTTGCCAAGTCGGGATGAACTGACGCGTCGGATTGACGGGCTGAGAGAAAGGGCTGCAAAGCCCTTTTTCCTGCTTTTCCCGTCCCTTCACCGGTTTTTCACAGGCTTTTCACAGTCAGTTTAGTGACCCGTCGTGTTAATGTTTGGTTAAGCCAAGGCGACGATGACACTTCTTCCTGATGCGACGCCAAGGCCCGAGCCACACACTGTATTTCGGGTGAGCTCTTTTATGCGCAGACTGTTTCTTCGGATTGTCCGAAGGGGGCTACGAGATGAATTAGGAGCGTTCTCTCGTTCCAGTGTGTCTCTGTCCAGAAACACGGGGATTTAAGCGCGAAAGCATTTTTAGCACGAGGTGGCTGTGGCGCGTAAGCGTTGCAGCCACTATTCGTTGAACGATCTGCCAATGCGGATGTCATGGTTCGTGCCAGGCCGACCGTAAACAGACCCACATCAAAGTTGTTTTCAGGATCAGATCGTTTCCGATTTGAAGTCCAAAGCCATGTCCGGGTCTTCGCAGAAGAATTCTGTTTGTGTGTGGCCCGTATGATGTCTTTGACGATCTTCTGACAGGGCCCTTTGTTGCCTTTCTGATCTTATGCTCCTAGGCGATAACGATGAGCCAGCAACACGCCCTTATCAAATTGGCCAATTTGGATCTATAATCATTGCAAGGGGCACTGGTCACTGATGTGGCCCATCAAGTGGTAGGTCAATGTACAATGGGCATGGATTGATCTGGGCTTGTGCATGATAAAAGGTCAATGGGTGAGGGCCGGCACCGCCAATAGGTCCGACAGGCGCTGTGCCGCGTCCAGCGTCGGAGCTGTTTCATTGCCTTCGCAGATCAGCATCGCATGGACATGAGCTTGCGATATGGCGCCTCTGCGGGTGGCCGACACAATGCCAATCAACTGCCGTTCTTCTTCACACAACACTTTGCTGCATGAGGCACAATTTGGGTTCGAGAAGCTGAACATCTCGCGCCGCGACATACGCATACACTGCACTACGGACAGGGCGCCCAACGCGATATCAGCGGCACGTTCTGGCGGGAAATACTGGCTGGTGACCTGAAATGCATGCATCCACGCTTGGGTTTCCGGATAGGTGAACCCGCGGAAAAAATAGCGCATAGCCGTTAAAACCACCCGCTCATCTGGGTCAAGACTGGCAATCGTCGCGGGGTTAATTTGATTTTTCTTGCTATCGGGAAGGTCTTTCATGGTCCGCTCCGCGTTTGTATGCGGGACGTCGAAGGCCTGACAGGAACCTTGGCTGCGCATCCCGGAATTACAGTTGCTGCTGGCCAAAAAGCGGGCGTCGAGGGTGTATCTGACAGAAAGGCTCGGATACGACAAGCCCTTCTTTTGGGCTTTCTCTCGTCAGATTGGAGCAGGGGGCAATCATGAAGGATCTAAATCCGGGAATGAAGAGGGCAGGGGCGCAGCCCCCTAGCAACCCCGGTTTTTCGTTAGCGATTTAGATCCCATTTGCTGGTGATGTCAGGATCGGTGATCAGACGCGTTTGCGGGACATGAGCGACCTCGATGATCGCGGGGGCGAATTCTGTAATGCATTCGGCAAGCAATCCGCGCATCCGATTGCGCGCGCCTTCGTCAAGTGCCGCGCCGACTTCGTCCAGCAAAAGCAGATCGGGTTTCATTGCCAAGGCGCGCAACAGGTTCACCCGTTGCGCTTCTCCGCCCGAAAGCGTGTCGCTGCGTTGGTGCATGACCCGTGCCAACCCGGCCTTCGTCAAAAGCTGTATTGCGCTGTCCCTTGAATTGGCGCGCCGCCCCATCACCAGTTGGATGTTGTCCAGGGGGGACAATTGCGACACCAGCCGTGGGGATTGGAACGCAAGGCCAATGCGGCAGCCCCGAACAGTCACAATGCCAATAGTGGGCTGTATCAACCCAGCCAGTAGACGTAGCAAAGTGGTCTTGCCGGCGCCACTGGTCCCTTCAAGTGCAATCAGGTCTCCTTTACGAATATCCACATCGGGATATTGGATCTGCCGCCCATCGGGCATGTCCACTGCAACCCCTCGAACTGAGGTCAAAACACTCATCGCCGCCCTCCCTGCGCTGACAAAAGCCATTCGGCCACCGCAATCAATCCGACAAGTATGGCGATCATTGCAAAAAGCCTTTCTGTTTCAAGGTATTGGCGTGCCAAAGAGATTTGCTCCCCCAGTCCGCCGGTTGCAACCAGAATTTCCGCAAGAACGGTCAGCCTGAGGGCGTTGGCAATGGCAATACGGATTGCCGGGCGCAGGCTGATTGCGACTGCGGGGGCTTTTATGAAACGCAGCGTCTGATGCCAGCTCACCGCATATACCTGCGCCATCTCCAGAAGGTCCTTATCGCTTCCGCGTAACCCGTCGCGCGCGGCAACAATGAATAGGGGCACCAGCATGGTCGCGACGCTGAGGATGACGGTGATGTCCCGTGCGCCAACCCAGAGTAGGGCAAGGATCACAAAGACAGGTGCCGGAATGGCCGACAGGAAAAGGCGGGTCGGATTGAGTAAAGCGTCAAAAAATCGCGAATGCCCGGCGTACAGGCCCAGTGAAACGCCGATGACTGCAGCGATCAGCCCTCCGGTCAGCGCGCGCCCAAGCGTGGGAATAAGAGTGTCAGACCAGAAACCTGCGTCTGACAGCAGGTGAGTTCCGGCGCGAAGGGTTTCAACTGGTGAGGGCACCACGAAACTTGAGAACTGCAGCGAAGCAGCCCACCACACCGCAACAAAAAGCGCGGTACCTATCAGCGAAGGAAGCAACGGGTGACGCATCAGCACGCGGCAAGGGGTAAGGCCCCATCGGTCAGCTGAAAAGGAGCGATTGGGGCAAGGATGTGAAGTGTTTCTTCCAGCGCTTTGGTTTCGCACGCGGGTAGGAAATCAGGGGTAATACGTTGAAATGCGGGCATAAGTGGGGCGTCTTGCAAGACGCTGAATTCTGCTTTCAGCAATGCGGCGGCCCGTTGTGGGTCCACTTCCAGTGCCCGGTAAGACGCGGCAAGTGCCTGTCCGATGGCCTGCATCTCTTCCTGCTCGACTCCCGCAGACAGATAGACCCCGGTTGTAGGACAATATGTTGCATCATGTGTCGCGCGCCAAATATCGCAGGTGTCGGACGCGGTCAGATCAGTTTCCGCAAGCGTCTGCGCGACAGTCACAAGAGGTTCTGCCAGAAACGCAGCTGTAACCTGTCCGCTCAGCAACAATTGCATCGCTTCAACAGGGGTGCCCGTATAGCGGATGTCGCGCCCTGCCAAGATCGGGTCACGGGCCAAAGTGCGTAAAATCAGATCTGGCATGCCCCCTTTGAAGGGAACAGCAATCTGGCAGTCTCAGCACGCGACAGGATTGTTAAATTCCCAGTGGGGGCCGAGCTGCCCAGCAAGGTGAGGTTCAAACCGCGTGCAGCAAAAATTGGGGCAAGCATCCCGGGAGCGCTGGCCAGGTTGATATCGTGACGGGCAAGCCCGGCGCCCAATTCTTCGGGCGCGCGCCAGGGTTCGAAAGTGAAACGGATGCCCTTATCCATCAAGGGTTGGTGTTTGACCATATGCAACAGTGGCGCGCTGTCCCAAATGGGCAGGCCGGACAGTACAATTTCGTGCTCTTTGGCCTGTGCCGCGACGGGAAGAAGCGTGGCAATGATCAGGACGATAAGATGTTTCATGCGTTTTTCTTTCCGATATCCAGCCTATAAGGGCCAAAGGGGGTCGTAATCGGGGTTGAGCTTATGTTCACAAGCCCGGCGTCCATAAATGCGTTGGCGATGGCCCCCCCCGAAAACGACAAGTCTTTCCCGGCCAGTGCGGGAACTGTTCGTCCAATGACATGGCGTGCTGGATGGCATCGATCTGGGCTCAGGTCTTCGTGGAAGCTTACGATGACACCGCCATCAGCCAGCCTGTCGGCAAAGCGCGTCAATACTTTGGCAAGGTCATCCCTCGCAAAATAAAGCGCCATCGAGCACCAGATAATATCGAACGGGCCTGCTGGCAGTGTGTCTGCGACATTGTAATTCCCGCCATGGACCGAAATCTGCCTATGCGGGGCAGGGCCGAGGCAATCAATCATTTCGGGCAGGTCAAACAATGTGACCTGCGCGTTGGGGTGGGCATCGATAATACGGGATGCTAGAGTAAAGCTTCCGCCCCCGACATCCAGAATGCGCCGAGCCCCAACCCATTCTGGCAGCGAAGACAGAGCCCCAAGCATTTCGTCTGCCGCGACGGAAGCGTGGAAGGCATCAAGGGAAGCTTGCATATGCTGCCAATGGGCGGTGTCAAATGTCGGGGGGGTGCCGTTAGTTGGTTTGCCAGCGATCAGATCTGCCAGTTCGCAAAGACCGGTGTGGCGCGCCTGGCTAAGATCCAGAAAGGTTCGGGTGAAACACTGTGGGGATTGGCTAAGCAGGTAGGGAGCAAACGCCTCTGCCACCAAAAACTGCCCATCTCGTGTTGTCATATACCCCGAAGCGACCAGAGTTTGCAGGCACGCAGCGTGCGGGTGGGATCACAGTTTAATCTCTGCGCGACGTCATCTGCCGAAGTAAGATCTGCACAGAGATCGAACACGCCCTGTTCGATTGCCCATCGAAGGATGCCGAAACGGATCGGCCCTTCGATGGCGTCGAATAGCTGTGATATCGGATGGCTCTGCATCTACCACTCCTTCGTCAGGGTCAGGCCGATGCGGCGCCCTGCGCCATCTTCGACCAATGTCCCGCGCGGAGTGCGCAGTGATGCTGTGACATAGTCCGCATCAAACAGGTTGTTGGCCCAAAGAGTAATCTCGGTGCCGCCACTGCGCCAGCCGATACGCGCGTCAACCGTGGCGAAGGCGCTTTGCTTCAACGTGTTGGCAGCATCAAAGAAATACCCGTTTGACCCGTTCACAGACAGTGCCCCGAACCAGTTGGCATGATCATACCGGGCGCCAAGCGAA
>JQGR01000127.1_pt1 | contig 12489 bp, 11 predicted proteins | sample 210181 | NCBI WGS metagenome assembly JQGR01 (sample SAMN02928655, study PRJNA255238) | bioreactor metagenome | biome: continuous culture; feature: L-culture metagenome assembled contigs; material: continuous culture biomass; isolation source: continuous culture inoculated with microbial biomass... | reverse complement strand
AATCGGAAAAGGCACCCACGGTTGGCTAAGCGGACCGTTTCCGGTCGCCTTTGGTCAAAAGACCCGACAGCCCGTGGCCCGCTGGGAGTCTATACGCTCAGGTCGTGGATGATCAGGAAGGGCAAAGTGCTGGATGGCTATGTCGTTGAGACGACCATCCCCTAAAAACCTTTCGGATAAAAATGACATATGGACGTGTTTTGTGAGGGCCGCAGAAATGATTTTTCTTGCGGCTTCCGCTTCCCCCCGCGGCTTAACGCTCGGTCAATTTCAATTCGATCCGGCGGTTTTGCGCACGGGCGGCTTCGCTGTTTACAGGGTTGACCGGGCGGTATTCACCAAATCCTGTTGCCGCAAGGCGGTTTGGCGGGAAGCCCAGAACATCAATCATATATTCCACCACCGAAAGGGCGCGGGCCTGGCTGAGTTCCCAGTTGTTGCGAAATTCGCCAGTGCCTGACAGCGGTTGGTTGTCGGTATGCCCATCGACACGGATCACCCAATCCACTTCGGGCGGAATCAGATCCGCCACCTCGGACAAAAGCGTCGCCACCCGCGCAACCTGCCCCTGCCCGGCCGGTTGCAACACAGCGTCTCCTGAGGAAAACAGCACTTCGGAGGAGAACACAAAACGGTCCCCAACGATCTGCACCCCCTCACGATCCCCCAACACCTGCCGCAATTTGCCAAAAAACTCCGAACGATAGGCGGCCAATTCTTTGGCCTCTTCTTCCAACCGCTTGCGTTCAGCTTCTTCCAGCGCAGCGCGTTTGCGTTCTTCCGAGGCCACGCGGGCGAGCGCCGCATTCAGTTCGGTGCCCAGTTTCTGGATCTGCACCTGGGCGTCAGCGTCGCGGGCATTGCCCTCATCCAAAATCGATTGCAGCGCGCCCAATTGCGCACGCAGGGCGGCCACCTGTTCGTTCAAAAGCGCCACCCGGCGTTGCGCCTCGGCCGAGGTTGCCTCTTCTTCTGACAGTGCACTATTGGCGGCGGCCAACAGGCGTTTTTGTTCTTCAGCGTCGGAAATGGCCAGTTCGGCGCGGGTGTTTGCAGCAAGGCGTTCAGCAAGCGCCGCGCGCAGCTCTTGCCCCAGACGCTCTGCATCCACGCCCTGATTTTTCAACGCATCCAGTTCAAGAAGTGCCGCCGCGAGGCGGGCATCAAGGTCAACACCTGCGGATTTGGCCGCCGCCAGCAGGGTCAGTGTTTCCTCGGCCTCTTTGCGCTGTGCTTCCAGCGCAAGGGTCATGGCGGTAAGCTCGGCATCAGCGTTTTCCAGCCGCGCGCGCAACGCCTCGGCGGCGGCGGCTTCAGCCAGACGGCTGGCTTCTTCGTCACTTAACGCCTGCTGCCCTTCGGCGACTTTCACCTCAAGATCAGCCACCAGCGCTTCAAGCGCGTCACGTTTGGCGGCCGCAAGGCGCGCGGCCTCAACGCCTTCGTCAATTTCACTGCGTGCCTGCGCCAATGCCAACTGCAGCGCGTCCTGTTCGGTGATCAGCTGGGCCTGCGCTGCTTCGAGATCTTCGATGGTCGCGGCCATCTGCGTGCCAGCGGCCAATGCCTTATCGCGTTGGGACAAAAGCGACGCCACCTGAGCTTCAAAACTGGTGATCTGGGCAGATTGCGCTGCGATCTGCGCCTCTTGCGCATCCGTCTGCGCGGTCAGTTGGGCGATCAGCGCGGTTTGTGCCTCGGCAATATTGCGGGCCTCGGACAGGGTGGAATTGAGCACACCCACCTGCCCCTCAAGCTCATCAGATCTGGTCCGTTCCAATCCCAAAGCGTCGGCCAGTTCCGAGACCTGCAGGGTCAGCTCGTCCAATTCATCCGCTTGCCCGGAAATGGTTTCGCGCAGCACAAATTGCACCACCATGAAGATGGTCAGCACAAAAAACAGAACCAGCAAAAGCGCGGTCATCGCATCGACAAAGCCGGGCCAGATCGACCCGCTGACCCGATTGGTGGAGCGCCGCGACATTGCCATGGGTCAGACCTGATCCTGACCCGAGGCCACGCGGATGACATGGATCAGCGTGGCAAGGTCCTGGCGCAAATCGGCCATGCTTTCCTGCCGGCCAGCCTGCATTTCTTCCAAAAGGCGCAGCATTTGCACGTCGATGGAGCGCAGGCGCATCCGGCTTTCGGCATCGGGGTGCGTGCCGACTTCGCCCTGCCCTTCCAGCGCGGTGACCACCCGATTTTGCCCATCAATCAGCTGCTTCATCGCAAGGTTGAGATCGGTCAACTGGGTCAGATGGGGTGCCAGATCAATGGGGGGCGTGGCGGGGGCGGGCGGCGGCGCAGCCTGCTTGCGTGCGTCTTCTTCGGCCTTTTTGCGGGCATCTTCACGGGCAGCATTTCGGGCCTCATCCTGTGCCTCGTCGATCTTGCCGGTCAGCGCCTGCACTTCCCCGGCCAGAACCCCAAGCCGTTCATCCAGGCGGGCACGGTTTGTGTCGGTCTGCAGGAACATCGCCTGCATCGCTTCGACCTGATCCGCCATGGCGGAGAGGTAGGCCACAGCGGCCGATCCGCCGTCTGCATCGCCATCTCCGGGCGCGATCGAAAGTTTGGTGATGGTGGAAAGCCATTCTTCCAACTCGCGGTAAAACCGGTTCTGACCGTGACCCGAAAAAAGCTCCATCAAGCCAACCACAAGCGATCCGGCCAACCCCAGCAGCGAGGAGGAAAAGGCGGTGCCCATGCCGCCCAGCTGTTCTTCCAGCCCGCTCATCAGGCGGTTAAACACTTCAACCCCGCCTTCATCGCCAGAGGGCGCCAGCGAGCCGATGGTTTTCACCACCGCTGGTACGGTGGTGGCGAGGCCAAAGAAGGTTCCGAGAAGGCCTAAGAAAATCAGCAAGTTAACGATATATCGCGTGATGTCGCGCGCTTCGTCGATACGGGTTGCCACACTGTCAAGGATCGAGCGCGACGAAGATGCGCCGATTTGCAGCCGGGTCTGACGGGCGGACAGCAGTTTGGCCAGCGCCGCCAACAGCCGGGGCGCACGATCGGGGTTATGGCCTTCGCGGTCGCCAACAAACCCTTCGATCCAGATCACCGAGGCGGCAACCTGCCAGACCTGCCAGAAACAGGCCAGCAACCCCACCACAAAAACAAGTGCAATAAAGGCATTAAGGTAGAGGTTGGCGAGGAACACCGGCAGCACCTGTGGCAGCGCAACAAATCCGCCAAACCCCACAAGACCCAGCACCACCAGCATCACGAAGATCTGGCGGAACGGTTGCGAAAACTGCGGCTCGGCCCCTTTGCGACGCGTCATCGACGGCCTGCGATCTGCCTCTGTCATCGGGTATTTTCCCTATCGCCTGAATGCGTTGGGTTCACGATAAGGGGGAATGTGCGCCCTGCCAAGCGGGGAATGCAGAGCGTGGTTTTATCGGCGGGGGCGCAAAAGCCCGGGCGCTTGCGGCGCGATAGCGGGTCAGAGCGCCTTGGTGATTTCGCGCACGCGGGCAGCCAGCCAACTGAGATCGGGATCTTCGATGCCCAGCTCTGCCAGATGGTCGGCGGTGTTGTAGAGGTAATCGGTGTTGGGGCCGCGCCCGCCGACGGCGGTGGCGATGATGTGGGCCTGTTCGGCCAATTCGATATGGCAATATTGCACATGATCAGGGTCGATCACATAGGTCACAGCCTCGACCTCACGCCCATCAGTCAGCGTGATCATCAGGTTTTTCTCAAGGTAAGCCGAGGACACCAGCTCGCGTTCGCGCAACTCTGCCATGGTTTTGGCTTCGGAGCCAGGGGTGACGCGGAAGGCCACACCCTGACAGGCCGCGCCGTCTTCGGCATCCAGCGCCAGCACCAGACCCGGTTTCTCTTCGGTGCCGCGATGATGGATCGAACGCATGCAGAACGAGCGGTGATAGGCGGGAAGCGTTGCGATCACGGTTTCATCATGGTCAAATCCGGGGTGCCAGATCAGCGACCCGTAACCAAAGACCCACAGTTCGGAATTGCTCATGCCCGCGCTTTTCGTCTTGCTTGCGCCCCCATATAAGGGGCAGTCGTTGAGAGGGAAGATCTATGCGTAAACTGATTTTGGTCACCTTGGTGCTGGCAGGGCTTTGGTCTGGATATTGGTGGGTTGGGGCGGGGGCCGCAGAACGCGCCTATCAGGGCTGGTTTGCGGACCGTCAGACCGACGGCTGGGTGGCCGAATATGACGCGCTGCGGGTGCAGGGATTTCCGAACCGTTTTGACATGGTGGCAGACGGGGTGCATCTGGCGGATCCAGACTCCGGGATTGCCTGGCAGGCAGGAATTTTCCAGATCCTGACACTAAGTTACAAGCCGAACCATTTAATTGCGGTCTGGCCCGGAGAGCAACGCCTGTCGACGCCTTTGCAGAACATCGACATTTCTGCCAAGACGTTCAAAGGCTCGTTGGTGGTGGATCCGGCGCCGAGCCTTCCCCTGAACCGCACCTCTTTTGTGATCGAGGACATGGCGTTGCAATCCTCGCTGGGCTGGTCTGCCAAATTGGGCATGGCCAATATTGCCACCCGTCAGGTGGAAGGGCGCGAGAATATGCATGAGGTGCATCTGGAAGTGACGGATTTCCTGCCCCCCTCTGAACTGGTGCGAGGCCTTGGGGCGGACAGCCTGTTGCCCCCGACTTTTGACGGGGTAAGCCTGCAGGGAAAGCTGGCATTTGATGCGCCCTGGGATCGGGCCGCATTGGAAACTGCACGCCCGCAACCCACTGAAATTGATTTGGAATTGCTAAGCGCCACTTGGGGAAAAATGGACTTGAAACTTGCCGGAAAACTATCGATCGACGCAGCTGGCATGCCCGATGGTGAGCTTACGGTACAGGCAAAAAACTGGCGCCAGATGGTGGCGCTGGCCAGTTCAACCGGGGCACTTCCGGCCGAGTTGGAAAGCACGGTAACAGGTGCATTGGGGCTGATCGCAAGCCTGTCTGGGAACCCGGAAAGCATTGATGTGCCATTGGGGTTTTCCGGTGGGTATATGACACTGGGTCCCTTGCCAATCGGCCGCGCGCCGGTGATCCGTCTGCGCTGATCGCAGCCACGCACAGGGGTAGAAAACTAGAAAACTAGAAAACTAGAAAACTAGAAAACTAGAAAACTAGAAAACTAGAAAACTAGAAAACTAGAAAACTAGAAAACTAGAAAACTGAGCCAGATTGGGGCCCTTTGGTCAAGGGGAACTCAATAGCCGCGCGCTTTATCGACCTGATGCAAAAGCGGCTCTCCTGCCTCTGATCTGCGTATATTCTCTGCAATCACATCGCTGGCTGTCACGGGCCGGGTTTCTGATGCGATATGCGGGGTCACCGTCACATCGGGATGGGCCCAATAAGGGTGATCCTGCGGCAAAGGTTCCACACGAAACACATCCAATGTGGCATGGCCCACCTGCCCCGCATCGAGCGCCGCCAACAGTGCCGCATCCTCGATCAACGCCCCCCGTCCGGGGTTCAGGATCCGCGCACCTTTTGGCAGCAGCGCCAATGTTTCAGCGTTTAAGGTGTTTTCTGTGGCTGACGTATTGGGCAAAAGAAGCACCAGGATTTCCGATTGCGCCAGCACATCGCGCAGCCCAGCCGGGCTGTAATGGCAGCACACCCCGGGAAGCGATTTGGCAGAGCGGCTCCAACCATGCACATCGAAATTCAACGCCGACAGCGCCTGCGCGCAGGCCGATCCCAGCGCGCCAAGCCCAAGAATACCGACGCTGCGATGGCGTGCCAGTGGCGGGATATGCACCTGCCATTCCCGATCTTCCCGAAAAATATCGCGATCCATATCAAGGTGATAGCGCAAAACATGCCCGGTGACCCATTCGACCATACCTTCGGTTAGCCCCGCGTCCACCATCCGTGTATAAGGCTGGGTCAGTGTCGGATTGGTAATGATGCTCTCGACCCCGGCCCACAGCCCAAGCACGGCCTTACAGCGCGTGAACGGCGTCAGATCGCGGAGTTTTCCTGACGGCGCATAAATAATGTAATCCACCTTGCTTGGCGAAAATTCCCGCCGCAGGTCCACCACCAGACCGGCCTTGGCAAAGGCGGCCTTCAGGGCAGGTTCATACTCGGGCCAAAGCGCATCGCGCCCGGCGAACAGGACATTGACACTCATGCAGGTTCCTCATAATTGCAAGCCGGGCGCAGGATCAGTTCTTTTGACGCGCCCGGTGAACATGGGCAGATTGCACCAGACCAAACCCGATGAGAAGCACCAACATGGACGACCCGCCGTAGCTGACCAGCGGCAACGGCACGCCGACCACCGGGGCCATACCCATCACCATCGACATGTTCACGGCGAAAAACAGGAAAAACGTCACCGCAATGCCGAGGATCAGCAATGACGAGAACCGGTCGCGGTTTTGGGCCGCAGAGATCACGCAAAAGATCAGGATCAGCACGTAAAGGCCCAACAGGCCCGCTCCGCCAAGAAAGCCAAATTCCTCGGCCAGAGTGGTGAAAATGAAGTCCGTGTGCTTTTCAGGCAGGAAGTTCAGCCGCGATTGCGTGCCCTGCATAAAGCCCCGCCCAGTCCAGCCCCCCGACCCCAGCGCAATCTTTGACTGGGTGATGTGATACCCCGCGCCAAGCGGGTCTGACGAGGGATCAAGAAACGTGTCGATGCGGCGGTATTGATAGTCTTTCAACAGCTGCCAGGGCGTGCCACGCGACAGGAACACACTGGCCACCAGCCCCACTCCGCTGGCCACCACCGCCGCAAAATACCACAGGCTGACCCCGGCCAGAAACATCACCACGCCACCGCCTGTGACCAGAAGGATCGAGGTGCCAAGGTCGGGTTGTTTCAGCACCAGCATGGTTGGCAGCGCAATCAGAATAAGCGGCAACAGCACCCAGATCGGGCGCGAGACTTTCTTCACATCCAACCAGTCGTAATAGGCGGCGAGGATCATAATCAGGCTGATTTTCATCAGCTCTGAGGGCTGCAATCTCATGAACCCAAGGTCAATCCAGCGCTGCGCGCCCATGCCGGTGGTGCCCACCAGCTCAACCAGCACCAGCAAAACCAGCGACAGCAGATAGCCAAGCGCGGCCATATTGCGCCAAAACCAGATCGGCACCATGGCGACGATAAACATCAAGACCATGCCGAGCACAAACCGCTTCATCTGCGCAGCCGACCAAGGGTCAAGATTGCCGCCAGCCACCGAATAAAGCATCAAAAAACCTACCCCGGCCACGGCGGTCAGCAGCAGCACCAGAAACCAATTCAGGTACAGGACCTTGCGCAGGCCGGTTGGGACATATTTGACGTTATATTCAAGATAACTCATGCCCGGCCGCTCCCCTGAGCGCCATTGTCCGAGGGCACTTGCATCATCTCTTCGATCTCTTTTTGCCGCGAGCGGATGGTGCCGCGTTGTGACGAGGGGTAGGCGCTAAGCGGCGGGGTGCCGCCATAAAGGGTTTGCAACATCACATCGCGCGCAATCGGGGCGGCCGCCTTGGACCCGCCGCCGCCATGTTCCACCACCACCGACACCGCATAGCGCGGATTTTCCGTCGGCGCATAGGCTACAAACAGCGCGTGGTCGCGCCGGTTCCATGGCAGGTCTTCGTTGCGGGTCACACCGCGCGCGCGTTCCGCTTTGGTGATGTTGCGCACCTGACTGGTTCCGGTCTTACCGGCCATACGGTATTCATCCCCGGTGATTTTTGACCGCCCGGCGGTGCCACGCCGCGCATTCACCACATCATACATCCCCTGGCGCACCGCCGCGAGGTTTGACGACGAGATCCCCAGCGGTTCCGCCTCGGCAATCGGCTGTTCCACCCCGTTGATCGAACGCACCAGACGTGGGCGCACCGCCCGCCCGGTGGCCAGACGTGCTGTCATCACCGCAAGCTGCAACGGAGAGGCCAGCACAAAGCCCTGCCCAATACCCGCATTCAGACTGTCGCCGACCACCCATTCCGCACCACGGTTTTCCAGCTTCCACGATTTGGTCGGGATCAGCCCTTTTGCCACTGCCGACAGCGGCAGGTCGTGTTTCATGCCCAATCCAAGACGCCGCGCCATGGCCGAGATCTTCTCGATCCCGACCCGCTGCGCAATCTCGTAGTAATAAATATCGCAGCTTTGCTCGAGGCTTTTAAGCAGGTTGACCTTGCCGTGGCCCGAGCGTTTCCAGCAGTGGAAATTACGGTTGTAGACCTCAACCTTGCCCCAGCAGGTCACGGTCTCATTTTGGTCAATCACCCCCTCTTCCAAGGCGGCCAGCGCGGTGACCATCTTGAAGGTAGAGCCAGGCGGGTAGGTGCCCTGCGCAGTTTTTGCCGCCAGCGGGCGATAAGGGTCTTCCAAAAGGGCATTGTAATCAGACGAAGAAATCCCGTGCACAAATTTATTGGCGTCAAAGGTTGGCGCAGATCCCAGCGCCAGAACATCCCCGGTCAGCGTGTCCATCACCACCGCGGCCGCACTTTCCCCCGCCATGCGCGCCTGCACATAGCTTTGCAGCTTGGCATCAATGGTCAACTGCACCGACGCCCCGGACTGGCCCTCTTCACGCGACAGTTCGCGCATTTCGCGGCCAACCGCATTGACTTCAATCTCACGCGACCCGGCAGACCCGCGCAGATTGTGCTCCATCTTCGCCTCAACCCCGGATTTGCCGATCTGAAAGCGCGGGATCTGCAGCAGCGGATCCTGATCTTCGATCCGCGACAGATCGTAATCCGAGACCGGGCCCACATAGCCGATCACATGGGCAAAATCACCCTGCTGCGGATAGATCCGCGACAGGCCGACCTCGGGTGTGATGCCGGGCAGTGCGGGGGCGTTCACCGCCACTTCGGCCACATCATCCCAGCTGACACGGTCAGACACGGTGACCGGCACAAAGGGGCTGCGGCGTTTGATTTCTTTCAACGCGTCAGCGATATCTTCATCGGACATCCAGACGATGTTGGACAGCTTGCGCAGCACGGCTTCGGGATCCCCCGCATCCTCGCGCACCAGCACAATGCGGTAGTTCTGTTCGTTGCCGGCAATCAACACGCCGTTGCGGTCATGGATCAATCCGCGCGAAGGTGGGATCAGCCGGATATTGATGCGGTTTTCCTCGGCAAGCAGCCGGTATTCATCCCCCTGATCGACCTGCATAAACCGCATTCGCCCAACCAGAAGGGCGGCAAAAGACACCTGCAACCCGCCAAGGAACAAGCCACGCCGGGTGATAGTGCGTGCGCTTTTATCCGTATCCGCACCCGAGCGTTTCATGCGTAATGCCCCGAAATCTCATCCTCGCCCTGCTGCAGGCGACGGATGCCAAAGATGTAAACCGTGGTCAGCGCCGCCAGCGGGTAGGCGGCGATGGTTGCCAGCAAGAACAACACCTCGCGCCCCAACGTAACCTGTTCAACAAAAAAACCCCCATCAGCAATCTTTGGCCCACCAGCATCGCAAGCAGCGTGGCGGCCACCATACCGTATTCCACCAAAAAGCTTTGCTCGCGCAAGCGGGTTTCACGGCGGCGCAGGAACTCGGTGCCAAGCAAAACCATCATGGTCCAGACGCCGGGCACACGCAAAAACAACATATCCGCCAGGAAAAACATCGGCACAATCAGCACGGCGGGGGCGTAATCCGGGCGGCGCACCACCCAGGCCATCACCAGAACCAAAAGAAGGTCCGGTCCCGGCAGACGCCCTGCGCCAAGGTCCAGCGGCAACAGGCGGGTGAACATGATCACCGCGGCAACCAGCAACAGCACCACCCGGTAAAACCCACGGTTAAGCGCAATCCGATCGATCATTGGCTGCCCCCTTCCGCACCGCCCTCCCTAAGGATCTCCTCAACCGGGGCCACAGCGGGGTGGTGACAATCAAGCCACCGGGGTCAAGCACCCGCTCACCCGGATGGCTGCGCAAAACACGCAGGAACTCCAGCCGTTCATAATCCGCCGACAGGCGCACACGCAGGCGACGGTCAGTGCCCATCGCCACATGGCCCACCAACAGCCCGGCCGGGAAAACACCACCATCGCCCGAGGAAATCACCCGATCACCGGGGCGGATTTTTCCGGGCTTTCCAGAAACTCCAACGGCGGCGAAGCGGTGTTGTCGCCACGCAAAAGCGCGGTCTGCCCCGAGGGTTGCACCGTGATCGGGATGCGCGAATTGCTGTCCGTCAAAAGCATGACCCGGCTGGTCTGACTGCCCACGCCCGAAATGCGCCCCACCAGCCCCAAGCCGTCTGTTGCGGCCCAGCCATCCACGATCCCGTCGCGCGTGCCCACATTCAAAAGCACCGACTGGCGAAAGGGCGAGCCGCTGTCGGTCAGCACCACCCCGGTCACATAGGAAAGCTGCGCATCAAGACGCACGTTGTTGAGGTTCAGCAGCCGCGCGTTTTCCTGTTCCAGCTGCAGGGCGGCCTCTTTCCAGGCTTTCATCTGCCGAAGTTCGCGACGAAGCTCTTGGTTTTGTTGATAAATACGCTGGTAGCTTTGGAAATCCTCAGCCATGCCGACCACATGGGTGACCGGCACCAAAGCCCATTCGAAACTGGGCACCACCGTGTCAATCAGCTGCGCGCGAAACCGTTCCACGCGGGGGCTGTCGATGCGCCAGACCAGAAACACCAGCAGTAAAAACAGCACAAGGATGGCCACAAAAATCCGCCGCAACGGCCCTGCGTAATCCACATTTTGCTGTCTATTTGTTGCCAAAACGGCCTCCGGTCACGCCACAATTCCAGATCACACCTGGAACAAACTAAGCGCGATCAGCTATCGTAATCAATGACGTGGCGCAGTTGCTTTTCAAACTCAAGCGCCTTGCCGGTGCCCAGCGCCACGCAATTCAGGCTTTCATCCGCCACCGAGATCGACAGGCCGGTCTGTTCGCGCAGCGCCAGATCCAGCTCGCCCAACAGCGCGCCGCCACCCGTCAGCATCACGCCACGGTCGACAATGTCCGCCGCCAGATCTGGCGGTGTGGCCTCAAGCGCGGTCATCACCGCTTCGCAAATCTGCTGCACCGGCTCGGCCAACGCCTCAGCCACTTGTGCCTGGTTGATCTCGGTCTCTTTCGGTACACCATTCAGCAGATCACGGCCACGGATCTGCAGCGACGCGCCACGGCCATCGTCAGGCATACGCGCGGTGCCGATTTCGGTTTTGATGCGTTCTGCGGTCGCCTCGCCCACCAGAATATTCTGGTTGCGACGCAGGTAATTGATGATCGCGTCATCCATGCGGTCGCCCCCCACACGCACCGAGCGCGCATAAACGATGTCGCCCAGCGACAGGACCGCCACTTCGGTGGTGCCACCGCCAATGTCGACAACCATGTTGCCGGTCGGGTCCGTGATCGGCATGCCCGCACCAATGGCCGCAGCAATCGGTTCCGCCACAAGACCAGCGCGGCGCGCCCCCGCCGACAGGACCGACTGGCGAATCGCACGTTTTTCCACCGGGGTGGCGCCATGGGGCACGCAGACAATGATCTTGGGTTTCGAGAAGGTGGTGCGTTTATGAACCTTGCGGATGAAGTGTTTGATCATCTCTTCCGCCGAGTCAAAATCCGCAATCACCCCTTCGCGCATCGGGCGGATCGCGTCGATCGATCCGGGGGTGCGACCCAGCATCAGCTTGGCATCTTCGCCCACCGCCAACACTTTTTTCACGCCGTCTTTCACGTGATATGCCACCACCGAGGGTTCGTTTAGGATCACCCCTTTGCCTTTGACATAGACCAGCGTGTTTGCCGTGCCCAAATCGATGGCCATATCTGATGAAAACAAACCTGCGAACCCAGCCATGTGATGCCAACCTTCATGCAAAATCAAAATGGTCCACGACTCCTCTGAGTGCAGACCATCGCGTTATAAGCCTCAGCAGGGTTTGGTGGAACCCCTAAAGGCGTCCTTCCGGCGGCTTCTCGCCACCTTCTTTTCGCGCCTTACACTTTCCCGATATTCCACGGAAAAAAGCGCAACCTTTCGGGGCTGCGCTTTCACTTTTTCTACCATTTGGCCAGATCTGGCAGAATGCCCGTCAGACAGCGTCCGGTTTGGTCTTTTCGCGGCGCACCAACAGGTTGTTCAGTGCATTCACATAGGCCTTTGCAGACGCGACCACCGTGTCAGTGTCTGCCGACTGGCCGGTCACGATCTTGCCGTTTTCCTCCATCCGCACCGTCACAGTGGCCTGCGCATCGGTACCTTCGGTCACTGCATGCACCTGATACAGCTTGAGGCGCGCCTCATGTGGAAACAGCTTTTTAATCGCATTGAAGGTGGCATCCACCGGACCATCACCCTGTGCGGTGACCTGTTTATCAACACCATCAATTTCCATGGTCAGATCCGCCGATTGCGGCGCCTCGGTGCCACAGATCACCCGCAGGAATTTCACCTGCAGACGGTCGTTGGTGACGTCAGTGCCATCAGTCATCAGCGCAATGATGTCCTCGTCAAACACCTCTTTTTT
>JQGR01000126.1_pt1 | contig 12548 bp, 14 predicted proteins | sample 210181 | NCBI WGS metagenome assembly JQGR01 (sample SAMN02928655, study PRJNA255238) | bioreactor metagenome | biome: continuous culture; feature: L-culture metagenome assembled contigs; material: continuous culture biomass; isolation source: continuous culture inoculated with microbial biomass... | reverse complement strand
TCTTAGAACAACAGGTTTTCCGTGTCTTTGGCCGACGCGTGTAGCCGTGTCAGGATCCAAAGAGAGGTGAACTTGATGACGACGCCCAGGGTTTAGTCCGTCTGAGAATATTGCATCCAGATTTGCGCTGGCTGTGCCATGGTATAGCTCGTCAGGCGGGCATTGCGGCTCTAGGCCCAGGTCCACATTGACTGAGTGACCTTGAGCTGCCCTGATCCGCAAGCCATCCTCGGACAGAGTGAAGCGCTTCTTATCGTTGTTTTCGACAAGCAGAATGAGTTCGTCACGGCTTAGCTTGCGATTGGCTTTCTTCAGCTTCCGCAAGAGTTCATCAACACGAACCCACCCATGTTTGTCGAGCTGAAGACCGATCACATCAGGTTTGTGTCGGAGCACTAGGCTTAAAAATTTACTCTCTCTGCTCATGGATAACTATCGGCAATTTGAAGATTGATTGGTCTCATGGCGGCGACTTTATGTGGAAGAGGCGTGTCAGTGAGCACGGGAAGCTTGGCGAGGCATTGGATCTGGCGCTCACGCTCATCGACGTAGATGATCCAGAGGTTTATTTGCACATCAGAGCCTAAGCGCGCAAAAAACGCCCGGACGCAGCCAGGTTGGAGAGGCGGGATGGTTGAGGGGTGGCGTGTCCTAAAAATGGAGCCGGGGTCAAACCCAATGATACTGTCGCTGGATGAAGAAACGGAAAAGCGGTTTGCGGCTGGACTGCATGGTTGGGCGAAAAACGAAGGATACTCTGTTGAAACGGAAAGGCCCAAGCAGGCAGTTGAGGCTTTGATTTTGCGAGATGCAAGGCGGGCTTCCCATCATTTGGATGAAGTACGAGCAATCATGGAAAGCATCACCTGGTTGGGTTCGGCAGGACCGCTCCTGGCATGGAATGCGGTTCGCTTGGTCCTGTCACCGGTGTATGAAGCCATTTTGGTAGAGATTGCCCCGCGCCATACCGCGGGGCACGATACTGAAGCGAGTTGGACAAATGAGTAATGAATAAGAAGAGCGGGCGGACGGCCTCATGGCGGGTAAACCAAAACGAATAGTTGAGGCGGCAATTATCGATGGCATTGGTATCGTGACCGCTTCGGATCTTTTAGCTATGGCTGAAGATCGCTGGGGGATGTTGCGAGACAGGATAACCGATGCTCGTGGTGGAGCCGAGGGGCTGTCGGCTCATTGTATGGCGTGCAACAGCAGTGTTTATATCCGCAGTGCGCGGCGCGGCGGCGTTCCCCAACCGTTGTTCCAACACTACAGTGACAGCGATCCCAATTGCCCTTGGTACAGTGGGAAAAACTCAGATCCCGATAAGGTCAGAGCTTCTCAGTACCAAGGTAGACAAGAATCTCGATTCCATCGGCTTATGTGTGAACAGATTGCGGAGCTTGTTCAGCTGGACTCTCGATACATTGGCCACACGATCGCGGAATATCTAGCGCCGACCGAGAGCCAGCACGGACGGTTTCCGGACATATACGTTGAATGGGAGGACTTTGGGCCGTTTGCTGTAGAGTTTCAGATGTCGGGAACATTTCAGACCGAGGTTTCTGCGAGGTGCAAACACTACGAAAGAGAGGGTATCCCGCTAATTTGGGTGCTGTTCGGGTTGGATACCGCCTCATCACTGCCACAGAGCTTTAGGGATGTAATTCGTAGACATCGCGGAAACGCATTTGTAGTGGATGTTCCGGCCATTGAAGCGTCGCGAGAGCAAGGCACATTTGTCTTGAGCTGCCACATATCAGAGGGCGCTGACCTTTCTGGTCCCGAGCTAGTTCGGTTCGATGAGTTGAGTTTTCCGCGGTCCAAGCTGCTCTATTTTAAAGACCAATTGGTGGGGCCACGTCTTCGGGACATTGAGCAGCTGCGCCGACCTTGGTTTCTCGCACTGAATGACTGGGAACGGCACTCACCTTTGAATGGATTGGATCGGGACGCGAGCGTTCTTGTTGCGGCGGCTTTCTCAATCGTCGCTCATGCAAACGGCCGCGAAGAAAATTACCTAAAGACCCGCCAAAACCTTGTGGCAACCTTGGCGATCCTGACCAGCTCAGCAGTCGACATACTCAGAACCCGGTTCCTTTTGCCGGTTTTCTGCTTCTGATGCCTTCTTACGGCTCGCGGTAAGAGAGGAAAAAGGAAGCGCATACTGAACCAGATTCAAAAGTTTGGGGCTGAATCGGGGGTTGCGCTGCAGTGCAGCTTCAGCGAACCGGGCTTTCGCGGCTACCGCGAAATCAAAAGGTACTCGGTAACGATAGCCCTAGTATTCAACCCGTTATCCTCCAAAGTGCCTGAATACACTGCTGCGACTTGTGGTGCGCGCCTCCCGCTGCAATTTCGGTAAGCACCACTAAGCTGGATTGCCTCAACTCAAACATCTTCCAGCTAACTTCCGCACGCCCCAACAGGTCTTCGAAAACTCCTCGCGGAGTAACTTCAAAGCCTGCTTCTGTTGCATCAGTACAAACTGAGAACCGGAAATCTCTGTCTGACGTCAGCGCCTATGGGTCCAAACGTGGCAATTTACTAAGAGAGTGATTTTGGCTCAACCCACTCCAATTCCCACAGCGATACAGTAAGATCTATCTTCGGGCGGACGTGGACGGCAAAATCTAGTTATCCACCAGTTTCCTCGACTGAAGGCCGTCCAAGTTGGGCGGCTTTTCTATTGACCCAGTTAGGAACCAGAAAGTGAATCTAGAGGAACCTTGCTTGATTCTTGCGACATGGCATTTGTTATATTTCAATAAGTTAGAAGTGCTTGTGATTCCTTTGTTCTGGACTCCTCACACCTTAAATATCAAGACGCGGCTTTCGTGTTTCTGGTGGTCGAATATCCTGTGACTGTGGCGCGGCATATGCAGCTTGTGTGAAATCTTGCTTGCTTTGGCTGTGATGATTTCTTGTCGTAGCGTCATCCCTCCCGGCTCTCGGCGGTGATCCTCCCACTCCATATGACCTTTCGTTTATATCCAACAGGAGAGGTTCGGCTTTTCTGAATTAACGGAATCTCAGGATTGCGCCCTCTAAATGACAATCTGAGAAGCCGATTTGATTAGAGCCCCCTGGGGCATTTCTTGCGAATAACCACTGGAGTCCCACGTCTATGCTGCATCTGCCACTCTTGAAACCGAACACCAGAAAGAACAACCAGCCTGCCCCAAGCGCCTTGCGATCTGTGATTAACGATGTTCAGGCGCTGATCTGGTTCGATATGGATGGCACGATTTTGGATGCGAATGAGAATTTTCTTTCCGTGATGGGGTATGAGCTTGAAGAGCTTGTCGGCAAAAACCACCGTATTTTTGTCGAAAAATCAGTGGCTGCGAGCGCGGAATATAAAGCGCTGTGGGAGCAGCTTAATCAAGGGTGTCGCCATCAGGGGGAAATCGGCCGCATTGCAAAAGACGGGCAAAAGGTTTGGCTTGAAGCATCGTATAATCCCATACTTGATGCGGCGGGAAAGCCGGTCAAAGTGGTGAAATTTGCCATTGATGTCACAAAGACCAAGCTGAAATCTGCGGATGCGCTGGGGCAGCTCGATGCAATATCGCGTTCGCAGGCGGTGATCGAATTTGATCTGAAGGGCAACATTCTGACAGCCAACGAAAACTTCCTGAATGCGGTGGGGTATAGTTTGGGTGAATTGACGGGCAAACATCATCGGATGTTTGTTGATGACAGCTATGCCAACAGCCCGGAATACCATGATTTCTGGACCGGCTTGGCTTCTGGTGAGTTCAAGTCGGGTGAATTCATGCGTCGCGCCAAAGGAGGGCGCGACATCTGGATTCAAGCCTCTTATAATCCGATTTTTGATCCCGATGGCAAGCCATTCAAAGTCGTGAAATACGCGTCAGACATCACCGCGACCAAATTGCAGGCGGTAGATGCAAGTGGGCAGCTTGATGCGATCTCCCGTTCGCAAGCGGTCATCGAGTTCGACCTCGATGGCACCATTCTGGCCGCCAATGAGAACTTTCTGACCACGTTGGGCTACACCGCCCAAGAGGTCGTTGGGCAGCACCACCGGATCTTTGTGGACCCAGAGGAAGCCAAATCAGCTGCCTATCAAGAGTTCTGGCAAAATCTGGCGGAGGGGATGTTCTGCTCGGATGAATATCGACGTATCGCAAAGGGCGGGCGAGAGGTTTGGATTCAAGCCACATATAATCCGATCAGGGATCCGAAAGGTGTGCCTTACAAAGTTGTGAAATATGCGGTGGATATCACCGATAAAAAAGCGGCGATTAACACGTTTTCCGATGGGTTGCGGGCGCTTTCCGGGGGGGATCTGTCGGTGCGTCTTCCTGAATATAAGGACAAGGACTTCGCCCTGATCAGTGCGGCCTTCAACGAAACAATGGTTCGGCTGGGGGGATTGGTGGCGGGCATCAAGGATGTGTCCGGCAGCATTGTGGGGGAATCACAGGCGATCGCTTCAAATGCCTCTGATATGGCAATGCGAAGCGAACAACAGGCCGCAACAGTTGAACAGACGTCTGCCGCGATGGAGCAAATCTCGGCGTCTGTGTCTGGCACTGCCGCCAATGCCGAAGCCGCCACAAGTGCTGCAAAAAATGCGTCGGGCCAGGCAGAAGACGGTGTGAAAATTGTTAATGATGCCATAGCTGCCATGCGGCGGATTGAGGCCAGTACCCGTGAAATCAGCGCGGTGATCGGGGTCATTGATGGTATTGCCTTCCAAACCAATTTGCTTGCCCTGAATGCCGGCGTCGAAGCCGCGCGCGCGGGGGAAAGTGGACGTGGATTTGCTGTGGTCGCGTCGGAAGTACGGGCACTTGCACAACGAGCGGCGGAATCGGCACAAGAGATCAACAACCTGATTTCCAAAAGCAATGAAGAAGTTCGGGATGGAGCGAGTCAGGTGAATACGAGCGGCGAAGCGCTGGTGAGTATCGGCAGCGGTGTGGAGGATGCTGTGCGGAATATCAGCGACATTTCTGCATCCTGTCGTGAACAGGCCATTGGGGTGAATGAGGTGACGCAAGCCGTGACGCAAATTGACAAGGCGACGCAGAACACCGCTGCTTTGTCTGAAGAAAGTGCCGCAGCGGCGCAATCCCTTGCCCTTCGAGCAGCTGAGTTGAAAGAACTAATTCGCTTCTTCCACGAAGACCTTGGGGTGCAGTCACAAGAGGATCAGTCCGACGCAGAGTTTCAAGGGACTCTTGTGGGGACATCGGTCGACGCGGCCTAGATTTACGGTCTCGCCCTGCAAAGGCTGTATGCCAAGCGTGAGCTAGGGTTTGGTTGGTGAATTCCATCTCACCGATGGGGCGATGCCTGGCTACGATTGTCTATAAAATTACTGACCGCAGGCGTGCCTGCTGCGAACCCCAACCGAGAGGCAGGCCCTGTCGGTGGCAGTTAAGAATACGGTCACTGAGTATTGCGGCCGTGCAAGTATGCGGTGTTGCTTTTGGTTCGGAAGTGTTTCCATGGTAACGGCCATACTTCCTTGCATCCTTAATATGAGGGCCGCGCGTGTTTCTTTTTTCGCAACGCTGATGCCGGTATTTGACTTTGATTGCGTCGAAAGTTTTGCCAAAACAGCGGGTCAATCCGCGTGGTTGTGCGCGCGACTCACGCGGTGGATTGTCGCGTGGGAACTTGAGCGATGTCATGTCGAGAGCTGCTGAATCGTTACACAATCACTGCAAATTACCGGATGTTCGCGCCAACGGCGCGGATCAGGTGCGGTTTCGGGGTGTCACAGCCTTGAAAAGCTGCGCCTGCGCCCTAATGACTTCTGGACTGATCGCCTTTCCTTGGCTAAACAGCCGCGAAGCAGGCCGCATTTTTGCGGTCTCATGTCGTGTTGGTCGCACGAATTGCGGCCCAGCTAAGGAGATGCGCACGTGTCACACGCCGACGACCAAGAAGGAACCCGCCGGGATTTCCTTTATTATGCGACCGGTGGCGCCGCAGCCGTAACGGCCGGTGCAGCGGTTTGGCCCCTCGTCAACCAAATGAACCCCTCTGCCGATGTTCGGGCGCTGAGCTCGATTCGCGTCGATATTGCTGATGTGGCTGTTGGCAGCCAGATCACGGTGAAATGGCTGGGCAAGCCGGTTTTCATTCGCCGTCGCACGCAAGAAGAGATCGACGAAGCCCGCGCGGTTGCGCTGAGCGATCTGATCGACCCCTTGTCGGAGAACGCCAACAAGCCGGGCACGGATGCGGCCGATGAGAACCGCACCATGGACGAAGCTGGCGAATGGCTGGTGATGATGGGTGTGTGTACCCACCTTGGTTGTGTGCCGCTGGGTGATGGCGCTGGCGATTACCATGCTGGTATTGCCCCTGCCACGGGTCGCACTACGACACCTCGGGTCGTATCCGCAAAGGTCCGGCCCCTGAAAACCTTCCGGTTCCGCCTGCGGAATTCGTTGAAGAAACCGTTATCAAACTTGGCTAAGGAGGCGTAAATGTCTGGAATTCCTCACGACCATTACGAACCCAAGTCGGGTTTTGAAAAATGGATGCACAAACGCCTGCCGATCGTTGGCCTGGCCTATGACACCCTGATGATCCCCACCCCGAAGAACCTGAACTGGTGGTGGATTTGGGGCATTGTTTTGACGTTCTGCCTTGTTTTGCAGATCGTTACCGGCATCATTCTGGTGATGCATTACACCCCGCATGTTGACCTGGCGTTTGCCAGTGTTGAGCACATCATGCGCGACGTGAATGGCGGCTATATGCTGCGTTACATCCACGCCAATGGCGCATCGTTGTTCTTTGTGGCTGTTTACATCCACATTTTCCGCGGGTTGTTCTACGGTTCTTATAAAGCACCGCGCGAAATCACGTGGATTATCGGCATGCTGATCTATCTGATGATGATGGGCACTGCCTTTATGGGCTACGTTCTGCCCTGGGGGCAGATGTCTTCGTTCTGGGGTGCCACTGTGATCACCGGCCTGTTTGGCGCGATCCCGGTTGTCGGCGAGCCGATCCAGACGCTGCTTTTGGGCGGCCCGGCTGTGGACAATGCCACATTGAACCGCTTTTTCTCGCTGCACTACCTGCTGCCCTTCGTGATTGCTGCCCTCGTTGGCCTGCACATCTGGGCCTTCCACAACACGGGCAACAACAACCCGACTGGTGTTGATGTTCGGACGGGTTCCAAGGAAGAAGCCGAGAAAGACACTCTGCCGTTCTGGCCGTACTTTGTCATGAAAGACCTGGTGGGTCTGGGCATGGTTCTGATCATCTTCTTCATGATTGTTGGCTTCATGCCGAACTATCTGGGCCACCCGGACAACTATATCGAAGCAAACCCGCTGGTGACGCCTGCACACATCGTGCCGGAATGGTACTTCCTGCCGTTCTACGCGATCCTGCGTGCCTTCACGTCGGAAGTTTGGGCTGTGCAGCTGGTCAGCTTTGTGACCGGTGGTATCGTTGATGCGAAGTTCTTCGGCGTTCTGGCCATGTTTGGTGCAATTGCCGTGATGGCACTGGCGCCGTGGCTGGACACGTCGTCGGTCCGTTCGGGTCAATATCGTCCGGCTTTCAAATGGTGGTATCGCCTGTTGCTGGTCGACTTCTTTGTCCTGATGTGGGTGGGTGCCCGCGACACCGAATTCCCGCACGACTGGATTTCGTTGATCGGCGCCACCTATTGGTTCGCATACTTCCTTGTTGTTCTGCCGCTTTTGGGCCTGTTCGAAAAACCGAGCACCCCGCCGGCGACCATCGAAGAAGATTTCAACGCCCACTATCCCGGCGCAGCCGAGTGAGAGGATCTAAAACCATGATCAAGAAACTCACAGCAACCGCTATTCTGGCACTGGGCCTTGCGACTGGCGCAGCCCAAGCCGCAGGTGGTGGTGATCAGCATATCGAAGACATCGCGTTCTCGTTTGAGGGGCCGTTTGGCACCTACGACAAGGAACAGCTGCGTCGCGGTCTGAAAGTCTACACCGAAATCTGTTCGGCCTGTCACGGCCTGCGCTACGTACCGTTGCGCACCCTGTCGGACCCGGGCGGACCGGAGTACACCGAGGATGAAGTGCGCGCCTATGCGGCCGAGAACTTCACCATCTATGACCCGGAACTGGATGATGACCGCGAGCGTAAGCCCTCGGATTTCTTTCCCACCGTGTTGGGGGATGGCATGGGCCGGACCTCAGCCTGATGGCCAAAGCGCGCGCTGGTTTCCACGGTCCTGCGGGCACGGGTATCAACCAGTTCGTCAAGGGTATTGGTGGTCCGGAATACATCTACAGCTTCCTCACCGGCTTTACCGGCGAAGAGGACGAAGTGGCGGGCAACATCCTGAACGGCAACACCGCATTCGCGGGGGGCTGGACCTCGATGCCGCCGCAACTGGAAGATGGGTCGGTGGACTATGATGACGGGTTCAACAACTCGGCTCATCAGTCGGCACAAGATGTCTCGGCCTTCCTGATGTGGGCTGCAGAACCGAAGATGCATGATCGCAAACAGGTTGGCTTTGTGGCCGTTCTGATGCTGGTGCTGCTGACCTCGCTTCTGTACCTGACCAATAAAAACTCTGGGCCCCGCATAAGGGCAAGAAACTGGACCTGTAATCACGGGCAAGGTTTTCAGAGAGTGATCAAAGGGCGCCTTCCAGGGCGCCCTTTTTTGTTGGTGATGCGATCAGTATGGCTGACATCCGACTTGGTTGTTCGGCCTACCGCTGGCATTTGATGAACTTTGAACGTCCGGATCTGCCTGCTGCGGGCTTGGTGGGATCAACTTTCAAAGCGGCCAGCTTATCGAAATCATGTCATGCTTCCGATCACTTAAGCTGCGCATAGGGCAGCTATAGATCAATCCTCGCGAGCACCTATTAATTCTGTAAAGACGCCAGCAGGCGTCTGAGTGTTTTATGGCATCGTTCAAAGCGGGCTTCTTGCAGCCAATGGTCTCATAACACCCTGTATACGTCAGTCCCTACCCGTTTATTTCTTGTCGCGGGCGGCTTTCTCTTCTTTGGTCAACTTGGCGTTCCAAACATTGTTGCTCAGGCCCAGTTCCGGCGGGTTGGGCTTGGTCTTGCCTTTGGTGACCTTACCGCCTTTTGCCAGATATTCCTGAATCAGCGCGTCATCAGTGTTTTCTTTTGGAATATGTTTCATGGCAAAACCCTAGTCCGCATGCAGCGCAGAAAGCAACCATCGTGATGCCGCAGGGGATCACGCCCCCAGGTATTCCCGCAGCACCTCGGGCGGGTTGGCAAAGATCTCGGTTGTGGCGACGGGTGTATGCGCGCGGCCGTCCGCGACCAGCACCACCTGATCACAGATCTCATGCGCGTCTTGCGGGTCATGACTGACCATGAGTAGCGTGGCGTTGGTCTCGTCCAGAAGCTCTGCCACCAGTGCCAGCATCTCTGATTTCAGCGCAGGGCCAAGCGCGCCAAAGGTTCATCCAGCAGCAGCAGCGGACGGTCGCGCAACAGCACACGGGCCAGCGCCACACGGGCCATTTGTCCACCTGACAACTGCGCGGGTTTGCGGCTTGCCATGTCCGCCAAACCGACCCGGCTCAGCGCTTGTGTCACGCGGGAATGCTCTTCCTCCGACAGGTTTAGATCTGGCCGCAGACCCAATCCGACGTTCTCTGCGACAGTCAGATGTGGGAACAGGTTGTTGTCCTGAAACACCATGCTGATCGGGCGTTTGGCAGGGGTGTCGGGCAGCTGTATTTCGTGCCAGAAAATCTGGCCGCGGCTTAACGGCTGAAATCCGGCAATGGCCGAGAGCAGCGTGGACTTTCCGGCCCCGGATGGGCCAAGCACCGCCACCCGCGTGCCTTCGCGGATGTGCAGGTCCCCGGACAGGTGAAACCCATCCAAGCTGATCAGCATGTCTTTAAGTGTCAGCATCGACACGGCCTCCGCGGTCAAAAATCCAGAACAAAACCAGTGACAGAGCCAGCAGAAGCACTGCCGCCGCCGCGGCATCCTCCATACGATACGCGCCCATCAGGCGATAAAGCTGCAGAGGAAGCGTGGCAATCTCTGGGTCGCAAACATCGCGATCACGCCAAGATCCCCCATTGAAAGCGCGGCAGACAGGCCAAGGGCAAAGCCGATCGGGCGGCGCAGACGCGGCAGCCAGAGGTGGCGCAGCCGGGCTATGCCGCTTAGCCCCAAACCGTCGGCCAGCCGGCCATAGTCACGCTCGATCCCAGCCAGGGCGGGGGTTAGAACCCTGAGCGCAAACGGCAGGCTCATCGCCGCATTGACCAAAGCTGTCACGGGCAGCGCGAGGTCGGATGGGCGCAGGAAGGGAAAGATCACGATGAACAGCCCGGTGCCAATCACCAGAGGGGAGGCTGCGATGGTCAGATAGCCGATCCCCTCCACCAATCGGGAGGATTTGTGCACGGCCAAGGCGGCGATGGGCAGCGTGAAGGCAAGGGTTACGGCGGCGGAGCCCAGTGCCACGGCAATGGATCTCCCGGCGGCAATCCACACAGATTGCGGCAGGCTGGCCAAACCAGGCAGACCATTCAGCAGGATCATTGACAGAGGCAAGATCAGGAAAAGGCTGGCGAGGGATATGGCCAACCCATCCAGGGCTTTCTGTGCGGCAGTCCCGTCCCAACGTTTGACCGCCCGGTCCAGCCCGGCCCCGCTGTCATGGGGGATGGCCACACGAAAGGCGATGAATGCTGCGCCAGCGCCCATGGCAAATTGCACCAGCGCAAGTTTTGCAGCGCGCCCCAAATCGAAATCAAACCGGAAGGCCTCATAGATGGCAAGCTCAACCGTGGTGGCCCTTGGCCCGCCGCCCAGTGCCAATGCGACAGCAAAGGAGGTGAGGCAAATCAGGAAGATGACAAGGAAAGCACCGGGGAGCACCTCGCGCAGCATCGGGCGTTCCAGCATGCGAAAGATGTCGCGTGGCCCCATGCCAAGGGAGGCGGCAAGGCGGAAGCGTTCAGACGGGATGGACAGCCAGCCCTGTAAGATCAGGCGGGTGGCCAATGGCAGGTTAAAGAAGACATGGGCGAGGATCACGCCGTGGTATCCATAGATCGAAATAGGCTCTAAGCCAGCCCATAGTAACGCTTGGGACAGCAGCCCCTTGCGGCCGAAGACCGAGATCAGGCCCAGCACAGCGACCATCACGGGCAGGATGAAAGGGGCGCCCAACAGGGTGATAAGGGTGCTGCGGCCGGGGAAGCTGCGCCGGGCCAAGGCGCGTGCCACTGGCACCGCGAGGGTGATAGAAATCAGCGCAGACAATGCCGCCTGCCACAGGGTGAACCGGATTGCCGCCCAGTCGCGAGATGCGAACCCGCCGCCGTCCTCGGCACGCAGTCCTACCGCAATGAGGGTGCCCAGCGTCAGGCAGATCACCCCCCAAGCGCCAAAACGCCAAGGGAGGTGGTACGATTTATGTCGGTCAGCGTGCGGATACTGCCAACCATTCATCAAGCGCGGATTTGCGCATCATCTCGGCTTTGTCTGCCGGGACCAGCAGAGATTTCGCAGGCTGAGCCAGGGTTTCAAACCCTTTGGCAGACCGGCAGCCGGGGTCACCGCAGGATACATCCAGTTGGTGGTTGGAATGATCGACTGGAATGTATCCGAGGTGATGAAGTTCAGGAACATATCCGCCAGTTCGGGGTGTTTGCTGCCAACGAGCTTGCCTGCCACTTCCACCTGAAGATAGTTGCCTTCGTCAAAGGCGGCGGCGGCTTTGCTGTCGTCTTCTTCGGCAATCAGGTGGTAAGCGGGAGAGGTGGTGTAGCTGAGCACCATGTCCGCCTCGCCCTCAAGGAACATGCCGTAAGCTTCGGACCAGCCTTTGGTCACGGTCACGACCTGATCATTGAGCCCGGTCCAGATGTTTTCCGCCTTGTCGCCGTAGGCATCTTTCACCCACATCAGAAGGCCAAGTCCGGGGGTTGAGCTGCGCGGGTCCTGGATGACGATTTTCAGGTCGGACGCGGCCAATTCTTCAAAGGACTTCGGCGGGGTGGTTACTTTGGCCTTGTCATAGACAAAAGCGAAATAGCCCAGTCGTAGGGGATGAAGGTGCTGTCGTCCCATGTAACGGGTACGGTCCAGTCGGCGCTCACGCCATGCTCGGCAAACAGGCCAGTGGCCTTTGCAGCGGCGCTCAGGTTGGTATCGAGACCGAGCACGACATCGGCTTCGGTGCGCTCGCCTTCAAGCTTCAGGCGCGACAGAAGCTCGGCGCCATCGCCAACAGCCACAAATTTCAGATCACAGCCGCATTGTGCTTCAAACGCTTTTTCCACAGCTGGACCAGGGCCCCAGTCGGAGGTGAAGCTGTCGTAGGTGTAGACGGTCAGGGTTTCGGTTTCGGCATGTGCGATGCTGGCGGTCCCTGCAATCAGGACTGCGCTGATAACGGTGGATAGGGTCTTCATCTCTATCATCTCCAATGGCGCCGGCCAAGTATTGGGCGGCGTATTGGGTGGGTTCGGATGGCTGACCGACCTTCCCTCCGCCGGTCCTAACCGGTTCAGGTTCTACGGGTTCGCATTGCGCA
>JQGR01000125.1_pt1 | contig 12594 bp, 13 predicted proteins | sample 210181 | NCBI WGS metagenome assembly JQGR01 (sample SAMN02928655, study PRJNA255238) | bioreactor metagenome | biome: continuous culture; feature: L-culture metagenome assembled contigs; material: continuous culture biomass; isolation source: continuous culture inoculated with microbial biomass... | reverse complement strand
TTATTATTTTTTTTTAATTCCATTATCAACATTATTTCCTAAAATATCTTGATTAGAAGTAAATGCTAAAGTTTGTTTTCTTTTTAAAGGAATATACTCATATATTTCAAATCCAGCTTCATACATAGATAATCTAACAGGCGTTGCAATAGAATATGTAGTAATAATAGTATTTTCTTTTGATAAGTTGTAGAGTAATTGAAAATACTCCTTAGTCCAAAGTTCATAATTAACTTCGCTTGAAAAAGCATCTTGGTAGATAATATCAAACTTAATATCTAAATTTTTTAAATATTGTTTTGCATCACCTAAATGAATTTTTATTTCAATTCCTTCGTCTTTATAATAAAAATTTTTACTTAATTGCTTTATTATTGGTATTAGTGAATCAAACTCTTTGGGATAAGTAAAATTTTTTAAACTATTAATTAAATTTTCATCTAGTTCTGGAGAATAAATATTTAGTTTTGTTTTTATATTTGTTTTTTTTGATGTAGTAAATAGTTCCTAATGTATTATATCCAAGACCAAAACATATATCTAAAATATTTAAGTTTGCTTTATTTTTATGGAAAGTAAATGCAGGAATTACATGTTTTGATAAAGTTTCAAAAACAGCACCATCATCTATATTATGATAATGCTGGTTATACTTATTTGAATAAAGTGTATTTGAACCATCTTTTGTAGTTACAACTGAATACACTATATTTCTAACTCTTTTAATTTATCTTCAGGTAAGAATAATTCTTTGTTTGACATTACTCCAATCTTTGTATCTAAAATGTCTTGAGCTATTTGTTTTGCTTCATCTAGTGAGTGCATTGTATATGTACCACATTGAAATTTATTTAATTCAGGAATATCATTTTGTGATTTTACTTTTAATACATCTTCCATAGATTCTTTCCATGCAGTTGCGACTTCTTCTTCACTTGGATTACCAAGTAAACTCATATAAAAACCTGTTCTACATCCCATTGGTGAAACATCTATAACTTCTACTTTATCTGAGTTCAAGTGGCTTCTAATAAAACCTGCAAAAAGATGTTCTAGTGTATGAATACCTTTTTCTCCTAGCATTTTTTCATTTGGAACACAGAATCTTAAGTCAAATACAGTTATAACATCTCCTGATGGTGATTTCATTGTCTTTGCAACTCTAACAGCTGGTGCTGGCATAATTGTATGATCAACTCTAAAGCTATCTAATAATGGCATTTTAAACCTTTCAAATTTAATTATAATATTAATTTTAACTAAATAAAGTAAATGAGTGATTAGTATTAAGAAGTAGTATATTTTAAAAAATATGAGAAAAAGAGGTTTTAGTCCTCTTTTTCTTCTTCTTTTATATTTTCAAGTTCATCACTATAGTCCATAGTTGACCATCTTTGAAGTTGTCTGTATCTATATTGTGCATCTTTTTTATTCTTTTCAAGTAAAAAGTTTGCATGTTCAGGATTTAATTTTTTTAAAGATCTATATCTATTCTCTCTTAATAAAAACTCTTCATATTTTTCCCATTTTGGTTTTTTACCAAAAATCTTAATAGGATTTTCTCCTTGTTTGATTTTTCTTGGGTCAAATGTATAAATTGGCCAATATCCTGTATCAGTTGCAAGTTGTCCTTGTTCAACTGACTTCATTAAACCACCTTGAATTCCATGGGCAATACAAGGAGAGTAAGCAATAAGTAAAGATGGACCATCATACTCTTCAGCTTCTTTCATAGCTTGTAATGCTTGTTTTTGATTTGCTCTTGAATTAATTTGTGCTATATAAATATTGCCATATGTCATAGAAATATAACCTAAATCTTTTTTAGCATTAGATTTACCATCATTTGTAAAATCTGCAATTGAGCCAGCACGTGCAGATTTTGATGATTGACCACCAGTATTTGAGTAAACCTCTGTATCAACTACTAAGATATTTACATTTGCACCAGTTGATAAAACATGGTCAAGTCCACCATATCCAATATCATAGGCCCAACCATCTCCACCTATCATCCATTGAGATTTTTTAACTATAAATTTCTTTAAGTTTAAAAGATCTTTTACACCTTCTAAATCTTGATTTACTTCTAATTGTGGAACAAGTTTATCTCTAATCTCTTGTGTTTTAGTTCCATTATTTCTATTCTCAAGCCACTCTTTATATAAAACTTTTAATGGATTATTTACTTTATCCATAGTTTTTGTCATAATTTGTGCAACTCTATTTCTAATTGTCTCCATTGCTGAATACATACCATATCCAAACTCTGCATTATCTTCAAAAAGTGAATTTGCCCAAGCTGGGCCTTCACCTTTCTCATTTTTTGTATATGGTGTTGAGGGAGCAGAACCTGAATAAATTGATGAACAACCTGTTGCATTTGCAATCATCATCCTATCTCCAAATAATTGTGTTGCTAAAGTAATGTATGGAGTTTCTCCACATCCAGGACATGCTGAATGATATTCAAATAATGGTTGTGCAAATTGTGAATTTTTGACATTAGAAGCTTCTACTAAATAGTCTTTATACGATACATCATTGAATAAGTAATCAGCATTCTCTTGCTCATGATTTTGATCTTCTTCATTATATGGAACCATTTTAAGAGATTTTTCTTTTGTAGGACAGATATCAACACAGATATTACAACCTGTACAGTCTAAAATAGAAACTTGAATTTTATATTTTAAATCTTTTTCTTTAAACTCTTTCCCTTTTGCATCTAATGCTTGATTTTTTATTCCCTCTGGTGCATTTTCAAACTCTTCTTTATCCATTAAGAAAGGTCTAATTACTGCATGTGGACATTCAAAAGCACATTGGTTACACTGAATACATGTATCGCTGTTCCATTTTGGAACCATTGTAGCAATACCTCTTTTTTCATATTTTGTTGAACCATTCTCAAAAGTTCCACACTCCATACCAAGATCAACAATTGTAGATACAGGTATTTCATCACCTTTTGCTGCGTTTACTACTTTTGCAAATTGTTCAACATACTCGCTTCCATTGTATTTTGAATTAATTGTTAAAGAACCACCTTCAAGATTTGACCACTCTTTTTTTACTTCTTACTTTTTCAACTCCATGTTCTCCTTGGTCAATTGCTTGATAGTTCATATTTACTATCTCTTCACCTTTGTTTCCATATGCTTTTTTTGCATACTCTTTCATATACTCTTTTGCTTCTTCATATGGAATAACATTAGCAAGTTTAAAAAATGCTGCTTGCATAATAGTATTTGTTCTATTTCCTAAACCAATATCATGAGCTAATCTTGTAGCATTGATTATATAAAAGTTTATATTTTTATCTGCAAGAAGTTTTTTTACTCTTACTTGGTAGTTTGCTTTCTATTTCTTCTTTTGAATGAATTGAGTTTAATAAAAATGTACCATTCTCTTTTAATTTATCAAGTACTTCATATTGTTCTAAATAAACCTCTTTTGAACAGGCTACAAAGCTTGGATTTGATACAAGATAAGTTGATCTAATAGGGTTTTTGCTAAATCTTAAGTGTGATCTTGTATAACCACCACTTTTTTTAGAATCGTATGCAAAATATGCTTGTGCATAAAGATCTGTTTTATCACCAATAATTTTTACAGAGTTTTTATTTGCACCAACTGTTCCATCTGCTCCAAGCCCATAAAATAAGCATTCTGTTACATCTTCAACAACAGAAATATTCTCTTTTACATCAATAGAAGTATTTGTTACATCATCAATAATACCAACAGTGAAATTATCCTTTGATTTATTACTTGCTAAATTATCAAAAAGTGCAATAATTTGATTTGGAGGTACATCTTTAGAAGAAAGACCATATCTTCCTCCAATAATTTTTGGTTGATTTTTTTGCCCATAAAATAATGTTTTTACATCAAGATATAATGCTCGCCTAAACTTCCAGGTTCTTTAGTTCTATCAATTACACATATTCTTTCAACACTTAAAGGTAAAACATTCATGAAATATTTTGCAGAGAATGGTCTATATAAATGAACACTTAAAAGACCAACTTTTCTATTCTGTGTTTTTCTTAAATAATCAATTGTTTCTTTTATAGATTCTGTAACAGAACCCATTGCAACAATAATATCAGTTGCATTTTCATCTCCATAATATGTAAAGGGAGCATAGTTTCTACCTGTAACCTTTGAAATTTCACTCATATATTCATTTACAATATCAGGAAGTGCATTATAGTATCTATTTGATGCTTCTCTTCCTTGAAAATAAATATCATCATTTTGAGCTGTTCCTCTTGTAATTGGTGATTCAGGATTAAGTGAACTATCTCTAAATTTTTGTACAGCATCATAATCAAGAAGTTTATCAAATACTTCATATGGTATTACTTCAACTTTATTGATTTCATGAGAAGTTCTAAATCCATCAAAGAAGTGTAAAAACGGAACTCTTCCTTTTATAGCACTTAAGTGAGCAACACCTCCTAAATCCATGACTTCTTGTACAGAACCAGTTGCAAGCATTGCAAATCCTGTTGCTCTTGTACTCATTACATCTTGATGATCACCAAAGATAGATAATGCATGAGTAGCTAGTGCTCTTGCACTTACATGTATAACTCCAGGTAATAATTGTCCAGCAACTTTATACATATTTGGTATTTTTAAAAGTAATCCTTGAGAAGCAGTATATGTAGTAGTTAGTGCTCCTACTTGCAATGAACCGTGAAATGTTCCAGCAGCACCAGCTTCACTTTGCATCTCTATTACTTTTACAGTAGATCCAAAAAGATTTTCTTTACCTTGAGTGGCCCATTTTTCGGTTATATCACCCATTTGTGATGAAGGTGTGATAGGATATACTCCAGCAACTTCTGTAAAAGCATAAGAAACATGTGCAGCAGCTTCATTCCCATCCATAGTAGCAAATTTTTTTATCATTATCTATCCTTAAAATACTATCAATTTATAAATAATAATTAAAGTTGACTTAATAAAGTATTAATTCTTAGAATAATAAGTTTAAATTAAAAGTACTATTTACAGATGTTACTTATTAGTTTTACAGCATCAAATGAACTTTTAGTAATAAAGTTTGTATACTCTTTTAATTCTGCTTCTTCTCCATATCCACATAAGACACCAACAGAATTAACTTTTGATTCTTGTGCACAAATTAAGTCTAGTTTTGTATCTCCAATCATCCATACATTATGCTTTTTTTCATCATAATTCATTAAATCTAGAGTTTTTAAAATTGGTTCAGGATGTGGTTTTGGATTTTCTACATTTTCTCTACCTGTTATGTGCTCAAAATAGTCTAAAATATTTAAGTGTTTTAATAAAGGAGTTGTATATAAAGCAGTTTTTGTAGTAACAATTGAAAGTCTAGCAAATTTTGATGCAAAATCAAGGCACTCTATTACTTCTTCTAAGAGTTTTGTTTGTTCTATCGAAACAGTTTTATATTTTTGTTTATATGCGTCAACAAAATCCCAAACTTTTAAATCATCAACCCCTAAATCTTATACATAATATCAAGGGATAACCTATTAATTTTTTAATATCTTCATCTTCTCCTTGAAAATCATATGCAAGTTCATCAAAAGTATGTCTAAAGCAACTTATAATAGCAGTAGTTGAATCAATTAATGTTCCATCTAAATCAAATAATATAATATTGTTTTCTTTCAAATTTATTCCTTATTTATTTTTCCCAATGTATTTGATTGTGCATTATACCTAAAAATGTTGGTTCAATATTTTTAATATCTTTGTTAACAACAGTAATTGAGTTTGGTATAAATAAAAATAAATAAGGCAAATCATTGGTTATTTGTCTAAATATTTTTTTGTATATCTTAGAAAGTTCTTTTTTATTTATAGTTTTAGCGCCTTTTTCTATTAACTCATCAAGCTCTTTATTCTTATAACTTGTAAAATTAAATCTTCCTATTTCTTGTGAATTGCTATGCCAGATAGGATATGCATCTGGCATCAAAGGCAGTGACCAAGCAAGAAGAAGTGTTTCAAATTTTCTTGGGTGAACAACTGTATTTAAAAAAGCCTGCCATTCTAATACTCTAATCTTAACTTTTACTCCTACTTTTTTTAGTTGATGTTGTAAAATTTGAGCTGCATTTATTCTTATATCATTTCCTGTATTTGTTGTTAATTCAAACTCCAATGGATTATTTTTGTCATAACCTGCTTCTTTTAATAACTCTTTTGCTTTTTTATATCTTGTTTTATAGGTTTAATAGATTCATCATAAGCAAAAGTTCCAGGTAAAAATGGACCGTTACAAACTTTACCATGACCAAAGAATAAAATATCAACCATCTCTTGTCTATTTATTGCTAAAGAGAGTGCTTTTCTAACTTTTCTATCTTGAAATTTTTTATTTTTTAGATTAAATGCCATATATGTATATGAAAATGCAGGCTCTTCAATTATTTGATAATTTTTATAAAATTCTTTGTTAACTTGTCTGTCAATTTGAATAGGAGTTAAAGAAGAAACATCTAGTTTTTGTTGTTTTAACATTAAAAATGATGTTGTTGTATCAGGATAAAATTTATAATGAATTTTATCAATTTTAGGTTTTCCTTCAAAGTATTTTTCATTTGCATTTAAGACAATATCTGAAGAGTTTTTTAATGAATTTAGTTTATAAGGTCCTGTTCCAATAGGATTTTTATTAAATTTACTTGTCATTAAATCTTTTTCATCTTTTAAAAGGTGATAAGGTAAAAGACCAATTAACCAAATTTCTAAAGCTTTAAAGTAAGGTTCTTTATACTCTATTTGTAGTTTATATTTATCTAAAACTTCTACACTTTTAACTTTTTTATAGTTTGAAGCAATTGAAGTATAAACCTTAGGATTCTTAATAGTTTCATATGTAAATAAAGCATCTTTTGCAGTAACTTCAACTCCATCATGCCAAAGAACACCTTGTTTTAGTTCTATTATTAGTTTTGTATCAGTTTGAAAATAGAATTTTTTTGCAATATCAGGTACAATATTTCCATGCTTATCATATTTTAATAATCCATTAAAAAGCCACTGACTAATTTGACTGCTTGCGCTATCATTTGATAATATGGGATTTAATCTACTAGGACTTGAGCTAATAGAAAGATTTAATGTACTTGCAAATAAAAAATTAAAACTAAATAAGAATTAAAAGAATTATTTTTTCATAATGTATTGTAGTGTTTTTCTTAAAAAAGTGCATAAAAAAAGGAAGCAAGTAATTTGCTTCCTTATAAACTTTTAATAAAAACAAGCTTTTTTAAACTAGTTGGATTGTATTTTTTTATGTTTATTTATGCTACATTTTTTAGAAAGTTTTCTTCTTTTTTCATAATCTCTTTTATAAATATACCGAATTCTTTCAAAATTGTTTGTTTTGAATTAATTATTATATCTTCACTGAAGTTATTAATCCAAGCTTTGGGATGCTTATTAAAGAACTCTTTTCTTATTTTAAGAAATTTATTTACTTCATCTATATTATCAATTTTATATGACTCAACTATTAATAATGATAAATAGTAAAGATATTGAAATTCAAATCCTACAAAATCATCGGGAAAGTGATTTAAGTCTTGAACTTCAATTCCTACTTCAGAATAATAATCTCTTACTTGGTAAGTGAATTTTCCCATAAGTAGATTTTCATCTAATCTGTAAGAAGATTCAAAAGGCATAGCTAAAGGTTTTTCAGGTCCTATAAATAGTCTATTGTAGTCCCATCTTGCTTCATTTACCATATTATTATTTAACTTTTCAATCAATTGAATAAAGTTACTATTTTTTAGATCCATGTTTAGATCATTTGATTTTATTTTAAAGGAAGTTACATTTTCACTTGTCCATTGATTAAAGAAAAGTATTCTTAATAAATCATAGGCTTTTGACAATTCTTCGCAATCTTTAACTATCTTTTCCATTTTGAATCCTTATTTTTCTTCTTTGTTCTCTTCTTTTATTATATTCTGTTTTTTTAATCTTTCGTACCAATAAATATGGTGTTTCTTAATATGATCAATACTCATTTCACCTGTTTGAAACATTGCTTTAAATGCAGGTAGATTTGATGGTAATAATGCAAATAGAATATGTGTTATTAATATAAATCCTAACATTACAAAACTAAATGAGTGAATAGTAGATACAAGTTCAGCAGTTCTTAACTCTAATGCACCTGCATATATACTTTTGTAAACTAAGATGAATCCTGTAACTATTAATACTGTAACAAAAAAGTACATAGCCCAAGCTGCTGCTTTTTGACCTATGTTATATTTTCCAAATTTTGCTGGTTTATTCTCAACATAATGTAATTTCATTTGTTTAATACCATCTTTAATTGCTGATATACCCCATTTTTCAGGCCATATACTTAATTCTTTTAATCTTCTTAACATTACTATTGCAAAAATCAATGATGTTACTGCTAATAAAAATCCACTTAACCAATGTAATGTTCTAAAAATCATTAATCCTGTTACCAATGGTTCATTGTTTTTTAATACTACACTTGCTGGATAACCTACATAATAGGCTAAAAAGCTAAATGTTTTAGAAAAAATGGTAATCCTGTTATTATTAAAGTAATTGTCTGTATTAATATGAACTTGTGAGTTGTCATTATTAATGGATGATACGCTTTTACTGTTTTCATAATCTTTCTCCAATCTATTAAGTTAAATTTTTATTGTAAATTCTTTTCTTTTCATACCTGTTACAAATTTTGGATAAAATCGTGTTGATGGTACATAAGAATTTGCTTTAAATCCAATAACTTCTTTTTCCATGCTTGCTCTATCTGCTAAATCTGTTTCAATAATACTTAGAACACCCATTGGACAAGCTCTAACACAAGCAGGTTGTTCTCCTCTATCTACTCTCTCACTACACATATTACATTTTTGTGCTTTATTTTCTTGACCTAATAAAGTAATAGCATTATATTCACAACTTTGAGCACAATAACCACAGCCAATACATTTGTCTCTATTTAATTCTACTATACCATCTTCTCTAACTGTATAGGCTTCTGTAGGACAAACTTCAGCACAAATTGGATTTTCACAATGATTACATGAATGTGTTAAAAATAGACTCTTAATATTTCCATTTTGAACTACTTCATATTCATCAACTTTTCTCCAATTTATTTCTGGCTCTTGCTTATGGTAAGTTTGACATGCAACTTCACATGCTTTACATCCTATACAAAAATCTTGATCAAATAGAAAACTTTTTCTTAACTTTTTCATTTTATACTCCTTTATACTTTTGCAACTTCAATGAATGAGGCAGTATATGTTGAACCTTGTCCTAGGTCACTAATACCATCACTACATAAAATATTAGCTCCTGTATCTGTCTTTGTTGTTCTACACCATATGTTATTCCAAGCATAAGTAACACCTGGATTCATATCAGTTGTAATTCTAACTCTAAAAAATGCTTTACCTTTTTCATTTACTCCTGAAACTACTGTTCCTTCTTTTATACCTCTTTCTTGGGCATCTTTTTTATGCATAAATAGTTCTGGATAACCATCAAATAACACTCTTGGTAAAATATATTTATTTGTTCCCCAGTTAGAATTATTTTGTAATTGCGTTCCTGGAGTCATAAAATATAATGGGTATTTTTTTAAATAGCTTTTTCCAAACTCTTTATGTGCTTCATAATAATCCCAGTCTGTTTCAAGATCAATAACTGGATGAAATCCTGAATCTTTAAAATATTTAGAGTAAAGTTCTGCTTTTCCAGATGGTGTTTTAAATTTAAGATCTGTTGTTTTGCAATATGGATAATAAGGAAAATGTTCTTTCATTGTTTCAACTGTTCTTATAGGTTTAACTTGACCTTCTTTTACTAGTCTTTCATAAGTTATCCCTTGACTTTTACTAAAAGGAGTATCTAGCATATTTTTTATAACTACTTTTGGATCGTTAATATTAAAACACTCTTCTTTATATCCCATAGCTTTTGCAATTCCATTAAATATTTCTAAATTAATTTTACTTTCACCAACTAGTTTAGCTGCTGCTGCGTTATAGCAAACAAATCCAGAAATTTGATCATTTTGTACATCTTCAGATTCTAAAAAAGTTCCTGCTGGTAATACTAAATCTGCATAATCAACTGTATCTGTATGAAAAGGATCTAATACAATTAGATAAAAATCATCATCTTCCATTAATCTTTTTTTAATTAAATCAGAGTTTGGTGCAGTAGTAATCATACTAGTGTTATAATGTATAACTGCTCTTAAAGGAGTAGGAAGAGTCACTTCTTTATAAACTTGAGATTCTGTATCTAAACTTGTTGGATTGTCAAGTCTTAATGCTCTACCAAATTGCACATAATTTGCAGTTTGTCTTTTAATAGTTTTTCCATTTTCATCTTTTGGAGATAAATCAGGCATAACTTTACTAAAATTATAACATGGGTTTAAGTTTGTATATGCCCAAAATAGTCCTGCACCTTTTTTGTTTAATGCTCCTACTAAAACAGGTAAAAAAGTAACTGCTCTAACAAGTCTAGCTCCATTAAAATGTCTTTGTCCACCATCACCATGAGCAATAGCAGGTCTTTTTGCTGCGGCGTAGATTCTTGCAAACTCTACAATTTCTTTAGATGTAATTTCACATGCTTTTGCTAATTCTTCTAATGTATATTCTTTAGTTTCTTTTACTAATTCTTCAAAGCCCATTGCATATTTAGATACAAACTCTTTATTGTATAAATTTTCTTCAATAAGTACTTTACATACACCTAAACAAAAGAAAGGATCTGTTGAAGGTTTTAATTGTATAAACATATCTGAATTATTTGCCATTGGTGTTCTAACAGAATTAATTGTAACTAGTTTACCACCATTTTTTCTTCTTACATCTTGTCCAAATCTAGCCCAGTGCACAGCTGTGTAAGCTTCATTTGAACCCCATGTAACATATAAATCTGAATCAACAGTTTCAAGCATATCTTTTGAATATGGTGTACCAATAACACTTGGAGTTCCTTGGTATCTTGGCCAGTCACATGGATTTCTAACTAATCTAGTTGCTCCAATTTTTTCAAGTAAATTACCTGGACCTATTGTTTTTGAGATATGACCTTCATTACCAGAATAAACCATTTCTCCAATAGCTTCTCCACCATATCTATTTTTAATATCAGTTAATTTTTTCCTGCTAATTCAAAGGCTTCATCCCAAGAAATTCTTTCCCATTTACCTTCTTTTCTTTTTCCTACTCTTTTCATAGGATATAGTATTCTATTTGGCTGATATAAATACTCTCTGTAAGTATTACCTTTTACACAAGGATGACCTTTTGTAACAGGATGTGCTTTGTTACCTTGGATGTCAATCATTACACCATTTTGTACTTCTGCAACTAAAGAACATGCATCTCTACAGTTTCTTGGACAAGTTACAAAATGATATTCAGATGCACCATTTGTTTGAGTAGGTTTATACTCTACTTTATCATATTTTGTAGATGTATATGACATCCCAAATAATGGTACACTAACTAAACATGCAGTAGTCCCTTTTATAAAAGTTCTTCTATCACTATTGATATTTGAGGCTCCCATAATATTTCTCCTTCTTTTTTAATGAAATTAAATACTTCTTCACTTAAGAAGAAGTATTTTTTTATTTAAGTACATAAAGTTTATTTTTACCGTCTTGATAACTAACTATGTTAATATCTCCATCAACAAAATCAATAGCTCTTGCATTTGTTATCTTACTTGGGTATGAGTATGTTTTTACAATTTCTTCAGTTTTTGGATTAATTTGTAAAATTGTGTTATAGTTTTTACTTAGTGCATATAACATACCATTTTTCTTTGCCAGTCCAGTAATGTAATAATCACCAAGTCCTTTGTTATTTCTTGTTTCTATATTTGAAGCTAAAGTTGGCGTGTATTCACCAGATAAAACTCCATCAATATTTGATTGTTTTATAACAACAAAATTCTTTTTTAAATTACTAGGAACACTAATTGTATAACTATATTTTCCTAAACTTACGAAGCTATTTACATAATTAGTATTAGCTCGTACTGTTCTAAACGAATTTTTCTCAATAGCAACAAATTTATCTGCACCTTCTTTAAAGTGTGCAAATCCATTTACTTCATCAGCATTAATTGGGTCATATTTTACAATTGCGTAAGTTTTATTTGTTCCCATAATTTTTATACTTTGATTATCCATAAAATCAATATCTGCAAAGTTTGTCATAAATGGAAAATAAAAACTATCTAAAATTAAATGTGCATTAGTATTATTTAAATCTTTATTTGTAAGATACATTCCCCAATCTTGAGTTGCAATGGCAAATTGATTAGTTTTTTTATCAAATCTAATACCACTAATAGGTGAATCTAAATCAAGATTGATATTTTTTTCTGATACCAAGTTAAGTTTATTTGTTATATGTAAAGGAGAGTTATTTATGTTATGGTCAAACTCCATGTATTCTGCTTTTTTTGCTGGTAAATCAGGAGTATCTACACCAAAAGGACCTCTCCATGTTGGAGCAGAGAATGCATTTGGAAGTAAACTATCCC
>JQGR01000124.1_pt1 | contig 12599 bp, 12 predicted proteins | sample 210181 | NCBI WGS metagenome assembly JQGR01 (sample SAMN02928655, study PRJNA255238) | bioreactor metagenome | biome: continuous culture; feature: L-culture metagenome assembled contigs; material: continuous culture biomass; isolation source: continuous culture inoculated with microbial biomass... | reverse complement strand
AACGGCCAGAGGGTAAACAAAAGCGCTGCAAGCACTCCGTAAAGCGCGGCCTCCGCCAGCGGACCAACATAGACCGATATTGCGGCGTCCACAGGCAGAGCCCCGGCAATCGCCGGCGCCAGCGCAACTGGCAAAAATGCACCAAGCGCCAGCCCCATAACCAGCCCCAACAGGGTCAACAGTGCAATCTGGAAAAAGTAGCTTAGGAAAATCACTCGGCGGGTTGCGCCAAGTGCACGCAAGATGGCAATGGTCCCGGTTTTGCCGTCCAGATACGCACGCACGGCGGCAAAAATTCCGACCCCGCCAACGGCCAGGCCAGCCAGCCCAACCAGCACCAGAAAGGACGAGAGCCGTTCAATAAAGCGACTGATTCCAGGTGCGCCATCGCGAGCGTCTTGCCAGCGGGCACCGGTTTGTTCCAGGGTCACCATCAGCCGTTTCTTGGCTGCAGCAATATCCGCACCCTCCGGAAGGCGCATGCGATATTCACTGTCAAACAGCGTGCCGCGTGACAGCATCCCGACCTTTTCCAGGTTTTCACGCGCAACCAAAGTGCGCGGGCCGAGACCGAAACCTCCGGTGGCATTGTCCGGTTCATTGACAAGTTCAGCCATCAGCACAAACGGCGTGCCGCCAAGGGCAAATTCATCCCCTGCCGCAAGACCCAGGCGGTCCATCAAAAGATCATCCATCACTGCGCCGGGCAGACCCTCTTTTCCAGCAAAAGCCTGCGACAGCGCTATTGGTGGGTCCAATGTCACGGTGCCATAAAGCGGATAATGCCCATCAACAGCTTTCACCTGCGTCAGGCCACGATCCTCTCCCACCACTGCCATCGAACGGAAATCAGCCGCAATCGACAGTGTTTCGGCCTCTTTTGCCAACAAGGCGGCTTCTGCCTCATCCGCAAAACGATAGGTGAATGACACCGTCGCATCACCGCCAAGCAGCACCGCGCCTTGCGTCGCCAGCCCCTCTTGCAGACTTTCACGCACTGAGCCGACGGCGGCAATTGCGGCCACACCTAGGGTCAGGCAGGCAAGGAAAATACGGAAGCCACGCAGGCCACCGCGCATTTCGCGCCGGGCAATACGTACAGCCAGTTTAAGATCACGGATCATGCCAGCACCCCATCCTGGATGCGCAGGGTGCGGTCACAGCGATCTGCCAGTTCGGGCGCATGGGTGACCATGATCAGAGTTGAGCCATGACGGTCACGCAGCCCAAACAGCAGATCCATGATTGCATCCCCCGTTGCACCATCAAGGTTTCCGGTTGGTTCATCAGCCAACAGGATTTCGGGGCGCGGGGCAGCGGCGCGGGCCAGTGCCACGCGTTGCTGTTCACCCCCGGACATCTGGCTGGGGTAGTGGTGCATCCGGTGATCCAGTCCAACCGCGGCCAACTCCTCTTCCGCGCGACCAAATGCATCGGGGGTTCCGGCCAGTTCCAGAGGGGTTGCGACATTTTCAAGCGCAGTCATGGTCGGAATAAGGTGGAAAGATTGGAACACCACCCCATATGATCCCTGCGGAAGCGCGCAAGACGATCTTCGCCCATCTGCCCCAAATCCTGCCCCAAGGCGGAAACCGTGCCCCCGGTGGCGCGCTCCAACCCGCCCATCAACATGAGGAGAGAGCTTTTGCCAGACCCGGACGGTCCCGTCAGCCCAAGTGTTTCCCCCCGCGTTACGGTCAGGTCGATCCCCTTCAAGATCTCAGTCCGACCGGCGTTTTTGCCCAAGGTCAGACGGGCATCGGTCAGGGTCAGAACGGGGGATTGCGCGGGAAAAAGCATCAGGCACCTGTTGGGAGAAAAGCAATGAGTTTCAACGCATATGGGGCGAAAATCACCATGCGCAAGGCTTTCGATAAATTTGTTGCGAGGGGTGTGGCCCTGGCCATCTTCGCAACAGTTGGCACCTTTGGCCTGTCACATACAGCAATGGCTGAAGAACCGACCACCATCCTCGCGTTGGGTGACAGCCTGACTGCGGGCTACGGCCTAAATCAGGGGGACGGGTTTGTGCCGCAGCTGGAGGGCTGGCTGCGCGAAAATGGGCAGGATGTCAGCCTGATTAACGCTGGTGTGTCTGGCGATACCACCGCCGGCGGGCATGCACGCCTTGGCTGGTCGCTGAACGACGAGGTGGATCTGGTGTTGGTCAACCTTGGTGGAAATGACATGTTGCGAGGGCTGCCAGCCAGTGAAACCCGCAAGAACCTGGATGCGATCCTATCTGAAGTTTCAAATCGCAATCTTCCCGCTGTGGTGATCCGCGTTCCGGGGTCTCTCAATTTCGGGGTGGTCGAAAAAGAAGCTTACGATCAGGCCTTTACAGATTTGGCCCAGCAATATGACGCTGCCTATGTGCCTAATTTTTTCTATGCGCTGGAGCAGCTTGGCGAAACAGATGAAGATCGCAGGAAGCCTTGCGTGAACATATGCAGGCGGATGGTCTGCATCCGACCAAAAGTGGCGTAGCGCTGATTGTTCAAAGCATTGGCCCCGTGGTTCTTGAAGTTTTGAAGCTGAGACTGCCTCAGACTGCAATCAACCAAGAGATGTAAATTAAAAGAAGTCAACTGCGTGATTTTTGCGAAACTGAAATGCCCGCTCAAATTGCGAAGCCTAGCGATTGCATTTCGCGGTTTGCAGAAGAATTCACCTCGTCCCACCTATCCTTATTGATAGGTATTCGCCACACAGCCTGTGTGCGAAAATTTCTTTGCTACCTATAGTTATTTCAAGCACTCAGGCATTCATTTGAAAATTCTTGTTGTCACACACGAGCTCCCCCCGAATGGCACCATCCACCGGGCGGTTGAGCTGCTACCGGACGTAGAGCTCCTACACGCCGCCACCCTTGCTGAGGCAACGGCGGAAATTGCGCATGCTAACAACACACCGCCCGCGTTTGACCTCTGCATTCTTGATTATCAGTTGCCTGATCTGCCCGGGCTAAAAGGGGTAACGCAGCTGGCCAGTCATCTGCGTGGTCTGCCGATTGCATTGCTGATCCAAGGGGGCTCCCTTGAAATGGCCCAACGCGCACATCGGGTTGGGGCTAACGGCGTCCTGTCTTATGAGCTTCCGCCTGCAGACCTGTCCAATGCGTTGAAACTGACCGCCAGTGGCCAGTTCATCACGGTTTTCTCCGAACTGATTCATGTCAGTAAATCAGCAGCGTTAAACCAATTGTCCGAACGTGAAATTCAGGTTTTGCGCGGGCTGTGTGATGGGCTTCAGAATAAAGAAATTGCCCATGTGTTTGCCATTCAGGAAGTCACCGTAAAGATGCACATGCGTTCTGTGGTGCGCAAACTGGGGGCAAAAAACCGGACCCATGCGGCCATGATCGCCCGGGACATGTATCTGATCTAAGTGTACAGCCAGCCCCGAGCAGAGAGTGCCTCGAAACCGCGTTCCGAAGCCTAGTCTTCCGGTGGCGTGTCGTCCCAGCGATCTGACAGGATCCGCTGGCTGTTGCCATCCGGATCATCATATTGCTCACTTTTCAGCGTCCAGAAAAACGCCGCCAGCCCGGCACCGCCCAACAGTATCGAAATTGGGATGAGATACACCAGCACGTTCATGACGCAGCCCTTTTATCGTGTTTCAATGCCATTTTGCCCGAAACAAATGGGAAAGGCCAGCCGCTGATCAATGCGCGGCGGTCTTCACAATAAGGTGCCCGGGGCCAATCAGTCCCGAAACGAGGTCAGGCGCAGCGCATTCACGCTGACCGTAATAGAGGACAGTGACATCGCCAACGCCGCCGCCAACGGCGTGGCCAGACCCACCAGCGCAATCGGGATTGCAATCGCATTGTAGCCTGCGGCAATTGCAAAGTTCTCGATGATCCGACGTGTGGCAGATTTCGCCAGCACCGTGGCCTTGCCAAGCGGCGCCATCGACTGGCCCAGCAAAACAATGTCAGAGACCACCCGTGCAGCTTCCAACGCCGAGGAAGGCGAGATGGACACATGGGCCGCCGCCAGCGCCGCGGTATCATTCAAACCGTCACCGACCATTAGAACCTTCTTGCCGGATTTGCCCAAACGGGCCACAAACTCAGCCTTATCCTCTGGCAATGTGTCGGCTTTCCAATCGGAAATCCCGACCCGGCCTGCAAGCTCGCCGACGGCGGCGGGAACGTCGCCAGACACTAGCGTGATGGACAACCCCTGCGCCTTGAAGGCGGCAATAGCGTCTTCGGCACCCTCGCGCAGATTGTCGGTGAAGGTGAAGGCCACCGGGCGGGCACCGGAAATCGACAGGTAAGTGGCGGTTTGCCCCACCGCATTCGCGCCCAGCCATTCGGCACGTCCCAGACGCACGGTTTTGCCGTTCCACTGGCCTTCAATACCCCTGCCCGGCACCTCTTTCACACCGCCTACCTCAGCAGGCGAGACACCACGGGCGCGCACCGCCATGGTGAGCGAGGTGGCCAGCGGATGGCTCGAACCTTCGGCCAAGGCAAGCGCCACGCGCAGATCCTGTTCGCGATGCTGTTCAATTGCATCCATCACCGGCTTGCCCTGCGTCAGCGTGCCCGTTTTGTCAAAGACGACGTGATCCACCTCGGCCAGACGTTCCATCGCGGTGGCGGATTTCAGCAGCATGCCCTGTTTAAAAAGTGTCCCGGAGGACGCGGTGGTGACTGCTGGCACCGCAAGCCCCAGCGCACAGGGACAGGTGATGATCAGCGTGGCCACGGCGATATTCATCGCCATGCGCCAGTCACCACCGGAATACCAGACCCAAAAGAGGAAGGCTGCCAGTGCCAGCAGGTGCACCACCGGCGCGTAGACCGCAGCGGCCTTGTCCGCCAGCGAGGTGTAGCGGTTGCGGGCGGTTTCGGCGATGGCCACAAGGTCGGCCATTCGGTGCAAAGAACTGTCCTTGCCCGCCGCTGTCACCCGAACGGTGAGCGGGCCGGTCAGGTTGACTTCTCCGGTTGAGACAATCGTGTCAGGGCCTGCGGCAACAGGCAGGCTTTCTCCGGTCAGAAGCGCGCGGTCAAGCTCACTTTCGCCGGTCAGCACAATGCCGTCCACTGGCACACGGGCGCCGGGCACCACGCGCACAATGTCACCGGGGGTGAGATCAGACACGGCCACCTGCTCATCCGCACCATCGGTTACGCGCGCGGCGCGAGGCACCTCAAGTGCAGCCAGTTCTTCGGCGGCAGAACGCGCCACGGACCGGGTGCGGTAATCCAGGTAGCGGCCTGCGAGCAGGAAAAATGTCAACGACAGAGCGGCATCGAAATAAGCGTGAGCGCCATGGTTCATCGTCTCATAAAGCGACATGCCGAGGGCAAGGATGATTGCCAGTGAAATCGGCACATCCATATTGAGCCGCCCCACCCGCAGCGCGGTCCAGGCCGAGCGGAAAAACACCTGACTGGAGAATCCCACGGTGGGGATGGCGATGGCTGCGGAAATCCAGTGAAACAGATCTCGGGTGGCGTCCGTCGCTCCGGACCAGACCGCAACACTCAGCAGCATCACATTCATCATTGCGAACCCTGCCACGCCGAGGCGCATCAAAAGGTCTTTGCCTTTCTTATCGGTGGCGGTCGAACGCAGTTGGCCGGGGTCAAGTTCAAACGCTTCAAAGCCAATCCCGGTCAGGTAATCTGCGAGGTCTTGTGCTTCGATATCCGGGTCTGCTTCGATATTTGCACGTTTCAGGGTCAGATTCACCCGCGCCTGACGCACACCGGGCTGCTTCATCAGGCCCGCCTCGACGCCTGCAATACAGGCCGCACAATAGATCTGTGGCAGGGACAGCAGGATGCGTTTTGCTCCATGCCGTTGCCAGCGCTCCCCTTACCCGCTTGCGCCGTTGCAAGAGGGGCGGCATCACAGGCAGGGCAGGCAGAAATTGGCGTCGACATGATGGGCCTCAGCTGTTCTTTTTGATATAGACCGGGATGCGCTGCTGGAACGCAACATCATCCATGGATTTGATATTCACCCGAAGGTTCCAGTTGCCGGGGTCAAGCTTGCCCACATCTGCAACATAGGCGCCGGTCGACGATTGGCTGAAGTTGGGTTCCTGATCGCTTTTGACGTGGGTGGCGCGGCCAAAAATGCCATAGATTGATTTGACCTCTACCGCTTCACCATCCTTGTCACGGATATCCAGCACCAGGGTCTCCCCCTCAATTTTCGCCGCAACCTCCCAACCAAGGCCCAGCTGCGCTGCCTTAAGCCGGTCGAACTGCTGGCTGGCCACATACGAATTATCGGTTTCCAGCCCCGGGAAGGTTTGGATCGCCGAATAGGCCATGAACACATTCACACCAATGATCAGCGCAAATGCCGATACGGTGATGGCCAGCACATGTTTGCCGGTCAGTTCAAATTCTTTCTTGTCCGTTTGATCACTCATCTGTTCGCGCCTTTTTTGAGTGGGCCAGAAGCGCCTGTTGGCGCATCCGGCAGGGTTTTAGCATGATCCGGATCTCACTGCCCAGATCAGATCGGGATCAACGCCCGCGTCCGTTAAACACCGTATCAAGGTACGCCCGGTCACCGGTCACCCCATCGACAATCCACAGGCGGATGTCGGTGCGGTCTTTACGAGCGGTGTCAGATCCGCGCGGGGCAATCACATAGACCCGCTGCTTGGCTTCAGTGTCGGGGTCAGCGACCACCACCAGCTTGTCCGAACCCTCCAGTTCGATCTTCAGATCAGAACCGAGCGGCAGGGCAAAGTAATAAGGCCACTCTTCGCCATGGCGGTTGCGCACACCAACATCGTAGGTGTTGCGGATCGAGCCATCCGACAGGGTGACATAGGTCGGGTTGCGCACGGGGCGTACCGTCACATCCACAGCAGGGCGGACAAACAGGGCCACCGTCAGGCCAACCCCGACCAGCGCCCAAAGGGCCACATAGATCATTGTCCGCGGCCGGAACAGGTGCTTTGTCACCGGCACTTTGGGTTTGCCAGCGCGCTCGTTCGCCTCATCTTTCCACGCAAGATAGTCAATCAACCCGCGTTCTTTGCCAACCTTGTCCATCATATCGTCGCAGGCGTCGATGCACAGACCACAGGTGATGCATTCCATCTGCTGGCCGTCACGAATATCGATGCCCATCGGGCAGACGTTCACACAGGCATTACAGTCGATGCAATCGCCCAGATCATCACGATTCTTACCGCGCCCGCGCGGTTCGCCCCGCCAGTCGCGATAGGCGATTGTGATTGTATCTTCATCCATCATCGCGGCCTGAATACGCGGCCAAGGGCAGGCATAAATGCAAACCTGCTCGCGCGCGATGCCACCAAAGAAAAACGTGGTGGCCGTCAGAACCAACAAAGTGGAATAGGCCATCGGGTGGGCCTGCATCGTGATCAGATCAACCAACAGTGTCGGCGCGTCGGCAAAATAGAACACCCACGCGCCACCCGTGGCCACGGCAATCAGGATCCACAGGATAAATTTCACCAACCGCTTACGCGCCTTCTCGGCGTTCATTTTCTGGCGATGCAGACGCAGACGTGCGTTGCGGTCGCCTTCAACCCAGCGCTCTACCAGAATGAAAAGGTCTGTCCAGACCGTTTGAGGACAGGCATATCCACACCAGACCCGACCAGCGGCCGAGGTGAACAGGAAAAGCCCCAGCCCGGCCATGATCAAAAGGCCGGCGATGAAGTAAAACTCATGCGGCCAGATCTCGATCCAGAAGAAATAGAAACGCCGATCGGCCATATCAATCAAAATGGCCTGGTTCGGCAGGTTGGGGCCGCGGTCCCAGCGAATCCACGGGGCAAGGTAATAAATCCCAAGGGTGATCCCCATGATCCACCACTTGAGGCTACGGAAGATGCCTTTCACCCGTTTGGGGAAGACTGGCTCGCGTGCTGCGTAAAGCTGTTCCGGTGCGTCTGACATTGACAGAGTCCTGTCCTGTAAAATCGAAAGTGTGACAAAGCGTTTTGCCTGAATTGCACCTTGGCACAATGCGGCAAAATGCTCAGAAACCAATGATGAGCGGGCGGTCAAAACCAGAGGTGGCCTTGGTCCGGCTTTGAACCGACTTAAGAATTATTCTATGTTGCAGCCTTGATTTGGATCAAGATATTCGCAAATACTTCACACATTAACACCAACAACATACTGATTTAAAAAGATTTTAATTAAAGATGAGCATTTAGACAACAAATGTCTCTGCCCAAACCGCACACTAACCTTGGCTGCGGACCCAACCCAGATAAGACAGGTTTTAAGGGGCGTACCCTGCCCTTCAAAAGGTCGCACATGTCCGCCATGCGTCACTCGGACGCGGAGGCTGAGAAGAGGCAAGCCCCGCCCCATCCTGCGCAATTGCCCTCTCTTCGGACCATCATGACTGGCCGACATTGCAGGCCAATACCACCCTACAATATCGGTAGGACTGTGATGCCCGGCAAGGGATTGCAAATCTGATCTGGAATGCACATTTTGGGTGTTACGCAATGGAAAAGGCCCAGACCTTTGGCCTGGACCTTTTCTATGTGAAGGCACCGATCCCGGAGAAACGCGCGAACAGGATCAGGGATCGGTGCCAGACCGGGGAGTGAGGCCCCGGATCTGGAGCTGGCCAGTGGCTTATTCGCCGCCGCCCAGCTGGTGTACATAGACCGTGACACCCTTGATCTGGGCTTCGGTCAGCTTAGCATTCCAAGAGGGCATCACACCGGTACGGCCTTTGGAAACCGACTGCATGATGCTTTCCTTGTCACCGCCATACAGCCAGATGAAGTCGGTCAGGTTCGGGCCGCCCATATCGCGATCCCCAACACCGCCTTCTGCGTGGCAGGACGAGCAGTTGTCTTCGAACACAACGGCACCTGCTTCAACATTGGCTGCATCTGCTGCTTCGCCGCTGAGCGACAGGACGTAATCAACCACCTGGGTGATTTCTTCCGGTTCCAGCAGTTCGTCATGGGCCGGCATGTCGTTCAAGCGGGTGTCATCGTCAGCCGCATCACGAATACCGTGTTGAATGGTGGTATGAATGGTTTCGATATCACCGCCCCAGAGCCAGTCATCATCCAAGAGGTTCGGATAGCCCGACCCCTCGGTAATGCCGTTGGCACCCGCACCGTGACACTGCGAACACCAGGTAACAAAGGTGGCGCGGCCCGATTGGGTTGCATAGTTATACAGGTCAGTGCCCGGTTGGATCGTGGTCAGATCGGCCGAGGCCAGCTCCGCGTTGATCGAGGCGTTCAATTCATCGAAACGCTTGATCTCATCGGCAACTTCGCCGCGCGTCGAATAGCCCATGTAACCAGCGGTGGCGCCTTTGATCAGCGGCCATGCCGGGTAGGCGATGGTGTACCAGATACCCCAGACGATGGTGACATAGAAGATCCAGACCCACCAACGCGGGAGAGGATTGTTGAACTCCTGGATCCCATCCCACTCGTGACCGGTGGTATCGATCTCTTTCTTCTCTACAGGTTTTTTACTCATTTGCCGCAACTCCTTGAGCTGAGCGTCAGGACATCAGTCCTGATCACCGGCAGGTTTGTCTTCGTGGCGGAAGGGGATGTTCGCGATATCCTCATGCACTTTCTTCGATCCCGGGCGGAACGCAAAAACTGCGACCCCGACGAAAAAGGCAAACATCGCGATCAGGAACCAGCTGTCAGCGAAAGCACGCATAATGCCATAGGTGTCCATCATCCCAGCTCCTTACCGGCTTGCGTCAGGCGTGAAGGTCGAGAAATCGACCAAAGTGCCCAACATCTGCAAATAGGCGACCAGCGCGTCCATTTCCGTGACACCCTGCTGGTTGTCAAAGTTACGGGCCTGTGCCTTCGGATAGCGTGCCTCCAGGGCATCGACATCCGAATTGTCGCCATCCGGATCCGCCTGGCTCAGCCAGTCAGCTTCCGCATTGGCAAGCTGTTCGTCGGTGTAAGGGACACCCACCAGCTTGTTGGTCGCCATCAGCTCGCGAATATACTTCGGCTCGATCGGACGATCCAGCAGGAAGGAATATTTCGGCATCACAGATTCCGGCACAACCGACTGCGGATCAGCAAGGTGGTCCACATGCCACTCGTCCGAGTAACGGCCACCCACACGGGCCAGGTCAGGACCTGTCCGCTTGGAACCCCACTGGAACGGATGGTCATACTGGCTTTCAGCAGCCAGCGAATAGTGACCATAGCGCTCTACCTCGTCACGCATCGGACGGATCATCTGTGAGTGGCAAACATAGCAGCCCTCACGGATATAGATGTCCCGGCCCTGCAATTCGAGCGGCGAGTAAGGCCGCATGCCTTCCACATCCTCGATGGTGTTTTCGAGGTAGAAGAGCGGTGCGATTTCCACGATCCCACCGACGGTCACAACCAGAAGGCTGCTGACCAGGAGGAGCGTGGCGTTCTTTTCGAGAACGACGTGTTTGTCGAGAATTCCCATAGGTCCAGCCCTCCTTATTCGGCCGGTGCCGCTTGGGTGTCATTGGCAGCTTCTGCTGCCGGCGACGCCTTAACGGTCATCCAGAGGTTATAGCACATGATCAGTGCGCCAGAGAGGAACATCACGCCACCCAGAGCACGCACAACGTACATCGGGAACTTAGCGCCAACGGTGTCAGCAAACGAGTTCACAAGGAAGCCCTGCGCATCAAACTCGCGCCACATCAGGCCTTCGAGGATCCCGGTGACCCACATCGAAGCGGCGTAAAGCACGATACCGATGGTGGCGAGCCAGAAGTGCCAGCTGACGAGCTTCAGACTGTAAAGACCTGCGCGGTTCCACAGTTTCGGCACCAGGAAGTACAGAGCACCAAAGGTGATCATCCCGTTCCAACCAAGCGCACCAGAGTGCACGTGACCAATGGTCCAGTCGGTGTAGTGCGACAGCGAGTTCACGGCACGGATCGACATCATCGGACCTTCAAAGGTCGACATGCCGTAGAAACCGATCGACACAACCATCATCCGGATAACCGGGTCGGTGCGCAGCTTGTCCCAAGCGCCCGACAGGGTCATCAGACCGTTGATCATGCCACCCCAGCTCGGCATCCACAGGATCACCGAGAACACCATGCCAAGGGTCGACGCCCAATCCGGCAGCGCGGTGTAGTGCAGGTGGTGCGGGCCGGCCCAGATATACAGGAAGATCAGCGCCCAGAAGTGGATGATCGACAGTTTATACGAGAACACCGGACGTTCCGCCTGCTTCGGCACAAAGTAGTACATCATACCCAGGAAGCCAGCGGTCAGGAAGAAGCCCACAGCGTTGTGGCCGTACCACCACTGAACCATGGCATCTTGAACCCCCGAAAACACCTGAACCGATTTTGATCCGAAGATCGATACCGGGATCGACAGGTTGTTGACGATATGCAGCATGGCAATGGTCACGATGAACGCCAGGAAGAACCAGTTGGCAACATAGATATGCGGCTCTTTGCGCTTCATCAATGTGCCCAGGAACACCAGCAGATATCCCACCCACACGACGGTCAGCCACAGGTCAACATACCATTCGGGTTCTGCATATTCTTTCGACTGGGTGCCGCCAAGAATATAACCGGTTGCCGCCAGCAGAATGAAGATCTGGTAACCCCAGAACACAAACCATGCCAGGTTGCCGCCCCAAAGACGGGCGCCCGACGTCCGTTGAACGATGTAGAACGAGGTGCTGATCAAAGCGGTTCCGCCAAAGGCGAAAATAACGGCCGAGGTGTGCAACGGACGAAGACGCCCGAAGTTCATGTACCCTTCAGCCCATGAAAAGTTCAGTACCGGAAAGGCCAGCTGAAACGCAATAAACGTCCCGGCCAGAAATCCGACTGCGCCCCAAAAGGCGGTCAAGGCGGCGCCCACACGCACCGGCCCATCCATATATCCAGTTTCCACGACCTTCGGTTCACCCACTTTTTTCAGCGAATAAATAAAAAGGCCGACCGCGATGAGTGTCACCAGGATGGCATGCACCTGGTAGGCTACGTCGCGGGCATAGCTAGCGGCAATGGCGGCCAAAAGTGCAACAAGGCCATACACTACCAATTTGAGGTAATCCCACATTTTGCGTCCCTTCGTCTTTGTCACGCAATGCCTCCTAACCCCGAAATTGGATTCGAAGACACTTTTCGACTGTCGTCGGTGTCGCACCTATCCCTAAACGCCCACCTTGATCCATGTCAAAACTGTCGCAGCAGGCCAGTTTTCCAGCCCCTTGACCCATGTCAAAGCGTCGCAGGGGGGCAAAAAGGCAGGCTGAGGGCGAAAAGTGCCCTCACTGCCCCGGAGAAATCCATGAGTTACAAGACCATTACAACCGTCTTAACGGATAAAAACCTTTGCAAATCAGCCTTCGACGCCGCAATGGCCCTGTCGCGCGCCGAGGATGCCCATCTGAATACAATCTGCCTTGGCCTTGATCATTCACAACAGGGTTTCTACTACGCAGGTGCCTCGGCCATGGTCATTCAGGACAATTTGGCGCAGGCCCGAGATAGCGCCATTGAAGCCGAAGATTTCGCCCGCGCACAGCTCGGCGGGGCGAACCATTGCTGGTCCGCTACCTCGGTGACAGCCCAAATGGTGGCCCTGAACGGCCTGATTGCCCA
>JQGR01000123.1_pt1 | contig 12702 bp, 20 predicted proteins | sample 210181 | NCBI WGS metagenome assembly JQGR01 (sample SAMN02928655, study PRJNA255238) | bioreactor metagenome | biome: continuous culture; feature: L-culture metagenome assembled contigs; material: continuous culture biomass; isolation source: continuous culture inoculated with microbial biomass... | reverse complement strand
TCGAAGGCTCAATGCCTGACATTGCCATGATTCTTCGTGTCGTCTTGCCAGTTCTCAGCCCAATAAACACAAAACGCCTTGCGAAGACCATGTAGCCTAGACTCAATGCCTGCGGCACGTGCTGCCTTCCCATAGCGATCTCCTAGACCTTCTTTAGAGTAAGGCTTGCCGTAATCGGTTAGGATGAATGCCGGAGCAATATCAGGTGTTCTGTTTATGACAGCTTTTAGGTCGGGCGTGATCGGAACATGCGTTTCCACCCCAGACTTGCATCGTCTGAAGGTGAGTAAGTTACCTTGGATGTTATGGCGACCGATCCGACAAAGATCCGTTCTAGCTGCACCAGTCAACAAACCTAAGTCAAAAATCAGTCGCTCGCGAGTTCCAATCTCCCATCGATCCATAAATGCTTCAATCTCGTTCGCGTTTGTCGTGGGAAACCCTTTGATTGGAGGCGTATCTAACTCCACACCAACTGCAGGGTTCTTTGAAATGATCCGTAGCTTCTTCAAATGATGGAAGAGTGGCTTAAGGGCCTTCAGTTCATTCGCTGCACCATGACCGCCTTTAGCATAAAGAGCAGCTTCGATGCTGTCAGTTGTGATGCTCGACAGAGGCCGTGTCCCTTGGGCTTCACGGTAGCGGTTGAAAATTGCCATGCGGGAATCTTTTGTCCCTTTGGCATATCTAGCCCACAGGTCACTACCAGATGTGTATATGTCCAATCCCCATGCAAAGGTGCCGGACTTAGGCGTTCCCGTGTTTGGTGGCATATCCTGCCATCGCGAATGCTCTGACCAATATGCTGCCTTAACCTTTGGGTCAGACGGGTCGAGGCCATGGACACCGAGTGACTTCTCGGTACTGTTCCTTCTGTAGTAATGAAACCACCGCCCCCGTCTTTTCCGTGAACGCAAATATTTTTCAGTCATCCTTGGTCTCCGCAGTGAAGGGTTTATCCAGCCATTCGCTCTTAGGATCTCCCGTATCTTCGCCATCATAGGCGAACGTAACTCCATCCGGTCCAACCCGGAGAATCTTTGCCCTCGGGTCTAGGCTTGATACCAGATCTTGTGCTTCGCGTATCTGTTTTGGCGTTGGCATGGATGGGGCAGCAGGGCGGCTCATCGCGTCAATCCTTTTTATCGCTGCACAAAGGTTCCACTGTATTAGCTTCAAGATACTCTTCCACTGCGCCTGTAGGCAGTAGATAGATGCCCCCAATTTTGACATGCCTTACTTGTTGATTTCGAATTAGTTTCCGAACACGGGCAAGCGGCCAGCCCATGCGGACTGCGGCCTCGGACGGGCTTTCGTATGCGGGTGTAGTAGATGTATCCATTTGCGCACTCCTTGACTCCATTGGCTAACAAAGCGCATCCAGGTAAACTGTTTGCACGAATCTAACCTGACACAACAAGCTGTATCTTATGCGATACAATTAGGCAACGGAGTAAACGTTTGGATATGAGTAGCATTGGGGAACGCATTGAAGCTGTGCGCAAGCAAAGCAACCTGTCTCAAGAAGCATTTGCCGAAAGCGTCGGGATCAGTCGCAACTCCTATTTCAAATACGTGCGGGGGCATCGTGCCGTTCCATCCGATGTTTTCTCTGCTGTCCTTGAGAAGTACGGTACCGACCCGATTTGGCTTCATGAAGGGGATGAAGGCTGAACAGCCGAACGATATCACTTCTCGATGAAATGAAGCATATTCTACATGCGGTCGATGACAGGACAGAAGAACGCGGGCTTGACCTCGATCGAGATAAGCGCTGGCTTATCGCCTGCCGTATCTGTGTCGAACGCATTCTAGCCGCGAAAAAGAGCGAGCCTCCAATTCGAGTGAGCGAAGTAGAAATCGACAAATGGTTGGAGGTCGCACAATGAAAGACGAAAACACCAGACTGCCAGGTCTTTCACCTGACGAAATTGACCAACTCATAAACCCGCATCTTTCAATTGAGGAACGCCTTTCCGTTTGGAAACCAAAGCCGCTGAGCGTGCAGGCTCGTAAAGTCCTCAAGCAGAGGAATTTCGAGGTTTTGCGCCATCACTATAGGAAAGGCATGGCATATATGATCACGGCGTTTTTGCTATGGGTGGCCGTCCATATTCTGCCGACGTCACACCAAGTGCTAGATATGCTAGCGGTGCGGCTTTGCCTGTTTTCTGCAATGTTTGTTACATTGATTGACAGCCTACTTGAGGCTAGAGCGATGAATCGAGCCGTTGTGCAGCTGGAAAAAATCTAAAAGCGGGGGACTGTTCGCGTAGACCGCCATAGAGCTGAAAAAACGCCCTTACTGAAAATTGGACTGTCTTCTGAACTGTTTCAGTTGCGGCCTTGCTAGCGCAGATACCAATCCCATGTTACTCAAAGGTATAGCATTCCCCTTGTTAATTGGATCATAGCGTTGCCGCCATCACGTTTTCTTTTTCGAATGACCCATTACCGCAACTTGCAGACTTATCTGGCAGCAGGTGGGTTGTTTGCAAAGAACAATCCCAACGTTCAGCCTGGTTACCGAATATCCTACGATGATATTGTGGCAAGGCGCGGAACTGCTGCATTCACCACGCCGTGCGGATCAAACGTCAACGATTTTGTGCCGTTTTACTTTTCTCCGTGCACCAAGATGGCGTACTCGATCCACATCGGAAATGTTCCTCTAAAGGCACCTAACGGCGATAATCTCGGCGTTGCGTCGATGGATGATGTTGCATATTTGGTTGTGCCGCCGGGCGCATTGTTCGCGTCGGGAAGGACCTGTTGGTTCACGGATATCGCCTGCAACTCTGGATTCCCACCAACCTACGCCAACGATTTGGCGGTCTTGCCCACACTCATCGAATGGGCACTTTTCGATGACAACCCTAAGATGGGGCAAATACCAGAAATAGGCTACGCAGGCGTGTGCCGATGGCAACATGACCGAGACCAACCAGTCGCACATCAAATGCGCAGTAAGAAGCGCATGGCCGAATTTATGGTCAGTGACTATTTGCAGATGAACGAAGTTTCGTGCATCGTGTTAAAGAGCGAAACGCACTTGGAGGAGGTGCAAGCTTGGGTTAATGCGTCAGGAACGCAAATACCTGTGTACGTGAAACCTGGGTGTTACTTTTAGTCATGACCATCGAATACAAAAACGGCGATATGTTCGAAGAGCCGACTGAGGCCATCGTGAACACCGTGAACTGCGTCGGTGTGATGGGTAAAGGCGTGGCTTTGGAGTTCAAACGTCGCTGGCCCGACAATTTCAAAGCTTACAAACGATTGTGCAATGACAAGGCACTTTCGCCAGGACAGATGTTTGTCTTCGACAACAATGATTTCCTAAACGAAAGTAAGCATCGTTATCTAATAAACTTCCCAACGAAGCTTCATTGGCGGTCACGATCTAAGATTGAGTACGTCGCAGACGGGCTTGTGGACTTCGTCAAACAAGTGCAGGAACTTGACATCAAGTCCGTTGCACTTCCCCCTCTGGGATGCGGCAATGGCGGGCTAGATTGGGCTGAAGTTCGGCCGCTCATCGAAGAAGCTGTTGCGCAGTTACCTGATGTACACTTTGTCATATTTGGACCGGCAGAACACTCCGTGCAGCCTGAACAAGCCCACATTCCCGGCGATCTCACTAAGGCCCGCGCGTCCATGATGGTGGCTTTCGCTGAACTAGAAAAATTCTTCGGCGGTCATCTGACTCGACTAACCGCACAGAAGATTACCTATTTTCTTCAAGTTCTCGGGATCGACTTCGGCTTGAAGTTTTCAAAAAACCAATACGGGCCATACTCTGAGACCTTGCATGAAGCCTTCAAGGTCATGGAGGCGAAGCACTATATCAGCGGGTACACCAGCGAAGACCGTGAAGTAGTGGTAACGTCTGGGACGTATGCTGCCGCTGACGAGTTTCTAAAGTCGAACGGAGTTGGAATATCCGAGGCCGTAGAAAAGCTGTCGCTACTGATCGAGGGATATGAAAGCCCTTATGGTATGGAACTCTTGGCCAGCGTTCACTTTCTGTCCGTGACCGAAAGCATTGCAACCCAGCCTGAAATGTCGCGAGCGCTTGAGGCATGGAACGACCACAAACGCGAAAGCTTTCCTGAACCCGCAGTCACCGCTGCGTTGGAACGTCTGAAAGATGATGGATTCATTCACTAGCAGATTCTACCACTTATAAAAGTGAAGACGACCTGCAATGTCTATTTTATAATTCTAAATTGCTTTCGCGGGCTTTCCTCACAAGATTTGTCATGTTTTGTGTGTTTAGGTTGCGTTGATGGTGACCCAAAGCTTGTGAACGTCATGGCATCAGCAGATGGAATGAGGGCTCGTCTCGCGATATCTTCCACAGTCTGAGAGTTGGCCCAAAGATCCTTCTTTATTGCGACCCACACCCCACTCGTTTCCCAAGGAGACCTGTCAGGTTCGTTCTTACGCCAACCATTCCTCGAAAGCTCAATGTTCAAATACTTGTACCTGTTATCATCAATCAACCCACAATCTCGATAAGCTCGCACTAATGCCGCAACCGAGACGTTCCAACGCTTCTTGTTGCGGCGGATATTTGTGATGGTTGGATATACTTTGTGCCGCAATAGATCAGCCTTCGGAATCAGAAAAGCTGATGCAAATCGATCTGCTTCTTCTTCGACGTTTACGTCCGCTGCATCGTGATGTCGGTGCAATACAAGATGTCCTAGCTCGTGTGCCGCGTCAAAACGACTCCGCTCCATGGAACCCACCATGTTCAAGTAGATGTAGGGCTTCTCATCATTCCCCCAGAAGGTGAATGCACTTAGCCCACGTGTCTCCTTTTCCGAGAGCGAAAGAACCCGGACACCATGTCGCTCAAGCAATTTAACCAAATTCCCGATTGGCTCGGTCCCTAAGCCCCATTCTTCGCGCAAAAGCGTTGCAGCATGAGTTGCACGGTCAATACCTTCAGGAAAGTAGTAGTCACCGTTCGAATAGTCGGGGACATCAGGATCAGGCAAGGAATATTCTTGCTCCACTTGAAACCAAAAGAGGGTTGCAAGCTTCGCCGCAGCAACACCCGCTTCTCTCTCACGGGCTGTAAGCGTGGCCTGCTTTCGAAAGGTCGGCTTAGAAACCTCTAGGTCAGCATCGATACAGAAAAACTCGGGCGGGAATCCAGTTTCCTTTGCGACGGTCTCAATGAATTCCGGTGATACCTCTCGGTCTTCACGCATACGTCGCATGTCTCGCGATGATATGCCCAGCTTTTCGGCAAAGGCATTCTTCGTTAGTCTACTGCGTTGTCGTGAGACTTCTAAGGCGTCCAGGTTCAGTTTCATCGTGAAATTTTTGGTCTGACCAAGCTGGCAAAGTCATCATCCTCAGCGCCATAGGAAATGCTTGATGCGACAAAATCATCAGCCTTGAACTTTAGTCCATAGCGTTCACGGCAAGTTGTGAATGCAGTCTTGTTGCTATTCATTTGCGCATCCACCAGCAATTCAACACGGCAAATGGGCGTACCATCAACCTTTTCCGCAAAGATGCAGACATCAATCGTCGTCAGGCTGCACTCTCCGGCTTTTTCGCTTGATTCGATGACTTCTTCACCGAAATCAAGTTCCCCTTGTTCTTCAGTGTGAACGTAGCCAGTACCATTGCGCCTACGTTTCGACGCAAAAGCAGGAATATGAGCGCCCAAGCCGGTAGCGGCGTCAGTATTATGCAACATGATCATCAACGACTTCTCTGAATTTGTGATACACGTCTTTCCACCTTTGGAACGATGTTTGAAGATGCCAAAGTCGGCCCCTGATTCAGCGAAAGCCTTGAAAGCCGCATGATTGCGGACACCAGGTACAAGATCATCGATGTCTAGGTTGGCATTCTCACGGTGCACGACATCACACACAGCTTCCGCAGCCAAGTGTAGCAACTGGATATCCAATCCATGGCCCGTCATGAAACTTGAAATCGTCTCGGGTTCGTCTTTGAGTGTAGGGAAACTTGCAGCAATCAAGTGGTTGGTCCTTCTAGTCCAAAATGTGAGTGTCCGGTGGACTACAATTATGATTAAAAAACCGGCAAGTCAACTTGGGATATGCAATGGCCGTTTCCTATGCCTTGAGCAATTCCCAGCTTTCGATCTCAAACCCTTCGGCAACACGATAGATGTTGTCGAGTGAGATGTTTTGCTCTGAACGCTCAACAGCACTGAGATAAGTCCGGTTCAATCCGCATTTATTGGCAAGGAATTCCTGCGACCATCCACGATCAGCCCGTAGCTTACGCATGTTGCGCGCCACAACGTCTCTGAGGGGGCTTTTCGGTGTCGTCTTCATACACAATGCTATTGTGCTTTGACGCTTTTAACTCTACCTGTTTTAACATACAATCATGCTTGGCAGGAGAAACACATGTCCCAATGCCCCCACTGCATGTCGGAAATCCATGAGGAAGCTCACGTCTGTGCGGCTTGCGGTGCCAAGAAGGGTGTGTGCCGTGGGGGAATGACCAGAGGTGACCTGAAGTTTCGTGCATCCGTTATTGCGGGCGTTGGATTGTTGCCGCTCGTTGCAGCGCTTGGATTTCTGATCAATGGCGACAGCATTGGCTTTATGCTTTTGGGGATTGCCTCATTGATCCCCTTTGGCCTGGCAGCAGTCATCTTCCTCATGTCTGGCAGCAAAGAGAAATGGTATCGCTGATGATCACTGACACCCACAACCTGCACCGAAAACTGAACGGTATCTTATGCAGCACTAACGCCCCATATTGGGGCGATCTCCCGGACGGAAAACCCAGCATCGAGGGATTGGTGGACGCCGCAGAGGCATTAGATCACTTCACTGACCTGCTTGAAGATGCCCGCATTGGTGTGCAGCGAGCATTGGTTCCAGCGGATGAGCCACAGGACTGGGATACGCCTCGCAAAATGATTGCGCCGGGTAATGAAACATCTATCACTCTATCAGTGCGGAATTCAGGCGGCGTGGATCTGTACATTGGTTTTGAGGATAAGAACTTTCGCGAATATGGGCTGTCGTTTGAAGAAGCCGCCATGCTCATCCGTAGCTTTGCCATCCTACGCATGACGGATCCCTCAGAATGAGCGCGGCCAGCAATCAAAAACACACGTCATTCTATATCAGCACCGAGGGCCACAGGGCGCTGCGTATCGAGGCGCTGAAACGGGGGCTGACTATGAGCCAGCTCATTGTACGGGCATTGGCCGATGCGGGCGTCGACATTCCAGCGGAGGACCTAACCAAATGAAACACCTACTTGCCGCTGCATTGATCGCCCTTGCTGTCCCGGTACATGCCGACGGGTGGTACTTTGAAGCCTCGTTAGAAGGTGGCGCAACATTCTGGACGTTCACCAACGCAAATGGCGATGTCAGTCCCCGCCGAACACGGGGCAATGAGATTTGGATCACCCGCACCGATGAGGTCAACGGGCTCGGGCCGAATGGCAGTTGTGATTTCAACAATTGCAGCGTGGCGGTGATGCTGGATGGGCATGGTCCTGAAGCTGATGAACGGGTGGAGATTGCGTTCTCGAACGGAGAGGCGTTCTCATTCGACGCGCGTGGTGGCGATATGATCTTCGACAATTTCTCCACGGCTGGCATGGGCGCAACCAATACATTCATTGAAAACATCCGCGCGGCGGCATGGGTTGATATTAGCTTCGGGGGCAAACGGCATCGTTTCAACCTCGCAGGATCATCAACAGCACTGGATGCTATTCGCCCATATCTGCCATAGACCGAGCGGCGAATTTGGCAGGCGGCCGCGCAGAAAGGGAGGCAACAATGGCAAACAAGACGACATATTTCGGATTGCCGGTGGTCGAGGGCAAATACGTGCGTGGCTCGGATATCAAGAAGCTGCCGTTCTACGAATTCTGGCGGAAGGCATCCATCGGATCCACTTACACGAGTGATCCAGAAACCGGCGAAGACCTGATCTACCTCGATGACTGGGAACACTTCAGCCGCTTGTTCATCGAGACCGGACGCCACCGCATGATGCCCGCCTGAAATTCCACAATCGCTCGATACTTGGCGTCTCGCTCATGTGGATTTTCCGGCTATCGCTACATGTCAAACCTCACCTGACATCGCCCCTCAAATGGCAGGGGATGGTGGGGTTTGTTGGTCGAATAAGCAACTAGTCCATTCCTTGGAATCACATCAAATGTTTGGTGCAAGCGAGCTGGGTTCAGGGGTGCAGCGCCCTGATCGACATTTTGCGGGTGGGTGCGTAGCAGCCGGGCCCCGTAAAATAATAGTCGGTCACTAATACTTAGCGAAATCGCGAAAGTAGGTCACTTTAGATCACATTAGGTCACTTCGGCTGTCCGCAGAACCGGGTGCAGTCACAGCTCAGTTTTCAACCAACGAGGTGGGGTAAGAGTAATCGGCCATTGTTCAACTGGTTACGTGGATTCAGAAGCACGAATTCGAACCGGACATTGTACATCTGTAACTAGATGACCAGATCGCGGACGGAGCCGACATTAGCGTTTTGGAATGTTGCTGACGCAGCATCCACTCGCAGGCGCGGCATCGGATTTGCCGCTGTGCGAAAGATTTCCCGTTTCCGGTCATTAAACGGCGAGGTTGAATACAAAGCCCAAACTGACCCTTCGCTGCGTACAGGACGGCAAACAAAGAGCGGACGAACCGGTTTTTGGAGATTCCTCTATCGCTTGCGCTGCTTTTGTACGCACGGTACGGCACTGCAAATGCAGCAGTAGTCTGCAGTATCATGGCCTATACAAAAAATGGTCGTTGCGAATCTGTCATGCGTACCACATAAAAAATGAGCGACCTAAATTGTCGCGGGTTGAACTGTGGTTTGGACTTGTCACGCTTTAGTTCCGGTCTCTTTCGAGCAATGTTTGCAATGAAGGAGATAAAGAATGGCACCGAGATACACCGACGAGTTTCGCCGAGATGCAGTGCGCATCGCAACGACCAGCGGGCTAACGCGGCCTCAGGTTTCATCTGATTTGGGTGTTGGGCTTTCGACCCTGAACAAGTGGGTCCAGAAACACCAGCATGATGATTTGATGGCGGGCCCTCATGAAGATGTAGAACGGGAGAACGAACGCCTTCGCAAGGAAGTCCGTTTGTTGCGCGAGGAGAGGGAAGTGTTAAAAAAGCGGCGATCTTCTTTGCGGGCCAAAGTCGGTGAGGTTCGCCTTTATTGATACCTGGAAAGAAGAATAGCCTGTCGAATTTCTCTGCCCGTATTATGCAGGTCACTTCGCGTGGGTTGCGCGCGTGGCGGGCGCGTCCGATGAGCCAGCGTCAACGCGATGATATGGTGATCCTGGCCCATATCCGTGAACAACACCGTCTCAGCCTGCAAAGCAATGGTCGACCGCGCATGTCCGAAGAGTTGCAGGAACTGGGACTGAACGTCGGGCACCGCCGCATAGGTCGTTTGATGCGCGAGAACGATATCAAGATCGTCAGAAATCATAAATACAAGGCAACCACGGACAGCGACCGTACGTTTAACATCGCGCCCAACTTGCTGGATCAGGATTTCTCCACTGATGGACCAAACCAAAAATGGGCGGGTGGCATCTCCTTCATCTGGACGAGCGAAGGCTGGTTGTATCTGGCCGTCGTCCTCAATCTGTATTCCCGTCGCGTCATCGACTGGGCTGTCAGCAATCGTATGAAATGAGATCTGGCGATCCGGTCGTTGGATATGGCCGTGGCCTTGCGACAACCGCCGGTGGGCTGCATTCACCACACGGATCGTGGATCGCAATACTGTTCACATGACTATCAGAAGCGCTTGTCAAAGCATGGCTTCAAAGTATCCATGAACGGAAAAGGTAATTGTTATGACAATTCCATGGTGGAAACGTTCTTCAAATCCATCAAGGCTGAGCCGATCTGGCGCAACCGTTGGGAAACCAGACGCCAGGCCGAAGGCGCAATCTTCCAGCATATCAACGGGTTCTACAATCCGCGGCGGCGGCACTCGTCATTAGGCGGAAAAAGCCCCTTGGCGTTCGAACGAAAGGCAGCTTAAATGAGTTGAGAGACCGAAACGCAACCGCGACAAGACCACTTCATCTTGTATTGGCAATCATTAACTCATAAGCTTTTTGGCCTAAAACCAAAGTTGCCTTTTCAATCTCCGAGCGGTTGCGGTCCGATTCGACCATGGTAAGCCGTAAGAGATGCGCGAATGCGCCTCAGGTTCTCTTTGGTATCACTGGACATTTCCTGCGCGACCATCATCGCTAGCGTGTCGATGATCGCCAGATGGGCGTAGCGCGATGCCGTTGGCTTATAGATGTCAATGTCTTCGGGTAGGTCGGTTTGTATGGATATTTTCGACTGCAACGACAGTCGGGACTCGGGCTTTGTTACACAGATGGTTGTTGCACCATATCCATTCGCGACTTCCGCAGCTCCAACGATGGCATCCGCTTCACCGCTCGCAGACACTAGAAACAATACATCGTCTGGTCCAAGAGCAGCAGCGCGCATTTGCAGCACGTAGCTGTCGTTAACGAAGAATGACGGTATACCAAGACGAAAAAAGCGGTTCGATGCTTCTTGAGCAATCGTTGATGAACCACCACCGATCCCGGCGAACAGGATTTGGCGTTTCCCCAATATTTCGACTTTGGCCAACTTCAACTTTTCGACATCAACCTGACGGCGCATCACGTTCAGGGTAGCAAAAACCGCTCCGAGAACCTGATCAAGCGTTGAGTTGCCGGAGTTTGATTGATCGTCCCCGTCTCCGAAGAGGTATTGCGCGCTAACAGCAACATTTTGAGCAAGTAGAAGCTTGAAGTCTCGATAACCCTCACAGCCAATGCTCCGACAGAATCGGATGACGGTTGGTTTGCTGACCCCGCATTTGCCCGCTAGTTCCCCAATCGTCATCGAGCTGATGGCATTGAGGTTTTCTAGAACATAGTCTGCGACCTTTTGTTCCTGTGCTGCGAAACTACCGTCCGTGCGGCGAAGAATCGAAATGAGATCCGCAGACCGCAGCTGAGAGGTTTGAGGCGAAAAACTATGATCAGGCAATGGGATAGGTTCGCTGTTCAAACTTCAAGTTCCTCCATACGGGGCGCGAAACTAAGGTACATATTTTGCGGAGCTTTCGCAAGAAAAACGTCTAAAGCGGGTTCTTTTTTGTGGAATTTCGTAACTAAGTAACAAATAATCCTTGCTTAGGCGGAATAATACTGGCTTACTGTAACTCGGTTACGTGATCGGCATTTTGGGAGGAGTGTCATGCGACAGGTAATTGCGCTGGCAAGTACAAGGATCAATCTGGTAGTGGAGGGAATCGTCGCCGCGTTGATGCTGGCACTGGTTCTAGATGTCTGGCTCGGCGTCATGGACCGGTACTACTTCCACTGGCAACTCCCTTGGCCGGAAGTGATTGCCCGATATCTAATGATCTGGGCGGCGATGCTGGCGGTTTCCTCCGGTATCTCTCGTCGCGAGCACATAGGGCTCACAGCGTTCATCAATGTTTTGCCTGAACGCGTGCGCCAGGCACTTCTCATCGTCATGGATATCCTGACACTGCTCCTGTTCCTCTACGTTGCTTACTATGGGATTGGCTTCGCGCTCAGCGGCGCACCCCGCGAGGCGATGATCTTCGGGCTGAGCCTGGCTCCATTCTATGCAGCCATTCCTGCTGCAGCGGCGCTGTGCTGTGTGCAAATTCTGTTCGTCCTCGTGCGTGACCTGGGCACCCACATCGACCGGCCACCTGTTGTCGACCTTAATCAAACAGAGGAGCGATAACATGATTGTCGGTATTGCATTCGTAGTTCTTGTATTGTTGGGCTTGCCGATTGGGTTTGCCATTGGTCTTGCGGGGGTCATTGGCTTGATTGATATGGGCGGTGGAAACTTTCTTGCCATTGGACCCAGCAAGATTTTCAACGGCCTCAATATTTTCCCATTTCTCGCCATGCCATTTTTTATCCTGGCGGGTGAGATCATGAACGACATCGGTATCACCAACCGTTTGGTGAAACTCGCTCAGGTTCTGGTGGGTCGCTTTCGCGGCGGGCTGGCTCACACGAACATGCTGGCATCCGTATTTTTCGCAGGGCTAACCGGGTCTGCGACGGCAGACGCCGCTGCCTTTGGACGCACACTTGTGCCTGCCATGGTGAAAGAAGGATACAAGCGGGACTACGCATGTGCCGTGACAGCAGCCGGATCCATTATCGGGCCAACAATCCCGCCCTCCGGGTTGATGGTTGTCTATGGCTCTCTCATGGGTGTTTCGATTGCCGGCTTGTTCGCGGCTGGAGTATTGCCCGGACTCGTCATCTGTCTCGTTTGCATGGCCGTCATTGCGATTGGTGGTAAACGTGAAAACCTCCCCAAGGCCGTCCGTGGTGCGACCCCGCGCGAAATTTGGGATACCTTCATGTCTTCGCTGACAGCCCTTGCTATGCCTGTCATCATTCTGGGTGGCATTCTGGGCGGGATCGTCACTCCGACCGAAGCAGCATCCATTGCGGTGGCCTATGCATTGTTCATTGGCACTTTCGTTTACCGGACACTGACATTCAAAAGCTTCTACATGATGCTGGTGCGCACGGCGCGCATCATGGGCGTGATTTTCGTCATCATCGCGTTTGCGGGCATTCTAGGCTGGTGGATGAGCTTTGAGCGCATCCCGCAAATGATTGCCGAAA
>JQGR01000122.1_pt1 | contig 12868 bp, 16 predicted proteins | sample 210181 | NCBI WGS metagenome assembly JQGR01 (sample SAMN02928655, study PRJNA255238) | bioreactor metagenome | biome: continuous culture; feature: L-culture metagenome assembled contigs; material: continuous culture biomass; isolation source: continuous culture inoculated with microbial biomass... | reverse complement strand
CCCCTCCCCTTGCCCCAACCCTTGCTTTTGCAGATTTCCCGGTTGTTGAAGCCGCCGAGTTGCAGGGGAACCGCCTGTCTGTCACCCTGTCGCACCCGGACAGCGGGTGGGATCACTATGCGGATGGGTGGGAGGTTCTGACCCCGGATGGCACACGCATTGGCCTGCGCGAACTGGCGCATCCCCATGTGAACGAACAGCCTTTCACCCGCTTCCTGGGCGGGATCGATATCCCCGAGGGCACCGAATTCCTGCTGATCCGGGCGCGGTGCAACACCGATGGCTGGTCAGACCAACTGTTCAAACTGCCCCTGAAATAAGGTCTTGCAACAATGCACTTCAAGACCAACTACGCCTGTTAAACTGCCCATCGCCGTCCTTCCACCCACCAAGCGCAGAGCATTCCGCCGCCAACAATGACCAGCCACAGCCAGGCAGGCAGCAGCGGACGCAATCTTACATCCCGGCTGACATACGCCTCGCGCGGGGTATAGCCAATCCATCCCCGGCCAATAGCCACCGTGCCGGGGGGGATGGCGCGCAGCCGCGGCAGGCCGTCCTCCAGCGCCCAGACGCCGCCTCCTGTAACCGATAATAAGGTGTTCATCGGTTCACGCCGCGCCAATGGATCGACAAATTCAACAGGGGCTGCCGCACCGCGCACGGCCACCACAGTCTGATCCCCCTGCGTAAAGCGGTAGACCCTTGCGGGGCATCAGTTGAGGGAGCACCTTCAAGCGCATCAGAAAGAAGCGCCACAAAACGTCCCGGCGCCCCCTCATGCATTTCCAGCTGGCGCTCTTTGCCATCAGGCGCCAGAACCTGCACCGGGTCAACCTTCTGCGCCAGAGTTCGACGGGTGATCAGAATATCTCCGTCGGGGGTTTCTTCCGCCAACAGCGCCTCTTCTTCCAGATCGGGCTCTCCCATCATCCAATGGGCCAGACGCCGCAAGAGCTCGAGTTGCGGCCCCCCCTTCATAGCCGCGCGCCCAAAGCCAAAGTTGGTCGGTGCCAATCAGCGCAACCCGGCCCTGTTCGACACGATCCAGAGCAAGCAACGCACCACCGTCGGGGGTTTCCATCACCACCTGCGCCTGATCCACATCCAATTCCAGATGACGCAGCCACGCCCCCCAAGCCGGAGCATCTTCCTGCAACCCGGTGCGGTGCCCGGCGGTCAAACCTTGCGTGACCGGATGGCGTTGACCAACATCGCTCACCTCCGGACGCATTGGTTGTGAAATCACCCGACCAGAAGGGCGCGCGGGCAAGATCTCCCCCAATGGTGAGCGTGACAGGCTTTCGACACCGGCAAATTCCGGCCCCGCCGCTACCAGCACTGCACCACCGCGCTCAACATAGCTGCGCACGCTGTCCAGATAGAATCCCGGCAAGATGCCGCGCAGTTGATAACGGTCGAAAATGATCAAGTCGAATTCATCAATCTTGTCGATAAACAGCTCTTGCGTTGGGAAGGGGATCAGGCTGAGCTCATTTACGGGCACCCCATCCTGCTTTTCAGGGGGGCGCAGGATGGTGAAATGCACCAGATCCACAGACGCATCTGATTTCAATAGATTACGCCAAGTGCGCGTGCCGGGGTGCGGTTCACCCGAGACCAGTAAAACCCGCAGTCGATCGCGGATGCCATTGATGCGCAACGCCGCTTGGTTGTTGCGGTCAGTCAGCTCACCGCTTAGGGCCTCAAGCTGCAGATGCACCACGGTTTCGCCCGCATGCTCTAAAAACAGCGGGAGTTCAAGATCACGCCCAACCCGCACCCTATGGCGTGTCGGCGTGGCACCATCCACCGAGATCAACAGATCGGCCGGGGCATCAGACACCACCCCCAAAGTCTCAACCCGCAGCTGGATTACCACCTCTTCGCCAGTCACCGCAAAGCGGGGCGCGCGCAGGATGCTCAGCCGCCGATCCCAATCAGCGCGCGCGCCGTTTTGCAGCAACGTGACCGGCGCGGGTATTGCATTCAACTTGCGCGCCAATGCCGGGGTGTCCTGCACTGACCCATCTGAGACAATGACAACCCCCGCCAATTGGTCGGTTGGAATGGCAGAAAGTGCCTTTTCCAAAGAGGGCAGGATCAGTGTTCCCTGACCTTGCACCGCATCCGGAATGGGTGCCCGGCGCAGGTCCAGTTTTGCGGTCTCTGCCGCGCCCTTAATCCAATCAAGCGCCTGATCACGCAGTGCAATCCGGTTGCCCAATGATTGCGACGCAGTTTCATCGGACACCACCAGCAGAATATCAGGCAGCGGGTCGCGGGTTTCCTCATGCAGTTTCGGCCCCGAGAGCAGCCCGCCCAGCGCCAATAGTACAATGGCGCGCAAGGGCCAGCCGGGCATGCCACGCCAGATCGCCAGCCCAAGGGCAAGGATTCGCAACCCCTGCCCCCCCAACAGCACGGACCAGGGCAAAAGTGGTGCAAAAAAGAGCGTCCCACTGTTCATTGGCCCAACCTTTGCAACAGCGCCGGCACATGGACCTGGTCAGATTTGTAATTTCCAGTCAGCACATGCATGACCAGATTGACGCCAAACCGCAGCGACATCTCGCGTTGCCGTTCGCCCGCATATCCACGCCCAACAGGCAACAACGGCGCCCCATTGTCGCGTACAGCCCAGGCCCCGGCCCAGTCATTGCCACCAATGATCACCGGCGTGACCCCATCGTTCAACAGGCGAAATGGCAGGCCTTCTGTTCGGATGGCTCCTGGAGGGGCCGCCTCGGCCCAGACCGGGCCTGAATAGCGACCGGGAAAGCTGTCAATCAGATAAAACGCGCGGGTCAGAACATGATCAACCGGGATCGGCTCAAGCGCTGGAAGCGACAGGGGGACAGCCAGCGCCTGCAGCTTGCGCGACATCGCCTCACCGCCGCCCGCCCCCGCATCCCGGGTGTCCAACAAGATCAATCCCCCCCCGCCAGATATTGGGTCAACCGCTCGTATGCGGCGGCAGAAGGCATCGGTTGGCTCAGAGAAACCGGCCAATAGAGAAGCGGGAAAACAGACAATTCATCATGATCCAGGACCACACCAACCGGCGGGGCGGGTTCTACCGAGCTGCGGGCATAAAGCGCATTAGAAAGTCCAGTCAGCCCGGCCCGCGCCAAAGCGTCCAGATCATCATCTCCTGTCCGCACATGGGCCAAGGTCACTTCTGCAGCAGCGGCGCTGATTTGGTCAAGCACGCGCCCGTCCCCCTGCTGCGCACCAGCCAGATCCGGCGTGAGAAAACACAAGGTAACAAACACAAGTGCAGCCTTCCCCTTTTGCGACGACACCGGACGCCCTGACCGCCCCGGCCAACGGCCGCTCACCCAAAGCGTTGCGAATAGATCCACAATGATCAACAGAGTGACGAAGGTCAGCGCCATGGCCGATAAATCACGCACCCCGCGTTTTTCCCCCCATTGCAGCACTACATGCGCTGGCCATTTGGCAGGCAGAAGAGTGCTGGCATCAGACAGCGCGTTTACCACCAACTGGCGATCAGCATGGCTGTAAACACCGGGGGGCACATTTTGACCCGGCGCTTCGAACAGGGCCTGTTGCAGCTCGTCCCCGGTCACAATGGGCTGAGGGTCATCGCGCTCAATCTGCCCAAAGGCGGTCAGCCGCGCCTCCAAAGCCCATGAAACCGTCCCAACACCTTCATCCCCTTCTGTCCCGGCAAGCGAACGGTCGATGAGGTGGCCTTCAGCCGCTCCAGCATATTCACAAACAGCCCCGATAGCACAAGGTTGGACCAATCCGCCGTGGCGCCGACATGTATCAACACAATCTGCCCAGCCCCCAGAAGCTTGCGGGTCACCAGGGGGGTGCCATCGACAAGACGGGCAAGGGTTTTGCTGGCAAGTTCGGGGCCGGGCTCCGCCAGAACCTGACGGGCAATGCTGACATCTTCGGGGATGTCCAAACCAAAAAACGGGCTGTCAGAGGGAAAGGCAGCAAGGCGCTGTGGCGCGCCCCAGCTCATCGCGCCACCAACGGTTCGCCCACGGCCGCGAAGGCGCACCGGCAGCAGCACATCTTCTGCCCCGCCTGCCTGTTGCCCCGCCTGCGCCGCCGCCAATCGCGGCCCGGCAAAGCGCAGCAACAGCCCCCCCTCTGCCACCCATTTCGCCAATGCGCGCTGGTCCGGCTCGGACAGGTCTGGCACATCCGCTAGGATGATCACATGTGGACTGGCGCGCAACACATCGGCCAAACGCGGGGTTTCGATGATCTCAGCACTGGGCTCCAGCGCCGCGCGCAGAAAGTGATCGGGCGACAATAACGCAAGGGTTTCTGTGGCTTGCGCCCCAACCAAAGCAACGCGGCGGCGTGTCAGCGCCTCGCCCACCAAGGTCACTTGCCCCGCCGAAAGAGCCCCCAAGACGCCTTGCCCGGTCAATTCAAACCGCTGCACCCGATGGCGCAGTTCCGGCGGCAGGGACAGGGAAACCTCTGCCGTGCGGTTGCCAGCAACAAAGGGCACATCCGTTTCATGTAAGACCCGCATTTGCCCCACCGGATCGCGTCCAATGCTTTGCAATTTGGCCGTTTCGCTCGCCCCGGAAATCGTGCGCAAGGCCCGCACATACACGGCCCCATCGCTTAACCGGGCGGGGGTCAGCCCCAGCACCGAACGCTCGGACTGCAACACGTCAACCACGCCGGCAGCTTCGCGCAAAGCCAGCGCCTCGCCGCGACCTTCACGGGCGATTCCATCGGATATCCAGACCGTGCGACCGTTCGGTAGCGCATTTAATACCGACAGATTGTAAGCGGCATCCCATGCCACCGGCGCCATGGCTGCCAACCGTTCGCGCCAGATTGCCGCCGGGGCCAGTGCCGCAGGGGTGCTGTCATGGCTCAGTGCCACGGCCACGGGCTGCCCCGATTGTTCAGCTTGTGACAACAATTGATCCACCTTCTGCACCCGGCGGGGCCAATCAGGGGCGGCGGGCCAATGGCTGTCGAGCAGTACAATCAGCGGGATACTGCGATCTTGTGCGCGATCCGGGTTCAGTACCGGACCGGACAGGCCCACAATCAAGGCCACGGCGGCAAGCATCCGCAAGACGACCAGCCAAAGCGGCGTTTTCCGCGCCTCCACCTGCTCGTGTTCCAGCCCCAATAACAAGCTGACCGCTGGGAAACGCCGCCGGATCGGGGCTGGCGGCACCGCCCTAAGCAGCCACCACAGGGCCGGCAGCGCCACCAGACCAAGCAAAACCCAGGGTGCGGTGAAGCCCAGCGCGCCGATCATCGCCTCCCCTCCAACGCGCGATACAACCACAGCAGCGCCCCGGTCGGAGGCGAGAGTGTATCGTGGCAATGATAGGCCCAGCCTGCGTCTTTGCACGCGGTACGCAACACCGCTTTTCGCGCGGCCAACCGCTCTAGATACTGGCCGCGCAGGTCTGCCGCTTCCGGAGTTTCAAAGCGGGTCTGGTTTTCCATGTCGTGAAACAGGCTGCGTCCACTGTAGGGAAAGCGCTCCTCTGCCGGATCAAGCACCTGAAGAAACGCGCCTTTCACCCGCGACCGGGTGGCTTGCTTTAACACTGCAAGGTACATCTCCGGAGCCACCAAACCGTCGGTCAGGATCAACGCACGCGCCCGGCGCGGGAACGCCTTAGGCTGGTCAGGTGCCTGACCCATCCCGTCCAGCCGTTTGGGCAAGGCAGCTTCGCCCAGCATCGGCGGGCGAAGTTCACCAAGAAACCCAACCCGTTCCCCTGCCCGCAGAAACAACAGGGCCGCAGCCAGCGCCAGCAGATGGGCACGGTCTTTTTTGTGGGGCAGGTTCTTATCAGAGCGAAACGACATCGATACCGCCGGATCACACCAGATCATCACTGTCTGGGCTGCTTGCCATTCCCGGTCGCGGATGAAGGCATGATCGGATCGCGCCGAGCGGCGCCAGTCAATGCGATGCGCCGGATCGCCCGGTTGCGCCATGCGAAACTGCCAGAAATTGTCCCCCTGCCCGGCCTGCCTGCGCCCATGATCGCCCAATTGCACCGTATCTGCCAGATGCCGCGCCGCCGCCATCAGGGGCGGCAGCCCCCGGGCAAGCCCCGTGGCCTGGCGCAGAGTGCTGGGGGCGGCAGGCGCTGTCATGTGGCAAGATCCAATCCAGACAGCACCGTTGCAATCAAGTCAGACAGGCGAATGCCCTCCGCCCTTGCACCATACCCCAACGCCATACGGTGGCTTAATACCGGGCGGGCCATGGCCCGAACGTCCTCGGCATCTGGGGCCAGTCGCCCGTCCAGAGCAGCGCGTGCCCGCGCCAACAACATCAGCGCCTGTGCAGCACGCGGCCCCGGCCCCCAGCTGACCGCTTGTTTCAACGCTTCGGGGGCGGTGGGATCATCAGGGCGACAGCCGCGCACCAGATCTAGGATCATCTCTACCACGCTCTCACCCACGGGCATCAGACGGATAAGCTCTTGCGCGCGCAAGAGGTCCTGCCGGGTCATCACCGGCACCGGGGCCGCTTTGGCCTCACCCGTGGTGGCCAACACAATCGCGCGCTCGTCCTCTCGGGTTGGGTAGGTCACGTCGATCTGCAACAGGAAACGGTCAAGCTGGGCTTCGGGCAACGGATAGGTGCCCTCTTGTTCCAGCGGGTTTTGCGTGGCAAGCACATGAAACGGCGCAGGCAAGGCGTGCGGTTGGCCCGCCACGGACACTTCACGTTCCTGCATGGCCTGCAACAGTGCCGATTGCGTACGCGGGCTGGCGCGGTTGATCTCATCCGCCAGAAGCAATTGGCAAAACACCGGACCTTTGACAAAACGGAAATGGCGCCGACCATCGTCGCCTTCTTCCAGCACTTCCGCCCCTAAGATATCAGCCGGCATCAGGTCAGGTGTGAACTGGATCCGACGATCCGACAGTCCCATCACAACCCCCATGGTTTCCACCAAACGGGTTTTGCCCAGCCCGGGCAGCCCGACCAGCAGCGCATGCCCGCCGCAAAGCAGCGCCGCCAACGCCTGCTCCACCACCAGATCCTGTCCAATGATGTGGCGCGAAATCTCGACTTTGGCGGCTGCAAGCGTATCGCCCAACGCCGCCAGTTCCGCCACAATCCCCTGATCAAATGCTGTCTGGTCCATGAAACCTCCTTACCCCCACGGCAAATCCCAGGTGAGGGCTAAGCCTGAGCTTCACCTTGATCGTGAAACACTTTAGCTTGTATTTAAGTCCGAAATCTCGTGGGGAACAAATGACAAAAACGGCAAGTGACGGAAAATCGCCGGAAATTGCAAGCGAAGCCGTCACGGAGCGGCTAAGCAAAGCAGTTCAGGCGAGTGACACAAAAGGCCTGCCGCCGGTGCATTTGTGGCACCCCCCCTTCTGTGGCGACATGGATATGCGCATTGCCCGCGACGGACAGTGGATTCACGAAGGCCGCCCGATCACCCGGACAGGGTTGGTGCGCCTGTTTGCCTCAATCCTGCGCTATGACGATGGGGCAAACGGTGGCGAAGCTGGCTATATGCTGGTGACCCCGGTTGAACGGTTTCGCATTCAGGTCGAAGATGCGCCATTTCTGGCCGAAGATGTGGAGATCACGGGCGAAGGGCGTGATCAGAGCCTGACCTTCACCACCAATCTTGGCGATCAAACCGTTGCTGGGCCAGACACTCCACTGTGGTTCGAACGGGACGCAAACACCGGCGCGCCCGCCCCTTATGTGCGTGTTCGCGGCGCGTTGGATGCCCGCATTGACCGCAAGACATATTACCGCCTGATGGAATTGGCCTGCGAAGAAGAACACAACGGCGCGCGCTGGTTTGGCCTTTGGTCCAGCGACAGTTTTTTCCCAATCACCCCTTGCGAAGAACTGGACAGCTGATGCCCCGCTTTGCTGCCAATCTCACCCTGCTGTTCAAGGAATTGCCATTCCTTGAACGGTTTCAGGCTGCGGCTGAGGCCGGGTTTCAGGCGGTGGAAGTGCTGTTTCCCTATGATGATGCGGCGCAGCTGGTCACACGTCAGCTGACCGCAAACGGGTTGCATATGGTGCTGATCAACACGCCGCCACCGAATTACACCGGCGGTGCGCGCGGTTTTGCCGCCACCCCCAATGGTCAGCAGCGGTTCCAATATGACTTCAAGCGCACGCTGCGCTATGCCAAGCGTTCCGCGCAAGTCACATCCATGTCATGGCCGGAAAAGCCGAAGGGATTGTGGCGAAGAAAACCTATATCGAGAACCTGAAATGGGCCGCCGCCCAAGCGCCTAAGCAAAGTCTCACCATCGAGCCGATCAACCTGGGCGACATGCCCGGCTATTTCCTCAATTCCTTTGAACAGGCCGAAGAGATTCTTGCCGAGGTGAACGCCCCGAATGTTGGCCTGCAGTTTGACGCCTATCACGCGGACCGGATCACCGGGGACGTGTTGGGCACATGGGCCAAATATCGCCATCTGGTGCGCCACATCCAAGTGGGCGGCATCCCGGATCGCAAAGAACCCATTCGCGGCGACTTTGACTATCCACGCTGGTTTAGACAGTTGGATGGCGAAGGGTATAACGGGTGGGTCAGCGGCGAATATCATCCCACCGCGCAGACCCAATCCGGACTGATCTGGCTCACTGATGGGCTGGGCTAACCACGTTCAAGCTCCCAGAGCGCGCAACGCTTCATGAAAAATTCACCCCTGCCCTGACAGGCTCCTGACAGTATGCTGTCAGGAGAGGTGTGCGATGGTTCTCACATCACATCTGATGAGGAGAAACATTATGAACACCCAACCTGCCCCGCTTGTGGTCTGGACCGAAATCCCCGTGCGCAACCTGCAAAAGGCCGTGGATTTCTATAACGCCGCCTTTGGCTGGTCGATGGAAATCAGCACCGATGGCCCCACCTCTTACGCCCTTCTTGGCGGCCGTATGGACACGGTCGGCGGCAATCTGTTTGAAGGCAAACCCGCCGAAGCTGGCAGCGGCAACATTGTACATCTCGCTGTGTCGCAGCTGGAAGAGGCCAAAGCCGCGTGGGAGAAAGCCGGCGGCAAGATCACCAGTGACCCGGTTGAAATCCCGCCCGGTCGTTTTGTCTTTGCCACCGATCTTGATGGCAATACAATCGGACTGTTTGAGGCCAAATCAAATTAACCCGTTACCGTATAAGAAGCGCCGCACCAAAATGGTGTGGCGCGCACATCCCAACACCTGCTACGAGATTACGAATGAAACAAATCACACTGATTTTGCCTGAAGGTTATTCCGACTGGGAATATGCCCTGTTGGCCGGTATAGGGGCCGCCTTCTATGAATTTGATATCCGTTTTATTACGCCAAGCCCCGGCATCGTCACATCTCAGGGTGGGGTGACAGCGCAACTGGCCGATGGGGTGGAGAGCTTTTCCCCGGATGCCACGACGACTTTGGTGATCATCGGCAGCGCCATCTGGACCACTCAGGCCGCACCGGACCTGACCAATCTCCTGCGTCACCAACATGCCATCGGAGGCAGGGTTGCAGGCATCTGCGGTGGGACGCTTGCCCTTGCGCGCGCTGGGCTTCTGGACGACACGCCACATTGCTCAAACAACCTGGACCTCCTGACAGACCATGCGCCGCGTTACACCGGCCAGGCCCATTTTGTGCAAAGCCCGAGCGCCGTCACGGCAAACAGATTGGTCACCGCGCCTGGCACTGCCCCGGTCAGCTTTACAGCAGAAATATTTGCACAGTCCGGCCTAGCCCCAGAGGCTGTCGCACAGTTCCGCTCAATGCTCGCGGCCGAACATCTCGTGCAGCCCCCCTCACATCAAAACCAGGCCTGAAAGGAAGCCCATGCGCCGCGCCGATCGTCTGTTCCAGATTGTTCAGCTGTTGCGGGGCGGACGCCTGACCCGTGCTGTTGACCTTGCGGCAGAGCTTGAGGTCAGCGAGCGAACTATTTACCGCGACATCGCGGACCTGATCGGCTCTGGCGTGCCCATCGAAGGCGAAGCCGGGGTCGGTTATGTGATGCGCGCAGGCTATGACGTCCCGCCCTTGATGTTCACCCGAGACGAGGTGATGGCGGTGATCGCGGGCATCTCGATGATCGAACGGATGGGCGGCGCGGCCATGGCCAAATCTGCCCGCGAGGCGCTGGTCAAAATCCGCGCGGTGCTGCCCGAAGCACTGGTCACAGATGCCGACCGGGTCGAGATCCACGCCGGGCCAAGTCTGATGCCTTCGGACCGTGACCGCCACTTCATCGACCAGATCGAAGCGGCGGTAAGTGCGCGCCAAAGGCTGCATCTGACCTATGCGGATGGGGACGAGTGTCACACCACCCGCAGCATCCGGCCATTGGGCCTGTGGCTATGGCAAACTGGCTGGTGCGTGGTGGCATGGTGCGAATTGCGAAATGATTTCCGAATGTTCCGTGTAGATCGCATCGAAGGTTTCACCACTGGCGAGGTGTTTCGCGAAGAGCGCGATAAGTCGCTCCCCGCTTTTTATGCACGTATGGAAGCCGAACGCTGCCAGACCTGAAATTAACGTTTTCCGCCAATACGCTGCGGCACGTCGCAGATCCCATCCGGTGCTTCCATGTCCAGCGTGACATGACCAATGCCAAATTGGTCGCGCAGCGTGGATTTAAGGGTGGATTTCACGGTGGTGACCTCAGGCCAACAGGCAGCCTCTACCACCACATGGGCTTCCAGCGAGGTCACCTCTTCACTGATTTGCCACAGATGCAGATGGTGAATATTTTCAACACCCTGCACCTGCTCCATCGTAGAAATCACCCGCTCTGCATCCAGCCCCGGAGGCGTGCCCAGCATCAGGATGCGCGCAACACCTTTCAACTCGCCCAGCCCCATCCAAATGACGTAAGCAGCAATGCCCAAGGTGGCGATCGGGTCGGCCAGATACCAATCAAAAGCGACAATCAAGATCCCGACGATGATCACCGCCACCGAGCCCAGCGCATCTGCCACATTGTGCAAGAACGCCGCGCGAATATTGGCGCTGTCCTTGGCCATGCGCCAGGTAAGAAGCGCAGTCACCGCATCGACCACCAACGCTACGGCGGCAACGACAATCACCAGCCAACCCGCCACTTCAGGCGGCTCGAAGAATCGCATAATGCCTTCATAAGCAAGGTAAACCCCAATCACCACCAGCGTGGTCAGATTGATCAGCGCAGCCACCAGTTCGATGCGTTTATAGCCAAAAGTCATCTGCGCATCGGTGGGGCGGCGCGCAATCTTACGGGCAAAAACGCAATTGCCAGTGACGCCGCATCGGACAGGTTGTGGATCGCATCTGCAATCAGCGCAACCGATCCGGACAGGATTCCGCCGATGATCTGCGCGAGGGTCAAGAAGATATTGACCGCCACCGCAAGAGCTACCCGCAGGTCCCCCGCTTCGGGGTCAATATGGTGGTGGTGATGGCCGTGGCCGTGATGGTGTCCATGGCTATGCGCATGGGCGTGATCATGGGGCATATACGCCGCCTTTCTCTGGGTGTGATAACAGGCCAGAAGGAATTTCCGCGCCTAATATTGGGTTTCACAACTCACCCTAATTGCTCCAGCAACTAGAGGTTCAAGAGAAAAATCACCTTTCACACCAGATATGCCTGCGATGGTCAAATTACGCTGACATGCCCTGTCATCGCACTCGCAAATAAGATCAAGAAAGATCCGTTTACAGAGCTGTAGGTTAATGTGCTTCGGCCCAATTCATGCCAATGCCCGCGTCCACAATCAATGGCACGTCAAGTTCAACCGCCGGTGCGGCCGCCCCTTCCATCACACCACGCACCACGCCAATCACCTCGTCCACCGCGTTTTCATCCACTTCAAAGATCAGTTCATCGTGGACTTGAAGCAGCATTCTTGCGGACAGTTTCCCAATAGCCTTGGGCATACGGATCATCGCACGACGGATGATATCAGCGGCCGTGCCCTGGATCGGCGCATTGATGGCGGCACGTTTGGCAAAGCCTGCTTGTGGGCCTTTCGCACCGATTTCAAGGGTGTGGATTTGGCGACCAAACAATGTCTCGACCCGCTTGTGTTCCTTGGCAAACTCCACGGTTTCATCCATGTATTTGCGAATACCCGGGAACCGTTCGAAGTACCTGTCGATGAACCCCTGCGCTTCTGCGCGCGGGATGCGCAGGTTGCGCGCCAGACCAAAGCCCGAAATGCCGTAAATCACACCAAAGTTGATCGCCTTGGCTTGGCGGCGAATGTCCGGGGTCATCTGATCCAGCGGCACGTCGAACATCTCGGACGCAGTCATCGCGTGAATGTCGTGACCGTCGCGAAACGCCTGTTTCAACGCGTCAATCCCAGCCATATGGGCCAGAATGCGCAACTCAATCTGGCTATAGTCAAGACTGATCAGCTTTTTACCTTCCGGCGCAATAAACGCCTCGCGGATGCGGCGGCCTTCCTCGGTACGCACCGGGATGTTTTGCAGGTTCGGGTCTTTGGACGCCATGCGCCCGGTGTTGGCGCCGGTTTGCAAGTAAGATGTATGCACCCGGCCCGTATCCGGGTGGATGTGATCCTGCAGCGCATCTGTGTAGGTGGATTTCAGCTTTTGCAATTGGCGATAATCGAGCACCCGAGCGGCGAAATCATGTTCTGCCGCGAGGTCTTCCAGCACGTCGGCAGGGGTAGACCATTGCCCGGTCTTGGTTTTCTTCCCCCCGGCAACTCCATCTCACCAAACAGAATTTCACCCACCTGCGCCGGGCTTTGAACGTTAAACTCGCGCCCCGCAATATCGTGCAATTCAGCCTCAAACCCTGCCATTTTCTGGGCAAAGGCGTTGGACATGCGCGACAGCACATCGCGGTCCACCTTGATCCCGGTCATTTC
>JQGR01000121.1_pt1 | contig 12991 bp, 14 predicted proteins | sample 210181 | NCBI WGS metagenome assembly JQGR01 (sample SAMN02928655, study PRJNA255238) | bioreactor metagenome | biome: continuous culture; feature: L-culture metagenome assembled contigs; material: continuous culture biomass; isolation source: continuous culture inoculated with microbial biomass... | reverse complement strand
GCCTCCCCTCCAAGGTCCCACCAAAAAGGCTGGCAGCATGTGCCGACGACCTTCTATGGCTATGGCAGACACTTGGTCCAGTCCCCACGCGCCCCCCCATCAGGCCCGACCCAGATCACGAGATTTCCGCCCAGCTCATCAAGACTATGGGTCAGCTCATCCCGCGCGGCTGCCATAAACGCAGCATCATAGCCCCAATGCGCTTTGGCCCGCAGGATCATCGCGTTCATTGCCGCCAGGTCAGCAGCCGTTGCCGGTCTGATGGGATCAGGGCGTGACATGCTGCCCGGCCACCCAGGTGCCAATCACCCGGCCTTCCATCCGCGCGCCATCAAAGGGTGTGTTCTTCGATTTCGACCGCAGCTTGAATCGGTCCAACACAAACGGCGCATCCGGATCAAACAACACCAGATCCGCAGGTGCCCCCACCTCCAGCCGCCCACCGGGAAGGCCCAGCAATTTGGCTGGATTAAGCGTCATGGCGCGCCAGATTGTCGGCAGGTCAATCAGCCCCGAATGCACCACCCGCATCGCGGCGGGCAGCAGGGTTTCAAGCCCGACCGCGCCAGACGCGGCTTCCTCAAATGGCAGGCGTTTGCTTTCTTCGTCTTGGGGGGTGTGAAAGCTCGACACCACGTCGATGGTCCCATTGGCCACGGCCTCGATCATCGCCAGACGATCCTCTTCTGACCGCAGCGGCGGTTTTACCTTGAAGAAGGTGCGATAATCGCCCACGTCCAGCTCATTGAGGCACAGGTGGTGAATGTTCACCCCGGCAGTGACCGCCAGCCCCGCGTCTTTGGCACGGGCCAGCGCGGGCAGGGATTGGGCCGTCGACAGGTTGTCTGCGTGATAGCGCACGCCGGTCATTTCCACGAGCGCAAGATCACGCTCCAGCCCCATCCGTTCCGCCATCGGCGACACCGCAGGCAGGCCCCGTAAGCTGGCGAATTTTCCCGACGTCACAGCCGCGCCTTTTGACAGGGTCGGCTCCTGCGGGTGGCCAATAATGAGCGCACCCAGCGAGCGCGCGTAGGTCATGGCACGGGAATAGACTTTGGGATCTGTGACCACATGGTCGCAATCGGTAAAGGCCACCGCGCCCGCGTCGAGCATAAAGCCCATTTCCACCATCTCGCGCCCGGCGCGTTCCTTGGTCAGCGCCGAGAGCGCCGCCACATTGACCGGGGCCACTTCGGCGGCACGGCGGGTGGCAAATGAAAGGGTTTCCGGTGTGTCCACGGCGGGGGTGGTGTCGGGGCGAATGACCATGGTGGTCACGCCACCGGCAGCAGCAGCGGCCCCTGCGGTGCGGAAGCTTTCCTTGTGGCGTTCGCCCGGCTCGCCGATTTTCACCCCCATGTCGATGATGCCGGGGGCAAGGCATTTGCCACCACAATCGATCACCTCGCCCTTCGGTTTCGCATTGATCGCAGTGATCCCCCCGCCTCAACCGTCAGGCTGCCCAGCGCATCCTCTCCGGTGTCCGGGTTGATCAGGCGGGCATTGGTAAAGGTGATGGTCATCTGGGCGGTCCCTTTGGCATGGGGTTTGATTGATCATTTCCTAATCGGTTTTGGCGGGCGTTTCTACAGCGAGTTTACCGGCAGCAATGATCTGCAACGTTGCAGGCTTCCAGTGGGGCGTGTTGCGGTGAGAAAGCAAGCGTACGCGCGACGGGTTTACCTGTCCTGGTTTTGCCTTTGCGGTAAGATCTGTTCAAGGGCGCGGGACAACACAGGATCAGGACGCAGGTTTGCAAACACGCAGATTTCATCCTTATAAACCTGCCCACTTTGATCGGTGCAATCGGTCACATAAAGCTGCTGCACCTTCCGCCCATATCGCCGGCTGGTTTCGATCCGGAAGGTGGTACCGGGCTGAAACGCATAATAATGCAGCTCTTTTTCCAACCCAAAGCTGTAGTACGTCAGCAGTCCAGACACCAAGCTTAGTCCCTGTTGCCCAGTATAAGCGTAAAAATTGCTGAGCGTGTAGAACCTGCTGGCATTGCGAATGCCCACATCTATCGCAGCAGCCAGCCAGAGGGCGACAACAACAATCACAATCAGATATTTCAAAATACGCTCTTCACGCAGCATGCTGGGCTCAATTGTCAGTACCGGCAGCAAAAACATCACCGCTATCACCGCGGCCGCCATCAGACCCCAGCGGCGCAGGCCACGATGCAAACGGATGCCATCGAAAAATCCCCCAACGGGCGCGCCTGCCAGAGGATCTCTTCCCCCGGATCCAAAATCTGCTGCCATTCGGGATGGGGCCTTTGCGCCCTCTGTCCGTGATCCCTTTGCATCATTACGTTTTCGCCGTGCGATCCCGCAGCTTGCGAATTGCCGCCGCCATTTCCTCACCCACGGCCCATGGATCGGCGATGTGGTGAAACCCGACCCGCCGGGTGATGGTGCCATGCTTCCGTTGGATCTCTTCTTCGCCAAACCAAAGCGTGCCGATTGCGCCCGTCTCTGGCATCGGCTGCGCCTCTGTCTCAAGCTGCCACGCCCGTGTGTCGACCCATCCGGTCGGGCCAAGCGGGGTTTTGAAATCAGCGCACGCTGGTTGGTCAGCGTGTAAAGCAGATTGCGATGGCGCAGCGCGTGGTAGACCACCGGCCCAAGAGAGAGGGCAAGGGCGGCAAGGATCAACCCCAGCACTTTCCCTCCGGCAGCGGGCACCACCGACGGCACCAACACCAAATAAAACGCCGCGCCGACACAGGCCAGACCTGCAAGCTGCATCAGCCGGGCCTGCGCGCTGTTTATACGGTATTTCTCTGGGCGCGATTGCCACATGATCTTCTCACCCGGCTCCAGAAGGGTGGCCCAGGCGCGCGGGTCTTCCAGATCGAGTTTGGCAATATGCCCGGCAGTGTTCTGGTGGTCGGTCATTGAGCACACATCACGTTAATAACTGTTTCAAAAAAAGAAGGCGGTAAAAGATGGATCGTGCACCCGAAGAATGTAGTGTTTGAATCAGTGTCACGCCCCCCGCGCGCGATCAATCTGCGCTTTGGTGTCTTTGGCGTCCGCCTGATATTTCAGCATATGTTTGTCCCCCGCGATGGTCACCACCTGGGCGGCTGTGAAGATCGTGTGCACCGCTTCGATGTTTTCCAAAGAAAGCGCAGAACCGGTCGGTCCAATCAGACGGCGATTGGTCAGCGTCCAGACAAAGCCAGTTTGCTCTTTGATCAGATACGCGCCGCGCACTGCAATCGCCAAAGTGGCGCCGACAATTCCGGTCCAGGCATGGGCATTGCCCATCGCCATCAAGATCACAACCATAAGCACCGAGCCAATGGCCGCAAGCATCACATGTTCCTTGATATAGGTGCTGCGATTGCCCTGAAATTGCGCCAGCATTTTTTCACCTGACGCCAGCTCGGGCACGGCCTGATCTTCCAGCCGGGGTTCAAGTTTCATTTCAGCCATCCGCCCTGCTCACTCTTCCAAGCTCTTTTTCAGTTCTGCCGCCAAATCCGTCGGGGCATCGGTATCCAGCCGCTGGGTCGCCACGGCCTCACCGCGCCGAATGGTGACCAGAACCGAGCGGGGGGTGGATTTTACACCGGCAATACTGTCGCGCGAAAATCGCATACCCTTGCGCAGGTAAAGCGCGTGGGACGACAACGCCCAGTCGCCCTGATGACGCAGCCCCAGCATGAAACCTCCAAAGGCCACATAGAAAATCAGCGCAAACACTGGCATCATCGCCCAGCTGAATAGCCCGACAAAACTGCCCAGCACACCGTAGATCGCGGTGGTGCCAAGCGTGGTGTAAACCGCAATACGCAACGCAGTTTCGCGCCGCGCCTCGCCACGCGAGATCAGTTTTTCGCCCTTTTCTAAGGACAGCCAGTCCTTGGCTGGTTTTCTAGGCATGGGAAAAGGCTTTCATATGAGGGACATAGGTTTCGCACAGCTCATGCATGGCGAGGCGCAGCCAGAGAAAGCAGGCAGGCCAGAGGGCTTCGCGTGTGGTGTCGACGCCCTGCCAGTCGATAAAGATTTTGGCAAAGGAAGATCCATTGTCGAAGCGGGCATTCACCCCGCCAATCTGTGCGGAGGGGTGCCTATGTTCAAACAGTTCTTCAACAGCCGCGATATCTGCTCGCTTATTCGTCTTCAGTTCCACACCCACAGTATCATCTGTGACTTTCAATACGCGGTGCAGGCCAAACTGGCCGTTCGGCCCATATCGTTTGTAGCGACCACTGCCTTTGTCGGCTTCGTCTTTGAGGTCGTAGCCACCTGCAGGAATTGGCCCCAAACGGAACGCCAAAAACACGTCCCAGAACTTTGCATTTCGTTCTGCAGAGATCACACCATGGTTCCCTTTTCGGCCCGCTCCTGCGCGATGATCCGATGGTTGCGCGCCAGCAGATCCATCGCCGCCATGCGCACGGCGACCCCCATCTCAACCTGTTCTTGAATAACCGAACGGTTGATATCGTCAGCGATGGTGCCGTCGATCTCGACCCCCCGGTTCATCGGGCCGGGGTGCATGACAATCGCGTCATCTTTGGCGTTTGACAGTTTTTCGGCGTCCAATCCATAGCGGTGATAATACTCGCGCTCGGACGGGATAAACCCGCCATCCATGCGTTCCTTTTGAAGGCGCAGCATCATCACCACGTCCGCGTCTTTCAGACCCTCGTTCATGTCATCATAGACCTCGACCCCGAACTGGTCGATCTGGCTGGGCATCAGCGTGGGTGGGCCGACAAGGCGCACGCGGTTTTCCATCTTGCCCAGAAGGATCAGGTTCGAGCGTGCGACGCGCGAATGGGCAATGTCGCCACAGATCGCGATGGTCAGACGGTGCAGCCGGCCTTTTTCACGCCGGATGGTCAGCGCATCAAGCAGCGCCTGGGTCGGGTGTTCGTGCTTGCCGTCGCCCGCGTTCAGCACCGCGCAATTGACCTTTTGTGCCAGCAGGTCCACCGCGCCGGAATGCGGGTGGCGCACCACCAGCAGATCCGGGTGCATCGCATTCAGCGTCAGCGCGGTATCAATCAGCGTCTCGCCCTTTTTGATCGAGCTGGCCTGCATCGCCATATTCATCACATCCGCGCCCAACCGCTTGCCGGCGATCTCAAAACTCGCCTGCGTGCGGGTGGAATTTTCAAAGAACATATTGATCTGCGTCAGCCCGGCCAGCGCATCAGACCGCTTGTTGCCGCTGCGGTTCAGGTCGACATAGGTGTCAGCCAGATCGAGGATGGATTTAATCTCCTCGGGGTGCAGATGTTCGATGCCCAGAAGGTGGCGCTGGCGAAAAGTCATGGGGGCCTCATGAAAACATGCGATTGATGGTCGCCTTGCTTATAGGATCAGCGGTGCGTGTCGTCTATCCTGCATTCCGTCGCGGCCGGGATCAGGGCAATTGCGGTTCCCCTGCCTCCCTGCTATCCAACCACTCACGCCAGAGTTGAAACAGACATTTCGCAGCCGCATCCTTTTCGAAGAGGATTGGAGCAGCATGTATAATCCGGAATTGCTGGAAAAGCGCCGCTGGCTGATCCGGTAGATCCGCTTTTTGTACGTCGTTGCGCTACTGATAACCGTGTTTGTTCTTTACGCGATGTACAAGCATCTTTCCGATGGCCTTCCCCTGACCATTGTCCTTGGTCACCCCCCTCCCCCCAGCTGGCCGATAGAGCTGATTTGGGAGGATTTTACCTTCTTCCTTTCGCTGTGCATGCCATTTTACGTCCTGTATGTCTTCAAACGAAACCTCAGACATATCGAGCAGGAATTCCTGAACCGACAATAGCAAGCAGTGCCCCGTGCAACAGCCGTTGCCCCCGCCCGCGCCACCGCCTACCCTGCCCCTCATGGAATCACCCGCGCTCTCTGATCTCGACTGGCATATCGCCCGCGCCCACCTCGACTGGCAGGTCGAACTGGGGGTGGTGGATGCCATCTGTGATGCGCCGGTCAATCGCTATGAACTGGAGGCGCGGCAGCCCAAAGTCGCCGCAAAGCCGCAAACCGCCGCCCCGGCGCAGCCCACCAAGATCATTGAACCCGAAGTGGACCACGTGGCCCGCGCCAAAGAGGCCGCCTCGCGCGCAAATGACCTCGACGCGCTGCGCGTGGCCTTGCAAGGGTTCGACGGCTGTGACCTGAAGAAAGGCGCCCGCAACACCGTGCTGGCCGACGGCAACCCCGCCGCCCGTGTGATGATCATCGGCGAAGCCCCGGGCCGCGACGAGGACATTCAGGGCAAACCTTTTGTGGGCCGCGCAGGCCAGCTTCTGGATCGCATGTTCGCCGCCATTAACATGGGCCGCACCGCGCCGCTGTCAAAAGACGCGATCTATATCACCAACGTCCTGCCCTGGCGCCCGCCGCAAAACCGCGAGCCGACACCGCAGGAGATGGCGATGATGGTGCCTTTTGTGCAGCGCCACGTGGAACTTGTCGCCCCCGAGGTGATCGTGTTGATGGGCAACACCCCTTGCCAGGCCGTGCTTGGCAAACGCGGCATCACGCGGATGCGAGGCCGCTGGGACGAGGCGTGGCACAAACCGATCCTGCCGATGTTCCACCCCGCCTATCTGCTGCGCAACCCAGCGGCAAAACGCGAAACCTGGGCAGATCTCTTGGAACTGCAGGCAAAGCTGCGACAGACATGAAACATCCTCTGGCTCCCGCCCTTTTGGTCAGCCTTACGGTTGGATCCGCTTCGGCTGACCCGTTGGGAGCAAATGACTACGCCGCCATCTTCGCCCAATTCCCCAACAAGGTGGTATCGTCGGGAAATCAGCGGCATCTTTCTCTTTCTGAGAATATCACCATTTCTGAAACTGTCAGAACCGGAACGTCCACCTACACGGGTATGGACCTCAGCACAGGTGGTGCCCTCGGCTGTGCGGTTTCAATGTTTGCACGCAGTACAGCCGTCACGCGCAAGTGCCCTTCGCTGGGCCACCCCCTCACGGCCGAGCAACAAAACAGATTGCTTGAATTCTATGCACTGAACAGTTTTCCCAAGGCTGAACCTGAGGTTCTGAATGCACGTTTCGAAGAAATTGTTCAGCAACAGATGGCAGACCTGCCCAATTGCGACCTCTCACCAGATGTTCTGATCTTCATCAAAGCCTTCTCGACCCAATCCGCTAAAAACCTTCTTGATATTTTACTGCATGAACTGAGACTGCCCGTCTCCAACCCTTGTCTTTGAGGCCCCGCCATGTCCCACATCCCCGCCAACAACACCCGCGAATTCATCCCGGTGCGCATTGCGATCCTGACTGTAAGCGACACCCGATCGCTCGAAGAGGACCGTTCTGGCGACACGCTGGTGAAACGGCTCGAGGGCGCGGGGCATCTGCTCGCCGACCGCAAGATCATCCGCGATGAACGCAGCCAGATTGCCGACCAGCTGCGCGCATGGTCACTGGATCCGGAGATTGACGTGATCATTTCCACCGGCGGTACCGGACTGACCGGGCGCGACGTGTCGGTTGAGGCGCATCGTGATGTTTATGAGAAGGAAATCGAAGCCTTCGCCACCGTCTTCACCATGATTTCGATGGAAAAAATCGGCACCTCTGCCGTGCAGTCACGCGCCACAGGCGGCGTGGCCAATGGCACCTATCTGTTTGCCCTGCCCGGCTCAACCGGCGCCTGCAAAGACGCCTGGGATGGAATTTTGGAAGCACAGCTTGATTATCGTCACCACCCGTGCAACTTCGTGGAAATCTTCCCGCGCCTCGACGAACACAAGCAGCGCAAGAAATAAGCGCCGGAAAACGGTGCTTTGCACGTATCACCTCTTATAGATGTGACCATCCGCACCTTGTCACCGCTAAAAAGCCGGGCAAGATGGGGTTGGATGAAACGGAGTATCACCCATGCGCTTTCTTGGCCGCAGCCTGACCGGGCTATTTCTGCTTGCCACGACAATCGGCCTTCTGGCCATGGCAGGGCTGCAGGTCTCTGCGGCCTTCAAGGCGCGCGCCGAGCGTGAGAATGCACGACCGCAGGGGCGCGAGCGGCTGTTTGCCGCCAATCTCCTGCCTTATGTAGAAGGTCGCGAAGTGCCGCTTTTGTCGGTGTATGGCGAGATTGCCGCGCGCCGTTCACTGGACGTGCGCACATTGGCTGGTGGCACCATTGTCGAAATGACCGAGGTTTTTGAAACCGGGGCGCAGGTCAGTAAAGGGCAACTTTTGCTGCGCATCGACCCCAGCGATTTCCTGCGCGCCCGCGAACTGGCAAAGACCGACCTGACCCAGGCCGAAGCAGAATTGCGCGATGCAAAGGCCGCGCAGGATCTGGCAAATGACGATCTGGCAAATGCCCGTCGTCAGGCCGATTTGCGCGAAGCAGCGCTGACCCGCCAGACCAATCTTGTGTCGCGCGGGGTGGGCACCGAAACCGCAGTGGAAGTCGCGGCCCTTGCGGCCGCATCGGCGCAGCAGGCGGTGTTGTCAAAACGACAGGCGGTGATCTCGGCCGCTGCACGTATCTCCACCGCTGAAGCCACACTGACCCGTCGCCGGGTCCAGCTTGACGAGGCCCAGCGCCGCTTGGAGGAAACCGAAATTTACGCCGAGCTGTCCGGCACCCTGGCTGATGTCACCGCCCTGCGGGGCGGCGTTGTCACCCCCAATGAGAAGCTCGCCCGGATCATTGATGCCTCAGCACTTGAGGTCAGCTTTCGCCTGTCCACCGCGCAATATGCACGGCTGTTAAATGGCAATGCCCGCCTGCCCAACGCGCCAGTGGTGGTGCGTCTGGACGGTGGCAGTACAGTCGGCACAACCGGGCTAAGCGCCACCGGAACACTCACCCGCGAAAATGCCGATGTGGGCGAAGGGCAAACCGGGCGGCTGGTCTTTGCCACGCTCGACAGCGCGGCCGGTCTGCGGCCAGGTGATTTTGTCACTGTCGAAGTGGCCGAACCCGCGCTAGCGCACACCGCCCGCCTGCCCGCGTCCAGCCTGGGGGCCAATAGCACCGTTCTTGTGCTGGGCGATGCAGATCGTCTGGAGGAGGTCCCGGTCACGCTGTTGCGCCGTCAGGGCAATGATATTCTGGTGCGCGGCGAGGGCCTTTCTGGTCGCGAAGTGGTGGCTGAACGCACCCCGACCCTTGGCGCAGGCATTCGCATCAAACCGCTGCGACCCGGTGGGACTGGCGGATCCATTGCCCCCAAAGACGTGGCGCTGTCGGCCGAACAGAAAACCGCAATCCGCGCGTTTGTCGAAGCCAACACCCGGATGAAAGACGACACCAAGGCGCAGATCTTGAAACAGGTCGAGGCCGGAAAAATGCCCGCCGCCACCCTGGAGCGGCTGCAGTCGCGCATGGGGGGCTAACCCATGGCCCCGCGCACCTCTTTCAACGCCGCAAACGGCATCCTGTCTTACTTCACACGCCATGCCACACTGGCCAACCTGCTTTTGGTGGTGCTGATTGCCCTTGGCGTCATGACCTACCCCCGGATGCGGGCGCAGTTTTTCCCTGATGTGGTCGTGGAAAGCGTGAATGTTTCGGTGGTCTGGGAAGCGCCGGCGCCGAGGATGTGGATACCGGCATTGTGCAGGTGCTGGAGCCCGCCTTGCTGGCCGTGGACGGTGTGGAAGAGGTGTTTTCCCGCGCCACCGAAGGCCGCGCCCGGATTGAGATGGAGTTCGAACCCGGCTGGGATGTATCACAAGCCGCCGATGACGTGCAGGTGGCAGTGGATGAGATCAACACCCTGCCCGACGACAGCGAGACCCCAACCGTACGGCGCGGTGCTTGGCGTGACAGTGTGACCGACATTGTGATCACGGGCCCCGTGGGCATTGATCAGCTGGGCCGGTTCACCGATGAAATGGTGGTGCGCCTGTTCGATCGCGGCGTGACCCGCACCACAATTCGCGGGGTGGTGGCCCCGGAGATCATGATCGAAGTGCCCTCACTTTCATTGATCCGCAACGACGTGAGCATGGCGCAGATCGCGGCGGCGATCAAAGAAGAGGTCTCGACCGCACCCGCCGGCGACGTGGCATCAGGCGCAGCGCGGGTGCGCACCGGGGTCGCAAAACGCTCCGCCGATCAGATTGAAGCGATTGTGCTGCGCTCAAACCCGGATGGATCCAGCCTGACCGTGGGCGATGTGGCACAGGTGCGGACCTATGGCGTCGACCGAGATCGCAGTTATTTTGTCGGTGGCAGCCCGGCGGTGGCCCTGAACGTGTCCCGCTCGGCTGCGGGGGATGCAATTGGCTTGCAAGAAGAGGTGGAAGCGGTGCGCGCCGCGATGCTGCCCACGTTGCCGGACGGGGTAGAGATCACCCTGATGCGCACGCGGTCTGAACTGATCAAGGCGCGGATTTCCATGTTGATGGAAAACGGCCTGCAGGGGCTGTCGCTGGTGCTGATCTTGCTGTTCCTATTTCTTAATGCCCGCACCGCACTGTGGGTGGCGGCAGGTATCCCGGTGGCGATGTTAAGCGCGGTTTTCCTGATGTATATGTCAGGTCTGACGATCAATATGATCTCACTGTTTGCGCTGATCATCACCCTTGGCATTGTGGTGGATGACGCCATTGTGGTGGGCGAACACGCAGATTTCCGGGCGCGACGGCTGGGCGAAGGCCCGGTTGAGGCATCTGAGAACGCAGCAAAGCGCATGTTCCCACCGGTGTTTTCCGCAACCCTGACCACAGTGATTGCCTTTTTTGGCCTGACGTCGATTGGCGGACGGTTTGGCGATATGATCGCCGACATCCCCTTCACGGTGATTGTGGTGCTGATTGCCTCGCTGGTGGAATGTTTCCTGATCCTGCCCCATCACATGGCCCATGCGCTGTCCCACACCGCCAAGGAACATTGGTACGACTGGCCCTCGCGGCAAGTGAACCGGGGATTTCGCTGGCTGCGTGACCACGGGTTTCGTCCATTGATGAAGGGGGTGATCAAGGCGCGTTATCCGGTAATGGCGGCCACTATCCTGCTCTTGGTCAGCCAGGCCGCAATCTTCATTCGTGGCGATCTGACCTTCCGGTTTTTCAATGCACCCGAGCGCAGCTCGATCACCGCAAATTTCGCGATGGTGTCAGGCGCGACCCGCGATGACACGCTGGAAATGATGGGCCAGTTGCAAGCCGCAGTCGACAAAGTGTCTACAGAGTTTACCGCACAATATGGCGCAGCCCCCCTGACCGTGGCGCTGGCGCAGACCGGGGGCAATTCGGGCCGTGGCCTCTCTGGGGTCGACAGCAAGGACACAGACCTTTTGGGCGCCATCGTGATGGAGCTGATCGACGCAGATCTGCGCCCCTACACCGCCAGCGATTTTGTCACCGCGCTTCAAGACAACATGCCCCGCCACCCGATGCTGGAAACCCTGAACTTCCGCCGCGCGCGCTTTGGGCCGGGCGGGGACGCGCTGGATATTGAGCTGTTTGGCGCCAACAGCGACCGGCTTAAGGCCGCTGCAGAGGCATTGAAAACGGCGCTGGAGAAATACCCTGAAGTCTCGGCGCTGGAAGACAGCATGGCTTATGACAAGGACGAGCTTATTCTGGATCTGACCCCGCAGGGGCAGGCGCTTGGCTTCACAATCGACGGGCTGGGCCGGGTGCTGCGTGCTCGTCTGAACGGGATCGAGGCCGCCACCTTCCCCGATGGCATCCGCACCGCTGCAATCCGGGTTGAACTGCCGGAAGACGAACTGACCGCCGATTTCCTTGACAGCACCCAGATGCGCACCAGCGCTGGCAATTACGTGGCGCTGGCCGACCTGGTCTCGGTCGAAACCCGCACCGGGTTTTCCAGCGTGGAACGCGAAAACGGGATCAGGCTGATCAATATCACCGGCGATCTGGATGAAAGCAATCCAGCCCGTGCCGAGGAAATCACCCGCGCGCTGGAGCGCGAGATCCTGCCAGGGCTGGCAGAGGATTACACGGTGACCTGGCAGTTGGGCGGGCTGAGCGAACAGGAAGGCGAGTTCCTGAATGATGCGCGTACCGGATTGATCCTGTCGCTGTTGGGAATCTATCTTACGCTGGCGTGGATCTTCTCAAGCTGGACCCGGCCCATTGTGGTGATGGCGATCATTCCCTTTGGGCTGGTCGGTGCCATTATCGGCCATGTGCACTGGGGGGTTCCCCTGTCGATGTTTTCCGTGGTTGGACTGATTGGCATGACCGGGATCATCATCAACGACAGTATTGTACTGGTGACAACCATTGATGATTACGCACGCGAACGTGGCCTTATTCCAGCAATCATCGACGGGGCGGCGGACCGGCTGCGTGCGGTCATGCTGACCACGGCCACCACGGTTCTGGGCCTGGCACCGCTGTTGTATGAGACGTCGCGTCAGGCACAGTTTCTGAAACCCACGGTGATCACCCTGACCTACGGGCTGGGCTTTGGCATGGTGCTTGTGTTGATTGTGGTGCCCGCACTGGTGGCGATGCAGGCAGATATCGCCCGGATGGTCGCGGCCCTTGGCAGGCTTTGGCGCGCACGCCATCACCGGGCGGTGCGCCGGGTGATGGGGCTGATGGTCACGGTTGTTGCCTTGATGATCGGGGCTGCTGTTGCCGCCTTTGCGCTTTATGGGCTGTCCATGCTGGCGGTAGGAGCTTTCATCGCCGCCGCCGCCGGGATCACCATGATCACCTATTTTGCTGTCTTTGCCTTCTGGCATCCTTCCGGCAGTTGATCTGGCCATCCTTCGCAGCCTCCCGCCGAAAGACACCGGGCCCATCCATTGGGATCAGGAGTAGGAGGCCGTCGAAGGGTCAGTCAAACGTACCAGTGACGCGCCCCAACAGCATGAATGCGCGGGCGGTGCGGGTGTTGGACAGCTCTGAAATATCAGTGTCAGAGGCGTTCTTCTCAAAATCCGCAAAGGTCTGGTCAAACTTGCGCAGGAAATGGTGGGCAGCATCGCGGAAAATCGGATCTTGCCGCATCCGCCCAGCGCTAAGCGCCAGCGAAGATCGGTCACGCACCCC
>JQGR01000120.1_pt1 | contig 13102 bp, 12 predicted proteins | sample 210181 | NCBI WGS metagenome assembly JQGR01 (sample SAMN02928655, study PRJNA255238) | bioreactor metagenome | biome: continuous culture; feature: L-culture metagenome assembled contigs; material: continuous culture biomass; isolation source: continuous culture inoculated with microbial biomass... | reverse complement strand
GGGTGGTCCGCTGTCGCATCTGGTGTCTGCCGGACTGCCCACCGTGGCGATCCGCGTGCCGGAACACCCTTTGGCGCAAAAGTTACTAGAGGCGGCAGGCCGCCCGATTGCGGCCCCCTCCGCCAATCTGTCAGGCCGGATAAGCCCCTCGACTGCGCAGCATGTTATGGACGGGCTTTCGGGCCGGATCGAAGCGGTGCTGGACGGGGGCGCCTGCGCTGTGGGCTTGGAAAGCACCATCGTCGGCGCAGCGCCTGTGCCTGCGCTTTTGCGCCCCGGTGGGTTGCCTGCCGAAGCAATTGAACAAGCGCTGCAAGCCCCGCTTGCCAGGCGCGAAGAGGTGGCAGATATCACCGCTCCGGGGCAACTTTCGTCGCATTATGCACCAAGGGCCAGGTTGCGGTTGAACGCTGATGTGCTTCAACCGGACGAGCGTTTGCTGGGCTTTGGGGGCGTGGACGCGGATCTGAACCTGTCTCCGTCAGAAGATCTTGTCGAGGCCGCGGCCAATCTTTTTGCGATGTTGCATAGGCTGGACGGGGAAGGGGATGGTCCGATTGCGGTCTCTCCGATCCCGGACCATGGTCTGGGTCGGGCGATCAATGATCGCCTGCGCCGGGCTGCAGCGCCGCGTGACAGCTGATCTTGCACTTATCCTGAAGCCTGCCTGCCCAACTTCAGGCACAGGGGCCCGCGTGATGGCGGGGGCAAATTCAGGCGTGGCCGCCTTCGGATGACAAGAGCAAGGGGTCAATGCCCAGTTTGGCCAGCGCTGCAATCCATTTGCTTGTGTGATCGGGCGCAAAGACTATGGCGCGATCCGCGTCAACTGTCAGCCAGACGTTTTGCTGCAGCTCGCCCTCAAGCTGGCCCGCCGCCCAACCGGCGTAGCCCAAAGCCGCAAGCGCCTGTTTCGGGCCGGTTCCCTTGGCGATATCTTCCAAAATATCGCGGGTGGCGGTCATCGAAAACAAATCCCCCACATGCAGAGTGGTTTCATTGCCGATGTAATCTTCGGAATGCAGGATGAAACCGCGCCCGCCTTCAACAGGACCGCCAAAAAACACTGCCTGTCCAAGGGTCAGATCAGTGCCGTCGATCTCGAGGTGTGACAGCAGGTCGTCAAGCTCCACGTCCTCCGAAGGTTTGTTGACAATAATCCCCATCGCGCCCTCTTCCGAATGCGCACAGACGAAGATCACCGATTGGTCAAACCGGGGGTCATCAATGCCGGGCATTGCAATTAATAATTTGCCGCTCAAGTCCATTTCTTTATCCATATCCAAAGCTTGGCCCCCTCGCGGGCAAATGGCAAGGGCCGGGGTCAACATGAATGAACATGTGAGATCATGGGCAACGCAGTGTGGTAACATGCCATCCCTGAAATGTGATTTCCCTTTGATCGCAATGCGCCTATCTATAGGGCAGATGAAACAGACACTCGCAACTTTGGCCAGCTTGATGGCCCTGCTCACCGGAACCGCCGCAATGGCGGGCTCTGGCATGCCGCCTGCACCCGAAGACATCGCCCATATCGAAATGCTGCCGGGCTGGCGCACCGGCGAAGGAGCGCATATGGCTGCGCTGCGCATCACGCTGGCGGATGGCTGGAAGACCTATTGGCGTGCGCCGGGGGACAGCGGCATTCCGCCCAGCCTGAACCTGCAGGCATCCGACAACCTGGCGAATGTGCAATTTCATTGGCCTGTCCCAGAGGTGTTTGTGGAAGGGGGCGTGCGCACCATTGGCTATAAGCACGAGTTGATCTTGCCGATGACCGTCACCCCAAAACACGCGGGTGCTCCGATTAAGCTTTCAGGGCAGCTGCAGTTTGGCGTCTGCCTGGATATCTGCATGCCGATGCAATCCAAACTCTCCGTGGCACTGCCGGAAACAAAATCCACCCCGGATCGCGCAATCAAACGCGCGTTGCGCGCGCGCCCCGACACGTCGCATGAGGCCGGGGTGAAACGGGCAGTCTGCAAGGTGGAACCGATCAAGGATGGGTTGCGTGTTCACGCCGAAATCCAGATGCCACGCCTTGGCCCAAACGAGGTGGTGGTGCTGGAAACCCCTGATCCGATGGTCTGGGTTGCCGAAGTGGACACGCATCGTGAAGGCGGGCGGATCATGGCCCAGACCGATCTGGTTCCACCCAAAGGCCAGCCCTACGTGTTGAACCGGGCCGATCTGCGGTTTACCGTTCTGGGGGCTGGACGCGGCGTCGATATTCAAGGCTGCACTGGCAGCTGACATCGCCTGAGCGTCGTTCTCCCCGTCATCCCACCGCCGATTCCACTCCGGGATCCTGTCGCAATTGGTGTCGCTAATGGGCGCGCAGCCCCGCCCGTGGCCCGTCACTCTGGGGGGATGCATGAGAACGCCCATTCCCCGGATTTGCCTTTTGATCCCCACAACCCGGCCTTGTTCTGGCCGGTTTGGGTGTGGTCTTGGCGTCGGTCGGGTTCGGCCTTGTGCCGCTGTTTACCCGAGGGTTGATTGCGGAAGGAATGGCCCCCCACGCAATCGCTTTTTATCGCTATGTGCTGACCGGGATTATCCTGTTGCCCGTGCTTTGGCAGGCGCGTCGACATGTGCGGCCAATTCTTTGGGCTTGTTCGCCGGGTTGGTGATGGGGCTGGGTTGGATCGGTTACGTGCGTGCAGTGGCGGTGGCCCCTATTTCGGTGGTGGGCGTGCTTTACATGACCTACCCGGTGTTCACCGTGGCCATTACCTGGGTGCTGTTTCGCGACCGCCCCACCCGGCGCGCGGTTCTGGCGGCGCTTATGATTGTGGCCGCTTCTGTATTGGCCAGTTCCCCTGCCGCCGTTTCGCCTGCGCATTTGCCTGTGCTCTGGTGATGTTCGCAATTGTCCTGTCCGGCTGGGAACGACGCGGAAATCTGGCGAGTAAGCGCTAACGCCTCCTTTGCAAGATGCGCGATTTTCTCGGGTTTTCTGAAAGAAATTGTAACCTTTACCGGGCCAAATCTCACCTGCGATCAAGCAACCGTGAGATCGTATGTCGGCCGCTATGAAAATTGCGCCACAGCCCTCATGTTGCCCGCAACGCGCTTGAAAGGCGCCGCCGGAATGCGCGAAAGGATGACATGATGACCGTGACTGAAGGTATGGACCCCAACCGCCCGAAAAGGACCAAGACCGATATGCACAAGGAGACGCCTGACAAGGACGGAAACACGCTTTTGAAGCGCTTGCCGTTGATCGCGATCCTTGCGGTGGCCCTTATTGGCGCCTTTACCCTGCGCGATTACCTGAGTTTTGAGACCCTCGCCGCCAACCGTGAGGCGCTGATTGCCTTCCGTGATGCAAATTACCTGCTTGCGGTGCTGATCTTCGTCGTGGCCTATGTGGTGATTGTCGGGTTTTCGCTGCCCGGTGCCACCATCGCCACGCTGACCGGCGGTTTTTTGTTCGGCACCTTCCCCGGTGTGCTCTTTAACGTGACCGCTGCCACCCTGGGTGCGGTGGTGATTTTCCTGGCCGCCCGCTGGGGATTGGGCGAAAAGCTCGCCGCCAAGATGGAAGCGTCAGATGGGGCGGTGAAGCAGATCAAAGACGGGATTGATGATAACCAATGGTCGGTTCTGTTCCTGATCCGCCTTGTGCCTGCGGTGCCGTTTTTTGTCGCCAACCTGATCCCTGCGCTGGTCGGCGTGCCGCTTTATCGCTTTGCCATTTCGACCTTTCTGGGCATCATTCCCGGTGGGCTGGTCTACACCTCGGTTGGCGCTGGTCTGGGCGAGGTGTTTGCCCGCGGTGAAACCCCGAACCTTGGCATTATCTTTGAACCACATATCCTGTTGCCAATCCTCGGTCTGGTGGCGCTGGCCATCCTGCCAATGATCCTCAAAGCCCTGAAAAAAGGACAATAATCATGAACCGCATCAAAACGGATATCTGTGTGATCGGGGCTGGCTCCGGGGGGTTGAGCGTGGCGGCAGGGGCCGTGCAAATGGGCGCATCTGTTGTGCTTTTGGAAGGGCACAAGATGGGCGGTGACTGCTTGAATTATGGTTGTGTCCCCTCAAAAGCGCTGCTTCATGCGGGCCATAAAGGTATGGGTTGGTCCGAGGCGCACGAGCATGTGCGCGCCACCGTCGCCACCATCGAACCGCACGATAGTGTCGAGCGGTTTGAGGGGATGGGTGTCAAGGTCATCTCGGAATTCGGGCGTTTCATTTCACGTACCGAAGTGCAGGCCGGTGACACGATTATCGAGCGCGCCGCTTTGTGATTTCCACCGGATCCTCGCCGCTGGTGCCGCCGATCCCCGGCCTTGATCAGGTGCCGCATCTGACCAATGAACAGATCTTCGAGCTCGATGATAAACCGGATCACCTGCTCATCATTGGCGCAGGTCCGATTGGCCTGGAAATGGCGCAGGCACATCGCCGGTTGGGCTGTGATGTCACGGTGATCGAAGGGGCCAAGGCGCTTGGCAAAGACGACCCGGAACTGGCCGCACAAGTTTTAGAAGCGTTGCGGGCCGAGGGGATTGTGATCGAAGAAGAGGCGCTGGCCGCCGAAGTGCGTGGCACCACGGGCGCGCTTGAGGTCGCGACCAAAGATGGGCGGGTCTTCAAGGGCTCTCACCTGTTGGTGGCCGTGGGCCGCACACCGAATATTGACAAGCTTGATCTGGATAAGGCTGGGGTGGACACCACCCGTGCGGGCGTAAAAGTTGACGACGGGCTACGCACATCGAACCGCCGGGTCTATGCCATTGGTGATGTGGCCGGTGGGCTGCAATTCACCCATGTGGCGGGCTATCATGCTGGCATCATTATCAAATCCATGCTGTTTGGCTTGCCGTCCAAAGCCAAAACTCAGCACATTCCCTGGGCCACCTATACCAGCCCGGAAATGTCCCAGGTTGGGTTGACCGAGGCCGAGGCCCGGGCGCAGCATGGCGACCGGCTAGAGGTCGCACGGTTTGATTTTGCTGGCAACGACCGCGCGCTTGCGACCCAGCAGGCCAACGGGCTGATCAAGGTGATGGTGGTCAAGGGGCGCCCCGTTGGCGTGTCGATTGTCGGGCCGGGGGCGGGTGAAATGATCACCCTGTGGTCGCTGGCTCTGGCCAATAACCTGAAGATGAGCCAGATTGCCGGAATGATTGCGCCATATCCCACCATGGCCGAAGTGTCGAAACGTGTCGCCGGGGCCTATTTCTCGCCGCGGCTATTTGATAGTCCTAGGGTCAAACAGGTGGTTGGCTTTGTGCAACGCTGGCTGCCCTGAATGTGAACGGAGCCCCTCGTGCTGAACTCTCTGTCCGGTCGTTTCCTGATCCTGACCATGGCCTTTGTGATGCTGGCTGAGGTGATGATTTTTGTGCCCTCGGTGGCGCGGTTTCGTGAGGATTATCTGCTGACGCGGCTGGAGCGTGCGCAAATCGCCTCGTTGGTGCTGCTGGCGGATGATATGATCGAACCCGCGCTGGAGACAGAGCTTTTGGAGAACGCCGATGTGTTCAACGTGGTGTTGCGGCGCGATGAAATGCGCGAGCTGGTGCTGTCGTCCCCGCCGCCATGGCCTGTGAATCAAAGCTTTGATCTGCGAATGGAAACCCCCTTTGCCCTGATGAAAGCGGCGATTGATCGCTTGCTTGATCCTGAGCCAAAGGTGATCCGCGTCATTGGCCAGCCGGTGCGCATGGGCGGCGAGTTGATTGAGGTGACAATGCTGACCGCAGATCTGCGCAGCGCCATGATCGACTACGGCAAGAATATTGCGCTTTTGTCCGCTGTGATCTCGGCGATCACCGCGAGCCTGCTGTTTCTTGCGGTGCGCTATTTGATGGTGCGCCCGATCCGCGAAGTTGTCGGGAATATGAAAGCCTACGCACAATCGCCCGAGGACACCCGCCGGATCATGCGGCCCCATACCGGGTTGACGGAATTGCATGAAGCCGAAGTGGCACTGCAAACGCTGCAGACCGAGCTTACCCAAGCGTTGAAACAAAAGGAACGTCTTGCGCAATTGGGTGGTGCCGTGGCGCGTATTTCTCATGATCTTCGCAATATTCTGACCACTGCCCAGTTGTTTGCTGATCGTATGGAAATGAGCCAGGATCCGATGGTGAAGCGGGTGGGGCCAAAACTGATGAATTCAATCTCCCGCGCGGTCAGCCTGTGTGAAAACACGCTGGCCTTCGGCAAGGCCGAAGAGCCCGCGCCGCGGTTACAACGGATTGAACTGTCCAGCCTGGTGGATGACATCTTTGCCAGCGAGCGGTTGGCCTCTGGGGATCACGACCTCAGCTTTGCCGAAGATGTGCCCGCTGGCCTTATGTTGCGCGCGGACCCCGAACAGCTTTATCGGGTGCTGTCTAACCTGATCCGGAACGCCCGTCAGGCAATTGTGGCCACGGGCAAAGAAGGCGAGATTGCCTTATCTGCCGTGATGAGGGGGATCATTGGTTGATCCATGTGCGCGATACCGGGCCGGGGTTGCCATTATCGACAAGGGAAAATCTTTTCCAACCCTTTGCTGGATCCAATCGAAAGGGTGGATCCGGGCTTGGGCTTGCGATTGCGGCCGAACTGATACGCGGCCACGGCGGGGCGCTGACATTGGAAAAAACCGATGTTGAGGGCACTGGCTTTAAGATCACCCTGCCAAAGAGATCCTTGGGGAACCCTCCGAGCAGCAGTAATCTTTGTTGTAAGCCCGCACCCATCAGGCATAGGCCTGAAGCGGTTGCGGTTCTGGCCTGAATTGGAAGGGCGCGGGATCCTGCCCACCTTCGGGGCGACATTTCTTTAGCAAAAGCGCTTCGAATGCGTGGAAGATGTTTTGCATATGTGTTTGTTTGTAAGGGAAAATTGCCGCTGAATCCATGTCGTGCACGATCAGTGCATTATCCGCTTCAAACACAATCAGATTGCCATCGGCATCTTCGGCGCAGTCGATGCCGAAATAATCCAGCGCAATCCCGTCGGTCATGGCGGTGAGTGCAGAGTGGTGTCGACGGGCGAAATTCCGGGCAAATTGGTCCATGAACGTGGCTTCTTCCCGGCGTTTTTCGGCCGAGGCGTCCATCCCGGCGTTCAAATACCAGACGTCCCATTGATCTGCGATGGCCATATGGCAGGGGAAGGGTTTGCCATCGACAAAGACAACCCGGTATTTGCGGAATTTCCCATCCTGGGATGAGGCATAATCGATGAATTCCGAGAGGAAGTAGGCGGGTTCCGGGTGGTCTGCCAGATAGGTGATCAGCTCGTCGCGCGAAGACACCAAGGCCAGCCCGGCCCCGGCGTGTGATCCACAGGGGCGGATCACCAGCGGATAGCTGCCGACCACAGAAAGCAATGCTTCTTCCGTCTCATTGATCAACTCTGTCACCAGGCTCTCCAGGGTAAGACGGGTGGTGATCGGAAAGCGCAGGCCTGGAACATAGGGAAAGGCCAAAGCAAGGGCGTCGCGGTCGAGATCAAGCTTTGGTTGGGGCAGGTTGAGGGCGTTGGTCCCGGCAGCCGAGGTCAGCTTGCGGATTGTTTCAAAGAATAAGGTGCCGTTGTCGCAATCTGCAGGGGCGGCACAGAAGGCGACGTCATGCTCGGGCAGGGTTGCCTGTTGATCGGTGTCGAGGCAGGGGTAATAGGTGATGATTTCAAAATCCGATCCCTGCAACAGGAACTCGATCGGCGTGTTTTCCCCCATATGGCTGGGCTGGGCAAAGACCAGCAGTTTGCGCTGGGTGGCATCGCTTTGATTGGTCACAAAAGCGCGTTTTCGGGCCAACGCCTTGGCTTGCCATTGCAGACCCATATCCTGATTGCCCTGCAGTTGCTCGATGATGGACAGATCCATCAAGGCCCCTTCCGAGTTCTCATCTGTCAGGCATTGGTTCAGCAGTTGGGCCTGCAGCGGATGCAGGTCCATGCCCTGAAAGGCCATTCTGGTCAGGCTGGCGAGCCCGATACGTGATTGCGGTTCCATTCTGGCTCCTATCTGTTTGTCACAGGCAGGATGAGGTGATTTTATTAAAAAACCGTGCGTATTTGCGAAGAATAGGGTGGGATCTATAAATCGAGTTTGATCACGCCCTCGGGCTTGGCTGCACGACTTTGACACAGGATCATGGCGCCCTTGCGCTGGGCATTTGAGAGCACAAAATCGCGATGCTCCACCTCGCCTGACACCACGCCGCATTTGCACACACCGCAAATGCCGTCGGAACATTTCACGTCTACATGCACGCCATTGGCATTCAGCACATCCGCTGCGGTCTGATCTTTGGGCACGATGATCGTGCGTCCATCGCGCAGTTTCAGGGTGAAGGGGTGGTTTTCATACTCCGGCTGGTCGGGCACCGAGAAATATTCCAGATGCCGGGCCTCCTCCGGGAACCCCTGTTTATGGGCCGCGCGCATCACCGCATCCATATAGGCGTCAGATCCGCAGCAATAGACGTGGTGGCCCGGCTGATACCCCGCGAGGGTCGCATTGAAATCCGCCCGTGTGCCCTGATCTGAGAAATGCAGATGCACGTTGTCCACCCAGGGCATCGCTGCCAGATCATCAAGGTATCCCGCATCCGCCTGACGCGAGCAGGAATAGTGCACAGCAAAATTGCGTCCCAGATCATGTAGTCTATGGGCAAAAGCGATCATCGGGGTAATGCCGATGCCACCGCCCATCAGCAGGGTTTTGGTCGCGGTTTCATCCAGTTCGAAATGGTTGATTGGTTTGGAGATAAACAGCTTTCGCCCCGGTTCAAAGATCCGGTGCAACAGCGCTGATCCGCCACGCCCGCCGTCTTCGCGCAGCACACCGATTTGGTAGTGGCTACGGTCGGCGGGATTGCCGGACAGGGAATACTGGCGCAGAAATTCCGGGCTGACCAAAACGTCGAGATGCCCCCCCGCACTCCATTCCGGCAGGGGGGATCCATCCAGCGCGGTGAACTCGTATTTGGTGACGGTATCGGTCATTTTCTCAGCGTTAGAGACGATAACCTCGATCACCGGCGCTTCGCCGTCGATGGTAAATCGATGGATCATGGATGTGTCACCCGCTGCTTTTCGGGTGCGATAGTCCTTGGCGGTAATCAGCGCCTGATAGGCGGCAATCCCGGCTTCGCGGTCCATTGGGAACGGGTAGGCATAGGGCGGTGGCGACAGGTTGGCGGGATAGGCGGCGAGGGTCTGGTCCTCGGGCTTCAGGTCAATCTCGCGGTTAAGACCTCGGCGGTTTACTGGTGTGTCGGTTGGGTGATAACCGCCATCCTCGGCCAGTTCCAGATCCCACCACCAGGTTTTGACCGGGTTGATTGTGCCATTGCCCACGGCATCGTCCAGCTTGGCCAATGCCGGTGCGGCGGCGGGAAAGCGCGAGGCCGCCCAGCGAAACGGGGCCTGCGCAAACAATCCTTCAAGGTTCCACGGGCAGGTTTTCATGCAGCGCCCGCACATCGCGCCGCCGGGGTTTGTCACCCGGTAGGTGGTGCATTTCTGAGCGTCTGATTTCCACAGCTCATAGCCATTGAACATCTTTTTCGGCCCGGCGGTGATGGCGCCCGAGGGACATTCGCGTGCGCATTTGTTGCAGGCTTCGCAGAAGGCTTGCAGGCCGAAATCAATTGGCTTGTCATGGCCCATTGGCATGTCGGTGGTGACTGCGCCGGATTTCAGTCGTGGGCCAAGATAAGGGTTGAGGATCACATCTCCAATGCGCGAGACTTCCCCAAGCCCAGCCAGCAGCAACAGCGGTGGTTGCAAGACGGTGCCATCCATCACCGTATGCGCCTTGGCCGAGTAGCCAAGATTGCGGATCTGCTGGGCGATCACCCCGCCAATCAGCGCAAACCGCAGATAGGCACGCATCGATTGGCTGACCGCAATCCAGTCATCACCAGATGCGCCCTCCATTGTTTCAAACCCCTGATCGACAATCATCGAAATGGCGTTGTCATGTGTGGGGTGGATCTCGGTCCCGGTGGCATCATGGGAATACCAGCACCAGTCCGGGCAGCGCGAGGTGCCAGCGGCGTCGATGCCGAGAAAATAGCTGGCCGCGCGCAGGTTGTCGGCGTTGCGGGTTGCATCATTGGGTCGCGCGCCTTTGCTGTGGCGCCATCTTGCAGTGGGACAAAAGCGCCGAGCAGGCGACGCTGGGCAAAGCTTGGCCCAGATTTACGCACGTAATGCCCGCCTTTCGACGCCTCCTGCAGGGCGTTGCCCATGTCGCCGAACTGGCTGCGGGCAAACATATCGGAGCGTTTCGGCACCCGCGCCACATTGGGCTCGTCGATATAAGTGGTGGGGTCGTCGACCCGTTTCAGGCGCTCAAACGGTTGTGGCCCCATGTGATAGTCGCGTTTTGCATAGGGGTCGCGGGTGAGGGCCGATTTCACATGGCCTTTGCCCGGCCCGGTGCCGCCCAGCCACCATGCAGGGCCAGAGGTGGCGTGCCAGGGTTGGTCGGACATGGAGGCAAGCGGCGCGTCATGGGGCAGTTCCATATCGGTGGTGACCACGGCGACGCCAAAGCGTTTGCCCAACCACGGGGCAACAAGTTCCCCGTTCTCAGCCACTGCCAGACCGGCGCTGACCGCGAGCTGGTTCAGATCCACATCCGTCGACATCGGGCTGTGCGCCATGGCGTCAAAGCCCAAGAGGCGGATGTAATTGGCGATCACCACGGCGGTTTCGGTGGCCCGCAGGCAGGCGCGGTGGTCTTGCGCGTTGAGGATCCAGTCCGATCCGCGCTCGTCCGGGCGCGGGTCACGCATATGTTCAACCAGAAACACAATGGCGTTGGGGTGATCCGCGCGACGTGGGGCACGGTCCATTGAGGCCTTGAGGTCGGCCATGATCACGTCGATTCCCGCCGCCAGAGTGCGGATTTCGCGCGTTTTTAACGCCTCGGCCAGCCGGGGAATATCGGGGTTTTGGCGTGGTGTTCTCAGGCGTGCAATCTCAGGCACCGGGCCAATGCCCACCATCGAAGTGTCGAGATAATACCCAAAGGCTTTCAGATGGTTGGAGCGTTCCTGCGGGGTGTCGGGGATACGCCCGCGCGTGGGGTTCACATCGCCGTCCCGGATCGCATCCATCATTGCCTGAAATTCACCCATCGCGTTCACGATGCTCTCGGGCTGTTCTGGCCGGTGAAAGCTGAGCGGTGTCATGTCCGGCACGGTGGACAGGTCGGCCTGCGTCCCTCGTTTCAACCGTTCCAATGGGTAAGGCCCAAGATGCACGGGCCGCTTCCTGTCGGAGAAAATTTTCATCAGCTGTCCTTGGTTGGCGTGGCTTTGGGGGCGGTGGCTGGCGTGGGCAGATCTGGTGCGGGGCCGCGGTAGGCTGCGGTGTATTTGTCGGGCAGGCCTTCATCGCCAAAGACGCCGATCAGCACGCCGACCTCTTCTGATCCGCCTTGGCGGCGGGCGAGGATCTGGCCATCCGAGACCGTGGTACGCTGCGACATGCGCCGCGCCCAGCTGTTCAGGTGGTCATACATTTGGGTGATGACCTCGGCGTGTTCGGCGCTGTCGCCCAGATCCACCAGCTCTTGCGGGTCGGTTTTCAGATCAAACAGCATCGGGCGAAAACCATCTTCTGCGCCCCCTTCCGCATGGATCAGTTTCCAGCGGTCCGTGACCACCATGAACAGGCGGCAATCGCGCGGCTCTAACCCCAAACGGTCCGCCATTGGCGAGGTGGAATAGTCATACTCGCTGATTGCATATTTGCGCCATGCCATGTCTTTGCCGTGCAAAAGTGGCACCAGGGAACGGCCTTCAAGGATGTGATCGGGCGGTGTGCCCCCGGCCATCTCGACAAAGGTGGCGGCAAGGTCGATCTGCTCAACAAGCTTGTTGGAAACAGTGCCGCGGGTGATGTCTGCCTCCGTGCGTGGGTCTGCGATGATCAGCGGCACCCGCACGGAGGGGTCATGAAAGAAATCCTTCTCGCCCATCCAGTGATCGCCCATGTAATCGCCATGATCCGAGGTGAGCACAATCACCGTATTGCCAGCCTGACCGGTCTGATCGAGGTAATCAAGAATGCGCCCAAGATGGTCATCACATTGTTTGATCAGCCCCATGTAGGCGGGGATCACCACCTCGCGCACCTCGTCGCGGGAAAAGGTGGCGGCGAGCGGACCGTGCAGGTAGGCGTCAAACACCGGGTGGGGGTCTTCACGCTCGGTGTCTGATCGCACCACTGGGGGAATGTCATCCACCCCGAACATATCGTGATAGGGGGCGGGCACGATGTATGGCCAATGGGGTTTGATATAGCTGAGGTGTGCACACCATGGGGCGTCGCCGCGCTTGGCCTCCATAAACTCGATGGCGCGGTCGGTCAGCAGGGGGTCTCGCTGTGTTCTTCGCGGATATTGGCAGGTTTGCCAGCGTGCATCATCAAAAATCCCGAGGCGATGTCACCCTCGGGATCCACCCCGGCGTTGGCATGGTCATGCCAGGGGTTGGGTACGTCATAGCCGTTGGCCTGAAGGAACTCATTATAAGGCGCGCGCTTCTGGTCATAAAACCCCCTTGGCCCTTCGGCCCAAAGCCCATCATCACGAACCCAGACATCAAAGCCGCATTCCCCCAGCCGTGTGCCAATCACCGAATCGGCGGCCAATCCAAGCCGCGCCATGCCCACGCTGTCGGCCTTCATGTGGGTTTTGCCGATCAGCCAGCAGCCCATACCGGCTGCCCGCAGATGGTCCCCCATGGTCATTTCGCCCACCTTCAGGGGATAGTTGTTGAACGCCGCCCCATGTGAGGAAGCATAACGCCCGGTATAGGTGCTCATCCGGCTGGAGCCACAGACCGGCGACTGGCAATAGGCCCGATCAAACCGCACCCCGCGTGCGGCGACCCGGTCAAAGTTTGGGGTTTTCAGCGACTTGTGCCCGGCGCAACTGAGGTAATCAAAGCGCAGCTGGTCATACATGATGAACAGGATATTGGGGGTGGGCTGGGCCATGATCTGCGGTCCTTTTCAGTGACAATCTGCTGCGACTGGAAGGATATGAGCATGGGGTAAAAAGGCAGGAAAGGGAAATTGATCGAATCATTAATAAACTACCTAACTTCGCATTCCCGCCAAA
>JQGR01000119.1_pt1 | contig 13201 bp, 11 predicted proteins | sample 210181 | NCBI WGS metagenome assembly JQGR01 (sample SAMN02928655, study PRJNA255238) | bioreactor metagenome | biome: continuous culture; feature: L-culture metagenome assembled contigs; material: continuous culture biomass; isolation source: continuous culture inoculated with microbial biomass... | reverse complement strand
CTCAGCACCGGGTTCAAGGTTGAAGGGCGAACCACCAGGCAGAAGCTCGACATACGACCCGCCTAGCAGCCCTTCGGAAGAGATAATCACCGAGGTGTCATCCGGCAAAGCCACGTCAGAATTCACAGAAAAAGCGGCATCCGCCCGGAAAGTCTCCGGGTTCAACGTCACCCCGGTCACTTGCCCTACCTTCACCCCGGCAAGGCGAACATCGGTCCCAACCGAAATGCCATCAGCAGAGCGAAAAGAAGCACTATAGCTATCAAGACCGCCACCACCGGAGATCCCGACAATCTGGCCCGCGTAGATCAAAAACGCAGCGGCGGCTGCCAGAACGACGCCGCCGGTAAACACTTCGGTGGTGTGGGATTGGCTCATTTCGCCCCCATTTGTCTATTTGCGGCGCTCAGGATTACTCTGGCTGCCAAGCCTCATAGTCGCGACGTTCGGCCGGTTGTGCCCGATGCAGCGAACCTGCAGGCACATAAGCTTCGTCGGATCCGGTAAGATTGTCCTGATGCGGTTTTTCCCAGGATTTATGCTGCAAAGGGGTCTCTGAAGGACAATTGTCAAACGTATGGTGCAGCCAACCATGCCAATCGGGGCTTACGCGGCTTGCTTCTGGTTCGCCTTTGAAAATCACCCAACGGCGGCTGTCATCTTTATTGCGGTAAAAGACGTTGCCCTGCTCATCTTCCCCCATTTTCACGCCTTTGCGTCGGGTGAACAGCCACGTGCCGATGGTTTCGCCATGGTACCAGGTCAGAAGGGACAGTAGCCGCATATCATTCTCCGCTTTGTCTCAATCTCATATGGCCCAAAGCGAGACAAAGGTCCAGTGCTTTACATGGTTTTACGCTGTTCTGCGCTGTTTTCCCCCGAGCCTGCGGTAGAAACAAAAAAGCCACCCCAAAACGGGTGGCTTTTGGAATGTACATGGCGAGAACATCAGCTTGCTGATGCGCCTTCTTTATCGCCTTCGGCGTAGATGATTAGTGGCGCCGCATCAGATGTGACGGCCTCTTCATTGACCACCACTTCATCAACATGCTCCAGCGCGGGCAGATCAAACATCGTATCAAGCAAGATGTCTTCCATGATCGAGCGCAGGCCACGCGCACCGGTTTTCCGTTCGATGGCACGTTTGGCAATAGCGGCCAGCGCATCGTCGGTGAAGGTCAGCTGCGCTTCTTCGAGCTCAAACAAGCGTTGGTATTGCTTTACCAGCGCGTTTTTCGGAGCAGTCAGAATTGTGACCAGCGCGTCAGCATCCAGATCTTCCAGCGTGGCAATCACGGGCAAACGACCAACAAATTCAGGAATCAGACCGAACTTCAGCAGATCTTCCGGCTCCAGCTCCTGGAAGATCTCTCCAACGCCGCGATCATCATCGTCTTTGACTTCGGCACCAAAACCAATTGCCGAGCCCTTACCACGCTGCGCGATGATCCGGTCGAGACCCGCAAAAGCACCGCCGCAAATGAACAGGATATTTGTGGTGTCCACCTGCAAGAACTCCTGCTGCGGATGCTTGCGGCCGCCTTGAGGCGGCACCGAGGCAACAGTACCTTCCATGATCTTCAGAAGCGCCTGCTGCACCCCTTCGCCCGACACATCACGGGTGATCGACGGGTTGTCGGATTTGCGGGTGATCTTATCGACCTCATCGATGTATACAATCCCGCGTTGCGCACGTTCGACGTTGTATTCGGACGCCTGGAGCAGCTTGAGGATAATGTTCTCCACATCTTCCCCCACATAGCCGGCTTCGGTCAGCGTGGTTGCATCCGCCATAGTGAACGGCACATCAAGAATACGGGCAAGTGTCTGGGCAAGAAGTGTTTTACCGCAGCCCGTTGGGCCAATAAGCATAATGTTCGATTTGGCCAGCTCAATCTCGTCACCGGATTTGGCCGCGTGGTTCAGGCGTTTGTAATGGTTGTGCACCGCCACGGCCAAAACCCGTTTGGCATGCCCCTGACCGATCACATAATCGTCAAGGACACCGCAGATTTCCTGCGGGGTGGGCACGCCGTCTGCAGCCTTCAGGCCAGCCGACTTTGTTTCTTCGCGGATAATATCCATGCAAAGCTCGACGCATTCATCACAAATGAACACGGTGGGGCCTGCGATCAGCTTGCGCACCTCATGTTGGCTCTTTCCACAGAAAGAACAATAGAGGGTGTTTTTGCTGTCACCGGAGGAATTATTCGCCATCTTGTTTTCCCTGGGGCGCCTAGCCCGAAACCTGAAATGCCCATGTGGGCCTGATTTGGCCCCTGTTGCGTTAGCTTAGGACAGGGGCCGGTTGGGCACAATGCGATTTTCGCATCACCCGATTCTTGTGCGGGGCAGCCCATGGGCTGCCCCGGTATGTTTATTCTTCGTCGGTCTTAGGGCGGTTTTCGACGATTTCGTCGATATGGCCCCAATCCTTGGCTTCCTGTGGCGACATGAAGTTGTCACGCTCCAGCGCTTTTTCCACAGTTTTCAGGCTGTTACCCGTGTGTTTCACATAGATCTGGTGCAGCGTATCCTTGACCTTCTGCGTCTCGGCCGCATGGATCATGATATCCGTTGCCTGCCCCTGGAAGCCGCCAGAGGGCTGGTGCACCATAATCCGCGAATGTGGCAGCGAGAAGCGCATGCCTTTTTCACCGGCCACGGAGAGGACAGACCCCATCGACGCAGCCTGCCCGATCACCAGGGTCGAAACCTTCGGCTTGATGTATTGCATCGTGTCATAGATCGACAGCCCCGAGGTCACAACGCCACCGGGCGAGTTGATGTACATCGAGATTTCTTTTTTCGGGTTTTCCGCTTCGAGATGCAAAAGCTGCGCCACGATCAGTGTCGACATGCCGTCATGCACTGGCCCGTTCACAAAAACGATACGTTCTTTCAGAAGGCGCGAGAAAATATCATAAGCCCGCTCCCCGCGCGAGGTTTGCTCAACCACCATAGGGACAAGGGTATTGTTATAGAGATCAATAGGGTCGTGCATTCTGCCTGCTTTCATAGTCACACATGTTGGCCCGTCCTGAGCCGACCTCATCAGAGATTAGTGTCGCTACCCGGTGGCTGCAAGGGGCTGCGGGCGGGTGACAACGGAAAACAAGGTCGCAATGAGCTCGGTGGCGCACCATTCCTTCAGGCTTCGCGCAAAAGGGTTAACAATTCCCTTCCAATCCCCCTATCCGATCATTGTTTTTCGACTTGTCACAAAAAAGCGGCGCCCCGTTTGGGACGCCGCCATGTTTGTATTCCTGTGCCTCAGGATCAGCCCGGTGACATACCGCGCAGGCGTTCAGAGCGACGACGCAGCAGTTCAACCGTGGTCAAAAGCGCAATCGAGATCACCACAAGGATGGTCGCCACGGCGAGAATGGTCGGCGAAATCTGTTCACGCAGACCAAGGAACATCTGCCAAGGCAGGGTTTTCTGACCGGCAGAGCCGACAAACAGCACCACCACCACTTCGTCAAACGAGGTGATAAAGGCAAACAGAGCACCCGAGATCACCCCCGGCAAGATCAGTGGCATCTGCACCCGAAAGAAGGTGGTGACCGGATCGGCACCCATGTTGGCCGCCGCGCGGGTCAGCGAACGGTCAAAGCCCACCAGCGTTGCAGTCACGGTGATGATCACAAAAGGGATCCCCAGCGCGGCATGGGCCAGCACCACCCCCCAGTAGCTGCCTTGCAGCCCCAGACGTGAATAGAAGAAATACATACCCGCAGCCGAGATGATCAGCGGAACAATCATCGGCGAAATCAGGATCGCCATAATCGCACGCCGGGCCGGCACATGCGGCTGGCTCAGGCCAATCGCCGCAAGGGTACCGAAGCCCACCGACAGAAGCGTGGCAACCGGTGCAATGCGCACCGAATTCCACAGCGACGACTGCCAATCCGCATTGGAGAAGAAGTCGCGGTAGTGCTTCAGCGAATAGCCATCAGGGTCCAACCGCAGCATTTCCGGGGTGAAGGTGAAGAAATCCTGTGCGTTGAAGCTCAGCGGGATCACCACCACAATCGGCGCGATGAGGAAAAAGAAGATCAGACCGCAGATGAACCGGAACGTATAGTACCAGATCCGTTGGCCGGTGGAGGCATAAGGAGGAAGTCCCATAGTAATTATCCCAGTTTCACGTTGTCGATGCCCACGATCTTGTCATACGCCCAGTAAAGGACCAGCACGACCGCGAGGAGGATGGCGCCCAGTGCCGCCGCCAGACCCCAGTTCAGCGAGGTCGAGATGTGGTAGGCAATCTGGTTCGAGATGAAGGTGCCCTTAGTCCCGCCCACCAAAGCCGGCGTGATGTAGTAGCCGATCGCGAGGATGAACACGAGGATCGAACCTGCTCCGATGCCCGGCACGGTCTGCGGGAAATACACCCTCCAGAACGCGGTCCAGTCGGTCGCGCCCAGGGATTTCGCAGCCCGCAGATAGCTGGGCGGAATTGTCTGCATCACCGAGTACATCGGCAGGATCATGAACGGCAGAAGAATGTGGGTCATCGCCACAATAGTGCCGAACTGATTGTTGATGATCACCAGACGATTGTCATCAGCGATCATACCCACCCAGACCAGCAAGTCATTGATAACCCCCTGCTGTTGCAGCAGGATCTTCCAGGCAGAGGTCCGCACCAGAAGGGATGTCCAGAACGGCAGCAGCACGAGGATCATCAGCATGTTCGAGATCCGCATCGGCAGGTTGGCCAAAATCCAAGCCACCGGGTAAGCAAGAAGGATACAGCTGAAAGTGATCATCAGCGACATCCAAAGTGTCCGCTTCAGAAGCTTCATATAGATCTGCTCATCCTCGGGGCGGGATTCGGCCCCATCAACACCCACGCGCATATCAACGGCGTTCAGGAAATAGCCCTGCGTGACACGCGGCGAATAGGTCTGAATGGTGCGCCAGGTATCCACGTCCCCCCAGGCCTTGTTCAGGTCCAGCAGTTGCTCTTTCCATGGTCCGCCATTTTCGATGTCGAATTTCTTGGCTTTGCGGCCCGCCTTACGGAACGCCGAGGCAATGCCCGGATTTTCGTAGTTCAGGCGGGTGCCGACCTTGGTGTGGGTCTTGGCAGCTGCAGCCTCTTTCAGGTCTGCCGCCATCGCCGCATAAACGGCCTCATCCGGCAGCTCGCCTGAATTGGCATCCCACGCCTGAAGAGCCACAACCGTGCGCGGCAAGGTGTTGGACACAATGTCGTTCTTGACCGAGCGGTAAAGCATGTCGCCCACCGGCAGGATAAAGCTGACCAGAATAAAGATCAGCAGCGGCGCAATCAGCAACAGGGCACGCATTTTCTGCCGCCTGAGCGCGCGCGCCAAACTGCGCTTAAGTGGGGTCCCGTCTGCGGCCAGAACCGGGCCGGTATCTGTCATATCGCTCATATCATCCCTGTCGCTTACGCCTTTTTATTTTGTTGCAGCATGTCGAAAGTGACTAACGAAAGGTCTGGAAAATAAAGAAAATCACGCGAGGCGCGGCATTGTCCAGTATTTGGATCGCCCTCAAGATGGCCCGCGGGGTGAAGGGGGCCGCAAAAAGCGGCGCAGCCCCCTTCAAAAGCCGGAATTACTTGGCCAGCCAGGCTTCGAACTTCGCGTTCAGATCGTCGCGGTTGTCTGCCCACCATTCGTAGTCATAGACGTGAATGTTGCCGGAATTGGCCGGATCGGTCGGCATATGCGGCGCCATGTCGATGCCCAGTTCCGCGTGCTTGCCCACCAGCGGAGCCGACGATTTGCGCGACGGACCGTAGGAGATGTAAGCGGCCTGGTCTGCCAGACGCTGGGTGTCGGTGGCGAACTTCAGGAAGTCCAGCGCACGCGCTTTGCGGTCAGCCGGCAGGTTTGCAGGCAGAACCCAACCATCAAGGTCAAACGACTGCATGTCCCACAGCATACCAATCGGCTGGTTTTGCTCGGTGATGGCCGAGAACAGGCGACCGTTAAAGGTCGAACCAAAGACAACTTCGCCATCAGCCAGCAACTGCGGGGTTTCTGCACCAGCAGTCCACCAGACAACATCAGACTTGATCGAGTCGAGCTTGGCAAAGGCGCGATTTACACCTTCGTCGGTGCCCAGCACGTTATAGATCTCGTCCTTGGCAACGCCGTCGCAGTAAAGAGCCCACTCCACGTTATCGATCGGGCGTTTCTGCAGCGCACGCTTGCCCGGATAGGTGGCGGTGTCGAAGATCGCGCAAACGTCAGTCGGCGGGGTGTCGCCCACCATGTCAGTGCGATAGCCGAAGGTGGTCGAATAAACGATCTGCGGCACAAAGCAGTCGGACACGATCAGCGGATCCATGTCTTCAGAAGCCGAGGTGCCATCGGGGGCAGCGGCCAGCAGTTCGTCGTGGTTCAGCTCTTCGGCCAGACCTTCGTCGCAAAGGCGCATCGAGTCAGATGCCACCGCATCAACCAGATCCCAGGTCACGTTGCCCGCTTCATCCATAGCGCGAAGTTTGGCCACAGCTTCTGCCGACGAGGTGTCCCAGGTCACGGTCACGCCGGGATTGGCGGCCAGATAGGGCTCAACATAGGCTTTATGCTGGCTCTCCTGATAAGCGCCCCCCCAAGACACGAGCGTCAGCTCGTTGGACATTTCCGCAGCGTTGGCAGCACCAGCAGCAACGGTCAGAGCCGTGGTTGCTACAAGAAAATTAGTTACTTTCATATTTTTCTCCCTGTTATTTCCCGTTGATCTTGGTGGAGCCCGCACACGGGTACATGCGTGGCCCCGGTATCGTCACCATTGCCACCGTCAGGCGCCAGTTGGCCCCAAAGGCAGCAACGGCAATATCTTAAGCGTCCAGCGCGCGGCAATCCTGCGGCAGCCAACCGATTTCGATCTGCTGGCCGGGGACCAGGCGATCCACATCGGGGGCGTTGCGGGTCTTGATGACAAACTCATCATTACCGGCGACCCGCAAGCGGGTGCGGAAAATGTCGCCATATAGATGAATTCAAGCACTTCGGCTTTCAGCGTATGGGCGCCTTCCTGAAGACGCTCTTTGTTGTACTCAACGCGCTCGGGGCGGATCGACACTTTGGTGCGCTCCCCCACTTTCGAGACGTTGATCGGGGTGGCATCCAGTTCTTCCCCGTCATCCAGGCGCACCACGCAGGTGTCGCCGGAAATCTCAGTCACAACACCTTCCAAGGTATTGTTTTCACCAATAAATTGGGCAACGAAGCTGTTTTGGGGTTGCTCATACAGCTGAGCAGGCGGGGCCAGCTGCTGAATGCGACCATCGTCAAACACCGCGACGTTATCCGACATGGTCAGCGCTTCGGTCTGGTCGTGGGTCACGTAGACGGTGGTGATGCCCAGGCTGTGCGCCAGATGGGTGATTTCAAACTGCATTTTTTCGCGCAGCTGTTTGTCGAGCGCGCCCAGCGGTTCATCCATCAGCACCAGTTCGGGTTCAAACACCAAAGCGCGGGCCAGAGCCACACGCTGTTGTTGACCACCAGACAACTGGGCCGGGCGACGACCACCGAAGTCCCCCATTTCCACCATATCCAGTGCACGTTTGATCTTCGCTTCACGCTCGGATTTGCCCATCTTGCGCACTTCCAGCGGGAAGCCGAGGTTTTCGGCAATTGTCATATGCGGGAACAGAGCATAGTTCTGGAACACCATGCCAATGCCGCGCTTGTGCGGAGGAATATTGTTGATCGGTTTACCATCAAGCAGGATGTCACCATGTGTGGCGGTTTCAAAACCTGCCAACATCATCAGGCAAGTGGTTTTGCCAGAACCGGACGGCCCAAGCATGGTCAGGAACTCGCCCTTGCCCACCGACAAGTTGAGGTCTTTTACAACCAGATTAACCCCATCGTAGCTCTTCTGAACACGATCAAAGACGACGAAACCGTCGTTCGCAGCAGTATCGGTCAAGTGACCCCCCTGTACCCGTTATCGGGCTTCTCTGTTGCAGCGCCTGCGCTTGCTTCACAGGCTTTCATTTTTTATCGGCTTTCCCGGTGCTGAACCCAGCGGACCCGAGCGGCCTGTTGTGCGTACCTCAAAGCCAACACGAAGAGAGGTGGGATTGCAACAGGAAAGCGACATTTTTTGTCCATTAGCGACAAGGCGTTGGCGTTGATTGGATCCAAAGCTGGATTTCCACCAGCCTGTCGCAAATAATCTTATTACCGCCCCTGTGACTTTTTTAATCGAATCTTGCGACCATACGAAATTTTCTGTCGCGAATCGGGGTCGATTCAAGGTTCACAAGAGCGGCGCAGGTTTCAGCCCCGTTTAGACCGGAACAATGTTGTGCTCTGGCCCATAGGGGAAACCGGTGATGTTCTCGGCATCGTTTTCACCCACGACGAGAATATCATGTTCACGATACCCGCCAGCGCCAGGTATGCCTTCCGGCAAGAACAGCATCGGCTCCATCGACACAACCATGCCTTCCTCAAGCGCGGTATCGATATCCTCGCGCAGCTCCAGCCCCGCCTCACGGCCATAGTAGTGCGACAGCACCCCAAAGGAATGACCATATCCGAACGAACGGTATTGCAGCAGATTCTCGCCTTCAAAGAACTTGTTGATCTCAGCGGTGATGCCCGAACAGGTGGCACCGGGTTTGATCAGGCTCAGCCCCAGCTCATGCGCCGCCACATTGGCCTCCCAGATCCGCAGGCTGTCCTTGTCAGGCTCGCCAATGAACAAGGTACGCTCCAGCGCGGTGTAATAGCCCGAGATCATCGGGAAGGTGTTCAGGGACAGAATGTCCCCAGCTTCCAGCCTGCGTGTGGTCACCGGATTGTGGGCACCGTCGGTGTTGATCCCCGATTGGAACCAGACCCAGCTGTCACGGATTTCGCTGTCAGGATGCGAACGGGCGATTTCCTCTTCCATCGCATCCCGCCCGGCCATGGCGATATCAATCTCGCGGGCGCCAACACGGATCGCATCGCGGATGGCTGCCCCCCCACATCCGCCACCCGGGCGCCTTCCTTGATCAGCACAATTTCTTCCGCTGATTTGATCATGCGCGCCTGCATGGTGTCCCCGGCGATGTCGACAAGCTCGGCCCCGTTCAGGAATTCTTTGGCCAAAGCCTGCTGCGCCAGCGTCAGGTGGTCGCCTTCGATACCAACATGATTGGCCCCCCCTGCCACTTCGCGCACCGCGCGCCAGTAATTGTTCCGCTCCCAATCAGTGTAGATCACGTTGTCGCCAAAGCTGCGCCGCCACGGTTGGCCTGCATCAATATTGGCGCTGATGGTGGTACAGCGATCAGCGGTCACCACGCAGCCATAGGGGCGACCAAAAGCGCAATACAGAAAGCCCGAGTAATAGGCGATATTATGCATCGAGGTGAACAACGCCGCCTCGATCCCTTTCGCGGCCATGATCGCACGCAATTGGGTCAGACGGCGTTCATATTCCGCATTCGAGAACGGCAGCGGGGCCTTTTCACCATTTTCACAAACAAAAAACTGAGGACGTTGCATGTGCATCTCCATATCCGTGGCCGGGATGGGTTTTGGGATGTTCATGCCCGGCCAATCAATGCCCCGGCGTTCAGGACAGTTGATCTCCGGTCCGGTCCATCGCACCTGTGGCCCAGTGACAGTCTTTGAGCACCGCCATTTGACGGTATGCCCAAAACCATCCCCGAGAGGGGCGATTTCCGGTGCAGCGACGCCATCGCTGCGGATGTGGCGACCCTGCCTGATTCCGTCCAGACCTGTCAACGGTGCTTTGCATCCTCCGCAAGTGCAGCCCGATCCGTGACCAGCACCCCTGCCCACACGCTCACCGGGATGGGTGATCACCCTGTCGCCTGACGAAAGCCCGGCGACAACCTCTGCGAAGGCATCGTTACGGTGGCCGATCTCAACCTGACGCAAGACAGCCGCCGCCCCTTCTAAGCGGTAAGTTGCCCATTGCCCCCCCTGCCGGAACAGCGCCGAAATTGGCACCAGAAGCACATCTGGTGAGGCCCATTCGACGATGCGCAGATAAGCACGAAAGCCGTGGCCCAGTGCAGCGCGGGCCTCGGTCGGGCTGTCAAAATTCAGCAGGACTTTGACTCGCTGCTCTTCAATGCCCAGCGCTGACAGTTTCGTGAAACCAGAAGGTTCCACCACCCGCAGATGCGCCATCAACACATCGCTGCCCCCCCAACGCTCAACGTATGCGCGCGCGCCAGCGGACAGGCGCACCGCATCCGACGACAACAGATCTGCCACGATCTCAAGATCCCGGGTTTCGCCGATTGACAGGATGGCCGTGCCAGCGGGCACCATCCGCGCGCTTTCATGGGCGACGCTCAGCACGGTGCCCGACACGGGCGCAAGAAGGTCGACACAACAGGCCGGGTTATCATCTGCGGTGCCCCTACGGCCTGGCTCGATCAATGTGGCAAGTTTGGCCGCAAGTTCGCCTTTGCGCATTTCATGCTGGGCGTGGGCAGCGTCCAGCTTGGCAACGGCGAGATCAAGATCCAGCTCAGCCTGATCCAACTGCGCCTGAGCGGCAGTTCCGCGGGCAAACAGATCCACCAAACGGCTGAGGTTTACCTGCGCATGCCCAAGATCCGCCTCGGCCTTGGCAGTCTCAGATTGGGCCAGTTTCAGCGCAGCCTTGGCCTGTGCCACCGCGGCTTCCGCCTGGGCGCGGGCACGATCATCAAGAAAGGCTGGCGCGCCGGGGGCAATGCGGGCCACAAGGGTTTTTCCGGCAACAACCGTATCCCCCACACGGACCGGGCTGCGCGAGAGCTGGCCTGTCACCGGAGCAGACAGGTCGTAGATGTCGCGAATGCGGGTCTGGCCTTCGGCGTTGATCGTGACCTCAAGCGGACCACGGGTGACCTCGGCCAGATCCACGGGCACCGCTTCGGGGCGACTGGCAATATAGATCAGCCCCACAAGGGCAGCAACCGCAAGGGTGCCTAAGCCAAACCTGCGCCAGGACCCGGCGTTTTCAAATGCAGACATCAGGGTTACTCCCTCGTTTTCATAACGGAAACCAAATCCAATTGACCAATGCGGCGCCACACCACAGCCGCAGAGAGCGCAGAGGCCAGAGCCACCACCCAAGCAGCGCGCAGATAGGTTGCACGCGAGATATGCAAGGGGATGGCATAAAGATCGCTTTCAAATCCGCGCACCATGGCCGCAGCCAGCCCATAGCCCATGATCAGCCCCAGCGGGATCGCAATCAACGTAAGCAGCGCAAGCTCGCCCAGCAGCACATAACTCACCTCGCTGTGGCTGAAGCCAAGGATGCGCAGGCTGGCCAATTCGCGGGCGCGCTCTGACAGTTGAATGCGGGCGGCGTTATAGACCACACCAATTGCAATCAGAGCGGCCATAATCGAGTTGATTGTGGTCATCATGCCCGCGTTTTGGGCAATTGTGTCAGTGAACCCCTGCCGCACCGCCGCCATCTCTACCAGCCGGACAGCGCGGGGGTGGATTTCGCAAGCTGATACAGGGCGTTACGCTCTGCCGGGTCGATCAGCACATTGGCCTGGGTTACGCGCGGCGCCTGCCCGGTCAGCCGGGTAAGGGTTTCTGGGGTGACATAAGCCCCCATACCAAAGGCCTGCGCGGCATAGCCCACCAGTGGCAACTGATGACGGGTGTTTCCCAAAGATGGGAAACGCAGGGTCAGCGCCTCCCCAAGATCAAGGTCCAATTGGCGCGCCAAACGTCGGGTCAAGACCACGCCGCTGTCGGGGTCAACCGGGTGGCCATCTTCTGTCAGCAGCCGGGTCAGCTCGGATCCTGCTGCCCTTGCTTCCAGACCGGTGCGTTTGCTCCGCGCTCCATTGCTAAGGCGCACAGGCATCGCCCAGACCGCTTCGCTGACCATCACGCCGGGCAGATGATCCACATCATCCACCACCGTCTCCGGGCGCTCTTGGGTGAAACTCAGCACCATGTCCTGCCGATTGAGTTCTACAAATGCCTTGTCGAGCAGCGCATCCATTGCATCAAACATGGACAGGGCCGCCACCATGACCGCAACAGAGGTGGCAATGCCCAGCGTCGTCAACCCTGCCCGCAGCGGCCAACGCGTGAGCGATCGCCAGATCATCATGCTGGTCTGGCGCAAATGCAGCTTGTGGATCAGGCGATCCGCCAGCCCCGCCTTGAACCGGGCGGCGCAGGTGGAGCCATCGCCACCGCGGGGCTAAGGCCCACCGCGCCGCGCACCGCAAACACCGCGCCAGCCACTGCTGCAGCCAGTCCACTTAACGCAGAAATCGCATAGACCGACGGGTAGGTCACAAACACCAGATAGGGGAACTGAAAGAACTCGGCATATAGCCGCGCCATGCCGCGTCCGCCCCAAAGGCCAAAGCCCCAGCCAATGGTCACGCCAATGAACCCAATCGCCAGCGCCAGTTTAATGTAATGCCAGGCGATTTCACCCTTGTGATAGCCCAGCGCTTTGAGCAACCCGATCTGCTCGCGCTCCAGCGCAATCAACCGCCCCAGCACCATGTTCACCAAAAACGCCGAGATCACCATAAAAATTGGCGGCACAACTTTGACCATGCTCGACAGTTGGACCAATTCCGCGTCCAGGAACATATGCGATTGCTGCTCGTCGCGGTTGTAGGCGCCAGTGCCGCCATAGGGCGCAAGCAGCAAATCCAGCTGGCGAATGACCTCATCGCGGTTGGCCCCCGGTTCGGTGGTCAGGCTGATATCATTAAAAGCGCCGGTCAGGTTGTACGCAGCCGAAAGCGCCTCGCCGCCCATCCAGATCACCCCGAAACGTTTATTGTCGGGCATGAAGGCGCCGGGACCGATGGTGTAGATGAACTCGGGGCTCAGCGCGGTGCCGGCAATGATCAGGGGCCGCAATTGCCCATTGATCACCGCTTCGAACCGATCCCCCGGACGAAATCCATGGGCCTTGGCGAAGCTTTCGTTCACCACCACCTCATCGCTGTGTCCCGCCAAGGGCCAACGGCCTGCAGTCAATCCCGGTTGGTTCAGGCGCGCCTTGCCGTGACGGGGCAACGACAGCAGCATCCCGGTACCGGGGGCATTCATATCAGCCACATCAAGGATCACATAGTGGCGCACGCGCGCTTCGGCCAACATCACGCCGGGGATTGCCCGTATCTGATCCAACAAGTCCAAAGGTGCACGGGTCACGGCGGCGAAGATATCGCCGAACTGATTGCGTTCAT
>JQGR01000118.1_pt1 | contig 13229 bp, 14 predicted proteins | sample 210181 | NCBI WGS metagenome assembly JQGR01 (sample SAMN02928655, study PRJNA255238) | bioreactor metagenome | biome: continuous culture; feature: L-culture metagenome assembled contigs; material: continuous culture biomass; isolation source: continuous culture inoculated with microbial biomass... | reverse complement strand
CATCTTGTGGTGCGAAGAAGGGCGTGTCTCGTGGCGGAGTAACAGTCCGATTACAATCGACCAAAAGGGGGATTCTGCCACATTGCAAAGCCCAGAACCGCAACAAAGCGACCAACAGAATAACCAATGGAATCTATGCCAAGGAAAATATAGTCTCCACGCAAATTACGCTTGGAATCGCCTGAACTTTTAAAAATTTTTCAACTTATTGTAGCGTGGGCCAAAATATGAACATTTACACCGGAGAAGTTCTTTGCATCTAAACATTATTGGCACGCGCGGCGTCCCCGCTTCGCATGGGGGATTTGAAACCTTTGCCGACTATTTGTCCCGCTATCTGGTCCAGCAAGGGTGGTCGGTGAATGTGTATTGCCAAGATGACGATGGCACCTACGAGGATGGCTTTCAGGATACCTGGCAAGGCGTGACACGCACCCATTTCCAAGCCAATAGAAGTGGCCCGGTGGGCACCATGGAGTTTGACCTTAAATGCGTCAAACATGTCTTAAAAGAGCCCGGCATCGATTTGGTCCTTGGCTACAACACTGCGGTGTTTTGCCTGCTGGAACGTTTTAAGGGCCGCAAGATCCTGATGAACATGGATGGAATCGAGTGGAAGCGGTCCAAATGGGGCATTGTTCCTAAGGTCTGGTTCTTTTTGAACGAGTTGATTGGCGCCAATCTTTGCCACGTGCCGATTGCAGATCATCCAGAAATCGCCAAGCATGTACGAGCGCGCTGTTTCAAAACCCCTGTCATGATCCCTTACGGCAGTGATGCCATTACTGAGGCGTCTACCGAGTGCCTTACAGAGTATAACCTTGAAGCAGATCGCTACCTCATTTCCATCGCACGGATCGAGCCGGAAAATTCGATCCTGGAAATGGTCAAAGGTGCCGACGCACTTGAGGATGGGTTCAAGATGGTGGTTTTGGGAAAATTTGACCCCGACAATGCCTACCACAACGAGGTGAAAGCGGCAGCAAGTGGCAATGTGTCTTTCCCTGGTGCAATTTATGAGCCGCGAAGGGTGCAAGCCCTCCGCTTCCATGCGCGGGCATATTTGCATGGTCATCAGGTTGGCGGGACCAATCCATCACTTGTGGAAGCTTTGGGGGCAGGCAACGCTGTCCTTGCCCATGACAACAAGTTCAATCGCTGGACCACAGGCGACACGCAGTTTTATTTCAGCGATGCTGCCGAGGCAGCCAGCGCCATGAAGCGCCTGTGCCGCGATGACGACGCGGTGGCGGATGCGAAAAAAGCCGCCCGCGCCCAGCATGACCAGCGCTTCCAGTGGGAGCAGATTTTGGGTGCCTACGACGAGGCCCTTCGCAGCCAGCTTTGAAGAAACAAAATACAATATGAAATAAAATCGGCTCTTTTCGAAGTGCCGATTTTTTCATTTCGCATCCGCTGCCGGGTGTTCATTGATGACACTCTCATCGACCGGACAACCCTGACGAAAGATATAGCCGCGCTTTTACATGCCCAGCGCCAAGCTGTCTGGTGACGCGCAAGGCAAACATTGGGAACGCAACGGGATTGATCGCTCATGACATCCTGCGGCGTTGCACTGTAGCCCATGTAGTCCAGGGCGCACGCATCACTTTTGCGCCGTTAAGACCTTAGATCTAGGGTGCCGTTTGAAACACGTTTGCAAGACGCACTGACGAAACCCTCCTAAAGGACCTTCTCATGAGCAACCCATTTCTCAACCGTTCTCTGTCACTTTCAGGCCCTGCAACCGACGCTGTTCCTGTCACACCGAATGATAGCGCTGATTTGAGCGATGCAGCCATTGCCCTTTACGTTGAAACCGGTGGTACGCTGGTCATTAATACCATCAAAGGCACCACGCGGACGCTGCAGGTGGATGATTTCTCTATCCTTCCACTGGGCACCATCCGTGTTTTGGCAACAGGCACCACAGCGACGGGCATTCACGCAATGGTGCTCGTATGAAACTGACCACAGATCTATCCCTAACCTCGTGGCGACGCGCAAAAAGCTCGTGGAAAAGCGACTATGCCGTGGGCAACACCAAGCCGGTTCTGGTGGCAGATTACATCGCCAATCGGTTTGGCCTGTCGTCACGTTCGGATTTCCAGACAGTCCACACATTTTCACGCCCCTCCGAAGCTTGGTCACCGGATGAAACCGGTAATGTGTCAAGCTTCGCCGCTGATACACCCCGGCTGGTCGGGGCTCTTGGCACCGGCACGCGTGAAGGGTTGCTGCTTGAAAACACATCCCAAAACCGCTTGCCCAACCCCGCAATGACGGGTGCTGCAACCGGCGCGCTGGACAGCGCAGGCTCTTTGCCGGCCTCTTGGCTTTTTCAAGGCATGAACACCTCGGATGTCACCGTCCTTTCTGTAGGCGCGGTCAATGGGCTGCCAAGCGTTCAACTGCACTTGCAGGGAACGCCCACTGCAAACGACATCTATATTTTCCACTGCGCCCGCACCGACACGCCTGCAACGGCGGGCCAGAGCTGGGGCTTTTCCACCTATGCGTCACTGGATGCAGGCAACATGAACAACGTGTCCAAAATGCGTCTTTTCGGCATTGGTTGGACGGCAGGTGGCAGTTTTGTATCAGGCTCGACAGGAAACTTTACCGGCCCTGACATCTCAGGTGCTCTGGCCAGCACGCCAGACCGCTTCAGCTTTCTTGGCCAGCTCACGGGCGCATCCTGTGAACGATTGCAGCCTGCTTTGCGGATCGACACGTCGGGTTCAATCGACCTGACCTTAACACTTTCTATGGTGCAGCTGGAAGAAGGCACCCAGACCACCTCGCCCCTGCCAAGTACAGTTGCGCGCGCGGATGAGACAATTGGGCTTGCAGGCCTGAGCGGCACCTATGATGTGCGTGTGGAAGACCAAAACGTGGGCACTGTCGACCTTGTCGGGGAAACCATTGCACCGGGGTATTGGCCAAGCGCCTACACCTCCGGGTTGATACGGTCTATTTTGGTCTATCCGGCCGGCACGCTGTAACTGCGCAACCAAGTAAATCTGAAAAGGGGGAAGCGACAAAGCGCCTCCCCCTTCCTTTATGCCTCTTGGCGACAGGGAGTGTCGCAGGAGTTGGCCAGTTCGCCCAAAATTTCAGAAATCGCGCGATCCCAAAACAAGTCCACCGTACCACGCGCCTTTTCTTTCAAGGCGTTTGATTTCTCTTCAAACCCTTCCGACCAGTTTCCCACAAAGGTTTTGACGTCCTCAGAATTGCCGTCTTCGATGTAATGAACCGCATCGGAAAACTTCTCTTCCATGGCATTAAACCGCGAAGACAGGACTGCCGGGCGTCCATAGGCAAGATACTGGAAAAACTTGATCGGGCTTTCGTCGTGGCTAAGCTCTTGTCGGTAAGGCACCATGCCAACCCGAAATTTTGAAATCAGCTCCGGCACATCCCCGGCGGTGAATGCCCCATGGTATGTCAGGTTGTTGATACTTTCGAGCTCTTTTGCCACTTCCGGGTCATAGGCATGACCGCACACCAGGATTTTCAACCCTTGCTCGGCATAGCTGCGCACCGTTTTCAGATCGAATTTGTCGGTAATAAACCCAAGGAAACCGAGGTCATATTCTGGCTGTGTCCCCGCCTCGCCAATGGAACTACGCAACAAACGGTTCGCAAGCACCTGGCCGTCAAAAGGTGCCACCGCTGCGGGTGTCACCCCTGTCACCAGATCGGCATGTGCTTTTACAAACTCATATTTGCGGGCCACAGCCGCCTTTTCACTTTCGGTGAAACGGTTGTGCTTGGTGAAGGTGTCGATGAGGTCATACCAATAGGTGCATTTGGCGACAGTTGCAGGTGACGGAATATGAAATGGATTAAAGTCAAGGATAATCCCTTTTTTCCCATGTTTATCAGCCCACTGATCCAAAGCCTTGCCATGACGCATCATCGCGTTATGTGTCCAGGAACGGCGATGTTTCAACGCCCCCGCAAGCCCAAGATCCAAGCCGGAATGCACGGCGGTTTTGGCACCGGCGTCAGGCACACCCTTAACCGTATCGCGCAGAAACTCATGGGGCAGACCGGGGCGCTCAAACCACTCGATGCTCTGTACATCCGGCAATGCGTTCAATATCTGCAAAATCATCAAATCGCGCACAGTGAACCCGAACTCACGGGCAAAACCAATTTTGCGATAAGGTAGTATGGCGATATGGGTCATGAGGCCACCTCGGGCGCGATGAGATCAAGGGTTTCTTTCGAGCACAGCGCCAAAGCATAAAGGCGCGCTGTCATGGTTGCAGGATCATCATTGCCTTTCGTGAAGCTTTTACTGTCCGGGTCATAAGTCTTTTCCAATTGGCGGGCGTAAAGCCGCCGGCCAAGCCCGAATAATCCCTTATCATCCCCCAGAATTTCGCACAGCCGCGGGAATTCGAACCCAGGAGGGTTGTAGGCGAACGACCATTTGTTTTCCCCAAACCCAGCCTGAAAATCTGCGTCAAATAGCCGAGCAAAAGACGTCTCCAAAATGGCTCTATCCAACTGCACGCCATATTTGCTTTCTAAGATCCGAGCCATCCCAAGCAAGTTGAACACCACATACCCCGTCTCCTTCTCATGATGCAGGGTCTGCAGACTGGCGAGCTTTCGCGTGACCTTGTTTTGCAGGGCAGGATGGGTTGGATAGAGACCACGCTCACCAAACAACGGCAAAACAGCTTCGATCAGCCCAACTTTGGACAGCAATGGGCTTTTGACCGTATGGGCCAGAAGCCCCCCTTTAACCAGTCGAAGATGGGTGTTCAGACCTTTGAAAAAGGCACCCAACTCAGCCTCAAGTTCAGGCGCGGGATCTGGGATCAAGCAGCAGGACATGGCAAACCAAAACTGGTGGTTCAGCGTTGTATCAATGCTTGTCACCGTGCCATCGGGTTCTTTTGTGACCCATAGCGCGCGCTCACCATCAAAGGGGAACCAACGCGACAATGAGTTTGCGGTGTTCACCAAATCCGCGCGATCTAATATGCCGCCCGCAACCACCAAAGCCTCGATAAGCCACCCAGCGCCGATCACACCGTTGGCTTTGTCTTTGCCTGTTTTTCGCGCAGCACAGGCAGTTTTCCTTGGGACAGCGCGACATCGGCCATAAGAAAATCAGCAATATCGTTGGCAGCCTGCTTAAACCGATCTTCCTTTGTCAGCTCCCAAAGCCGTGCCAGATAGCACAACCAATGGCCAGAATTGCGAATGGGGGTTTCGGGGTCGATATGCGGGCCGTTGCAGCCGGCAGGCGCCCCCGTGTTGGGGTACCCCGCAGCGATAAAAAGGTCTGCCTGCTCGGTGAGAAGAGTGATGGGATGCATGTGAGCTCCGGCTGGGTTAACGGCGATAACTGGGATCCGCGTATTCTTGTATTACTGACCCATTGAGGGCCGCGAGCATACCGCGGGCGCGGGCGCGATCCTTGCGCGCCAGGTAAGCTTTGCGCAGATCTGAACCTTTGTTCACAGAACGCAAGGCCCCCCGCAGCCAAAGGGCAATCCCGCGCGGAAGGACTTTTTTCAACGCGCTGAACCGTCCCTGATGAAAGGCCGTCACCCGGCCAAGCACATTGCCGTTGCGATAATTGCGTTTCAACAGCCACTCTTCACGGCACCGGCTTTCAGGAATGTCTTCGATGACCAAAGCGTCTTTTGCAAAAGCGTGCAGATGTCCACGGGCGGTGACGCGGCGCAAGAGCTCACTGTCTGATCCACCACTGAACTGAAACCTCGGATCAAACAAAATCTCGTCCCAATCTTTCAAAAAAGCGCCGGACATCAGGATGTTGGCTGTGCTGTCAATCGCAAGCCTACCGTCAAGATAAGCAGGTTCCAGCTTGGTGAAATCCTCTTCGACAACGGGCAGTCTGGGCGGCACATCAAAGCGCGGCACCACACCACCGCCAACAATTGCCGCGCCGGTCTCTCGTGCGGTGTCCACCATGTGATCAAGCCACCCATCAAGGGGCTGCTCATCATCGTCAAACATGATCAGGTGCTCAAACGGTTTTGCTTTGGCAGCTTCAATCAGCGCATTGCGGGCAAAAGGAATGCCCGGCGTCGGTTCGACATGATAGGAAATGTCGAGCTTGCCATCAAAGCTCTCAGCCACATCACGCCCGGCTTCACCATCGTCATTGTCAAGCACCACAACGCGAAAAGCGTATTTGGTTTCGTGGCGCAGCAACGCATCCAGCGCTTTTTCCAGGCCCTCTGGGCTACGACAGGTGCACAAACCGATGCAAATGGGATCGGTGTCAGCTTTGGTCATTTTTGAACATCCGTTGTAAATGTGGGTCTGGGCCGACCCAAATCCAATGCGATCACATAAAGGATCGAGAAAATAAGCCATGTGGCCTGAAAATTCCGAAGCAGATAGGATTCCATGAAATTATAGAAGATCATCATGACAAAAAGGCAGAAAACCACCGTCACAATGCCCCTGTGTTCGCCGTTACGAAACCCTCTGATAAGTGCAAAAAGCGGCGAAAAAATCAGCGTCGCAACGCTTAATAGCAGCCCGACAAATCCAATTGTGGCCATCAAATCCAAATAACCGTTGTGGCCCTGATTTGCAGCAAGACGATCCCCCGCCAGCAAAGGCACCAACTGATTTTGCCGCCCTCCTACTTCCCAGAGGGCACCAAATCCGACCCCCTGCAAGGGTGCGCTGCTCCAAACCGAGGCCACAAGCTGCCAGATATATACCCGGTTTGTGAGGTTGCTTGGGTCGCGAAAGAAGTCAGCAATTTCTGTGGCGAAAATAATTCCAAACAGCGCAAAGTTGAGCGCCACATACAAAAACAGGATAATAAGGGTCGCCGTGAAGGCGCGCGTGCGCGACATGAGCCCAATAGCTGCGTACATCAGCAACACAAACGCCGTCAGCCCCATCGAGGTCTTCGATTCAGTCAGCACCAGAAATACAGTTTCAATCGCAAAGACCAACAGCCACTTCTTTCGCCCGGTTCGCCTATATTGATAAAGCGCCAAGGCTATGGCGATCATGGTGGCAAACCCTGCATTGTTTTTATGAGGAAACGCACCGCGCCACGCGCCTACAACCTCAACCGGTGAGCCGGGTTGGTGGATCGCATTGGGGATTACAAAACCAGAAAAGAAACTGACGATGCAGAGCGCAGCCAGCAAAACGGACAACTTCCGCAGCAATTCCTGACTGCCCATATTGGCCCAGAACAGTGCAACACAAGACAAAGTCAACCCTGTCAAAATGGCCCGCTTGAACGTTACAGCGGGTGCCACGCTCCAGACGATTGAGGCAAAGATCCACGCCAATAATAGGATCTGCAATGGGGTGATCAGCCGGCTCAGATTTGCACCGCTGCGTTTCAGCGTGGTCAGCAAAATCCCAAAGGTGAAAATAATAAAGACCTGACGCACAAGGCTGCCGCCAGCACCTTGGCTGCGCAGGTCCACACGGACGGCGTCGTTAAATGGCGTTGTGCCGATACTGGCCAGTAAAACAAAGGCGTAAAACAGCACAGTGAGCAACACAGACCTCTTGAACACCCCACTGCGCAATGCTGGGGCGGGCGGCGCAAGAGGGCCTGTGTTGGCAACAAGGCTCATGCGATTTCCTTTGCCAAGTTTGGTTTACCTTTACGCCGTTTTAGCCGTTTGATGATCGCTTTGGGCAAACGCGGATCCAGCGTCAGCAAAATCGCTCCATAAACGGCAACAAAACACAGGCTGCCAACCACAGCCCCCAAGACACCTGCAAGGACCAGTTTGACCCCGCTGCCAACGGCAAGGCCCACCAGAGTGGCCAAAAACATCGGACGCGAGGCCTTCGCCACCAGTCCGAAGGTCAGGGTGCTCAGTTTGTTCAGCTCCCACTGCATCCAAAGAAGTTTAGCAAGGATAAACCCGCTCATTGCCGCTGCGATGGCGACGGGGCCATAAAAAGAGGCCACAAAAACAGCCAAAAGCCGCGGCACCAAGATTACGTATTCCGCCTTGAGCACAACCGCAGATCCGCCCACAGCAGTGAGCGCCGCAGTGATGATATTGTTGCCCAACACCTGCACAAATGCAGTAAGCGAGAATATCTGCACAACCCAAATCGCAGCGCGCCAGTCCTCGCCGAAAATCTCCGTGATCAGCGGGTTTGCCAACAGCAAAGCAATGGCAAACACCGGAAATCCGACCAGAGCAGCCGCCTTGATCACATTGCGGTAGGTGAGGCGCAAAAACCTGTTGCGCAGCTTAACCTTTTCGATCTTCACGATTTTCGAGAACATCGGATAGGTGAATTTAAACAGGATAGATCCAATGAAATCACGCGGTTGCGCCACGATACGGCGGCCCAGATCGTAAATTCCAAGGCCCTGCACACCCAGCTGTGGTGACCCTGCAACCACTTCTGCATTGCGGGAAATATGGCCAAGCACATTTTTCGCCAACATATCCCGCGACACATGTGTCATCAGTTTTTCAACCGGTTTACCACGTTCAAGCGAGGACAACAGTGGACTGGTGATCAGCCCAAGGGCAATCAGGTTCGACACAAGCCGCCCGGCAAATGCGCCCTCGATCCGGTGAAAGAGGGCGAGAAATCCGATCGAAAGAACCAACGTGAGCAATTGGCGAACGATGTTGGCCTTCTCGATGGCACGGTAGTTGAGATCTCGTTGAAGGGCGGCAGAGCAGAGCAGAAACACCGCCTCGGCAAACCCGACCGTAATACCAAACACAATGGTATTGGCGATCGACTGACCAAAGTTGCCAAACGTCAAGGCAATTGGGTAGGCTGCAATGGCGGCCACCACAGAAAAACCGCCGCTGAGCAATATTGTACGGCGCAAATCCCCGGTGGCCAGCTTGTCGGCCTGCACAAAGGAAAAGTCATTGCCCAGAGGCAACAGCGTGATCCCGAGCCCCAAAACAAAAAGGAAGATCGAAAACAGTCCCACGTCCTCTGGCGAGAGAAAAAGCGCCAGGCTGAGCATGATCAGCAACTGGCTGAACACGCCGGCAATGGCACCAACAGCCGTCCACTTCCCGCCCGATTTGATCTTTTTGAGGTCGTCCTTTTTCACCACTCAGCGCCTTACGATTGCAACAGGCTTTTCAGGTAAGCACCGTATTGGGTTTTTTTGAACGTCTCCGCGTGTTCGGCGAGTTTGGCATCGTCGATCCATCCGGCAGCATAAGCGATTTCTTCCGGGCAGCCCGATTGCATACCTTGGCGCGTTGACAAGGTGCGCACGAAATTGCCCGCATCCAACAATGAGCCATGGGTGCCTGTGTCAAGCCAGGCATAGCCCCGGCCCATTTGCTCCACGGTAAGCAGACCGTCTGCCAGATAGCTTTCCAGCAACGATACGATTTCAAGCTCGCCGCGTTCAGAAGGCACAACCGATTTAGCGCGTTGCGGCGCGTCGCCATCCAGGAAGTAAAGTCCTGTCACCGCGTAGTTCGACGGGGCCACATCGGGCTTTTCGACAATCTCCTTTACCGTGCCATCCGCGTCGAATTTCACAACGCCGTAGCGCTCGGGATCCGCCACATGATAGCCAAAGACCGTGCCACCCACCTCTTTGCTGTCACAGGCCTGCAGCATGTCCGGAAGCCCGTGGCCAAAGAAAATATTGTCTCCCAAGACCATGGCAGACGGTGCCCCGTCCAGGAAATCCTCGGCCAGCAAATAGGCCTGCGCCAAGCCGTCGGGGGACGGCTGTTTAATATAGGTCAAAGACAGGCCCCACTGGCTGCCATCCCCCAAAAGACGTTGAAACTGGGCTTGATCCTCGGGGTGGTGATCACTGCAATCTCGCGGATGCCCGACAGCATCAGGACCGACAAAGGATAGTAGATCATCGGTTTGTCATAGATTGGCATAAGTTGCTTTGAAATCGCCATCGTAAGCGGATAAAGCCGCGTGCCGGATCCGCCTGCAAGAATAATGCCTTTACGCTGTGTCATGCGTCACCTTTCAAATCAGTCAAAATGTCAGCAAGGTCCGTAGCCCAATCGGGCCGTTCAATGCCAAAAACCTCGGTGGTCTTCGTACAGTCCAAACGGCTGTTGGCAGGGCGAGCTGCCGGGGTCGGATAGGCGCTGCTTGGGATGTCTGTCACCTCAACGGATTGCCCGGATTGGCGGAAAATCTCGCGGGCGAAATCTGCCCAGCTGACGTCAGGCCCGCCTGAGAAATGGTAGATGCCTGCCGCGTCTTGGTTGTGCAAAAGAGTGTCTGCAATGGCCACGCAGGCTTGTGCGATTGAGCGCGCCGACGTCGGTCCGCCGATTTGATCCGCCACCACATTCAACGCATCCCGTGTTTCCCCAAGACGCAGCATGGTTTTGACGAAGTTTCCGCCATGGGCAGAGACCACCCAAGAGGTGCGCAAGATCGCGTAAAGATCTGTTTTTGCGACAATTCCTTCTTCGCCTTTGAGTTTTGAGCGACCGTAAGCCCCAAGCGGACCCGTCGGGTGATCTGGGGCAAAAGCGGCCTCTCCTGCACCATCAAACACGTAATCCGTAGAAATATGGACCAGAGGAATGGACAGTTCGGCACAGGCCTCAGCCATCGCAGTTGGTGCGTCCGCATTGACAACGGTCGCCGTCTCTTCATCCTCTTCAGCCTTGTCCACAGCCGTATAGGCCGCCGCGTTGATCACCGCCCTTGGTTGGTGGTGAAAAATGGCTGCTTTACAGGCGGCTGGGTCCCTCAGATCCGCGAGATCACGCCCCAAGAACACCCCATCCGGCAAAAGGCGGCTCAGTTCCGTGGCCACCTGACCGGTTTTCCCAAAGACCAGAATCATGCGTTGACCTCGGTCTTGGTTCCCAGACGTTCGCCCACGCCATGACGAGATTGTAGCGCACGCCACCAGTCTTCATTGGCAAGATACCAATCTACGGTTTTCTCAAGCCCCGCTTCAACCGTGACCGAGGGGCGCCAGCCCAGTTCATCACGCAGGCGTGTGGGGTCGATGGCATACCGCGCATCATGCCCCGGCCGATCGGTGACATAGGTGATTTGATCGGCATAGGACCCGCTGTCCTTGGGGCGTTTGTCATCAAGGATCTTGCAAAGCGTCGTCACCAGCTCAAGGTTCGTGCGCTCATTCTCACCGCCAATATTATAGCTTCGCCCCAAAGCGCCTTTTTCCACCACAAGCAACAAAGCGTCGGCGTGGTCTTCGACATACAGCCAATCTCGAATGTTCGACCCATCACCGTAAATCGGAAGAGCTTTGCCCGCCAACGCATTGAGAATAATAACGGGAACCAGTTTTTCCGGAAAGTGATACGGGCCATAGTTATTCGAGCAATTTGTCAACACCACAGGCAGGCCGTAGGTTTCATGCCACGCACGCACCAGGTGATCAGAGGCCGCTTTCGAAGCGGAATAGGGCGAGCGCGGATCGTATGACGTGTCTTCGGTGAATTGAACACTGGGATCACTGGGAAGCGAACCAAAAACCTCATCCGTCGAGATGTGATGGAAGCGGAAGCTGTCCGGCTTACCTGCGGACACCCAATAGCTGCGCGCAGCTTCCAGCATATTGAAGGTGCCGGTGATATTGGTCTCGATAAAATCGCTCGGTCCGTCGATCGACCGGTCCACATGGCTTTCCGCAGCCAAATGCATCACCACGTCGGGGAGATGTTTGGCAAAGCAGGCATCAAGCGCCGCACGGTCGCGGATATCAACCTTCTCAAACGCATAATTGGGGCTTTTGGCGGCCTCCGCCACATTATCAAGGCAGGCCGCATAGGTCAGCGCGTCCACATTCACCACGTGATGCCCGCGCGCAATTGCAAGCCGAACCACCGCAGACCCAATAAACCCTGCCCCACCTGTCACCAAGAGTTTCATGTCTTATCCTTCAAAGGTAAAAGGCGAAGCAAAGGCGTCAAAACTTTGCGCCTGCTCGTCTTTTTCAGAGATCACCGGGGTAACGCGGTCAATTGGCCAATCGATACCGCAACTGTCCCATTTGACCGCGCCATCGCATTCGGGTGCGTAGTAGTCGGTGCATTTGTAGTTGATTTCGCTGTCCGGCTCCAACGTCATGAAACCATGAAGAAAGCCTGCGGGCACCCAAAGCTGCTTACCATTGTCAAACGACAGCTCTTCGCCAAACCACTGGCCATATGTTTCAGATCCGACGCGCGCGTCAACAACCGCATCAAAAATCCGGCCCCGTCCACAACGCACCAATTTGCCCTGCGCATGTGGGGGACTTTGAAAATGAAGCCCGCGCACGGTGCCCACATCCCGCGACAATGAGTGATTGTCCTGCACAAACTCTGGCAGGAACAGCCCTTCTGCTTCCAGCTTGGCTTTATTCCAGCTTTCGGAAAAAAAGCCACGGTGATCGCCGAAACGAGGCGGTACAATGATGTAGACGCCCGGAAGTGGTGTTGGAGAAATCATATTTCAAATAGCCCAATTTGCTTTGGAAGAAACAACTAAAAAATATAACACTACAAAGAAACAGCCAGCCGCTGGCGTGTCCCGCATGGGTTTAAGCTTTAGATGCGACCAGAATCCCTGCTTCATTACATACTCAACACCGGGTCGCTCAAGTGTTTTTTAGGAATTTGGCGGCCGCAGGGTAAATGAGGCCGATAAGTCGGCATTTTCCACACTTTTCACCCGTCCTACCCAAGCCCCGTTGACCGATAGATCAAGGCCCTGATCCCCCCAAAGCGGCGTGGGGGGGGGCATGGCCCCCGGCTTAGTGTCATCCAATTACGCTCCACCTTGCTGCCAACCCGCCTTATCAACCCATCGTACCAACGGGTGGTTTCCCGTCGTTGAAAGGCACAGCAAGACCCGGAAATTGGCCGCGCAAAGTGGATATGTCTAAAGTTCTGTCGAGAACACTTCGTTATACCTCCACAGTTTCACGGGCAGCGCAACACTCAGATCACCGATGCCAAGGTCAGCGTGAACCCGGTGTCATCATGCGAATGGGTGCGGGTTACGTGGACATTTCCTTTTATGAAGGTCAGGCCAAGGCGCGCAATATGCCGCTGACATCCGGAATCGGATCACCACAGATCGACCGGAATTCAATTGAAGATCTGGACACGTCCAAAGCTGAGATCCCCCCCCCTCGCCCGCGATCATGTTGCCGCGATCCGCGAGGTTTGTGAAAGTGTCGATTTGCCCGCCGACAATAACGTCGGCATGCCCTGGCCCAGCCATATCTATTTCGAGGATGTAAA
>JQGR01000117.1_pt1 | contig 13289 bp, 15 predicted proteins | sample 210181 | NCBI WGS metagenome assembly JQGR01 (sample SAMN02928655, study PRJNA255238) | bioreactor metagenome | biome: continuous culture; feature: L-culture metagenome assembled contigs; material: continuous culture biomass; isolation source: continuous culture inoculated with microbial biomass... | reverse complement strand
CCGCCTCAGCCATTTCTGCGCCGCGCATCGCGTCTTCTTCCGCTGATCCGTCAAGCCAGGGGATCGGGAACCACTGGTACCCCATCGGATTACCCAGACATTTCTCCGGTGCATCCGGGGCAATGAACACGGTGTCCGGCAAATGTTCAGCCAGCGGATCCGCCAACCCCAGAAGGTCCGCCCCATCCGCGCCATAGCCATGCAGGAACACCACCACTGATTTGGTTGTGCCCGAGGCCGCCGCGCGGCGTTTTGCATCCAGAATGCGAGTCATCAGCGGATCCCTTCCCTTTGTTTGACCACCCGGTAATAGGCCCACAAGAGCCGCGCCGCAACGCCCCTCCACGGAGACCACTTTTCAGCCATCACTTTAAGCTCACGATCTTTTGGTCGCTCTAACAGATCAAACAGCACTTTGGCCGCCTCTTGCAGCGCCAGATCCTTGGCTGGAAAAATATCCGCCCGCCCCAAGGAGAACAGCGCGTAGATCTCAGCGGTCCATTCGCCAATACCCGTCACGGCCGTCAGGGTGGCAATAACCTGATCAGAAGGCGCTTGGCGCAACGCCTCATAATCAATTCCCGCGTGGGCCAGTGCATGGGCATAACGGATCTTGGGGCGCGACAGGCCAAGCGCGGCCAGATCTTCTGCGCTGGCTTCGGCCACACGCGCAGGGGTCATCAGATTGGCGGCCTCTATCCGCGCCCAGATCGCAGCCGCTGAAGCAGTGGACACCTGCTGACTGATGATGGCAGAAAACAGCGCTTCAAACCCATCACCACGCAGTCTCAGCGGGATTTCGTCAACCTGTTCCATTACGGCTGCAAATCGCGGCTCATGGCTCACCAACCAATCGGCCCCTTCCTGCAAACACTCCGGGCCAAAGATCTCACGCTCTGTCATTTCCGCGCCTCCACCCATTGAAGGACATCCTCTAGGCAGGTGACGACCGGCCAGAGGGCATCCTGTTTCCCGATCAGTCCTTCAGGGCGTGTGATCATTGCCACCATGATCCCCAAAGAATAGGCCGCGTGCAATTTGGCACGAGCCGGTCCCCCAGCGTTTTTGGCCACCAGACAGGTAATGCCAAGCCGTTGAAAAAGTTCCATTTCCGCCTCAACCGTGAAGGGAGGTCTGCCAGTGATCCAGCCGCCGGACAAGGTAAAGGGAGCTGGCCCGCCATCAACCCGGCGGCAAAATATCAGCCGCCCCGGCAGAGCCCCGGCAATATCTCGACTCTGCCCCCCGGTGGCAAGAAACACCTTTGCATCCGCTGGGATCAAGGCGTCCAGCTCAGAGGGGCCGCGCACCTCTTGCCAGTTCTCACCCTCCTGTGGTTGCCATGGCGGACGGGAAAACCGCAGGTACGGCAGGCCCATTTCACTGCAGATTTCCGCAGTGCGTGCGGTGATCTTCGTGGCAAATGGATGGGTCGCATCGACCACAAGATCAAATCTTCGCTCAGCGATATACTGTGCCTGCGCTGCCCAACCACCAAACCCGCCATGGCGGGTTGGGGCGGGCAATGATCTGGGCTGTTTCGTGGCACCTGCCAACGAGGCGATGACCTTATGACCGGCATCAACCAAGTGCACGGCGAGGGTACGCGCCTCTTGCGTGCCAGCCAGCAGAAGGATCCGTTTTGCCCCCATCTCAGCAGTCACACCTCTGTCTGCGAAATGATATTGCCGGGGCGGTCGATGATGATGATGTCGGGGGTGCTGTCCACCTTGCGCAGCAAATACTGGACCTGCTCCAATGCCCGCGCCGCGATCACACCGACCATCACTTCGCCATGCTTTTCATAGACTTGCAGTGCGGTATTCATAGCCCGCACGTCCTTATCGCCCAGCCATTCGGCCAGAAGATCGAAATCCACCTGGCTGCGGCGCGAATGAAGATCACGGGCGCCCTGCGCGAGCTTGGTGATCTTGCCGATCCCGCCACCAACGGTCACGCGGTGCACCGGATTTTTAGCAAGGTATTTCAGCATGCCACCCGCAAATCCCCCATATCAATCATCGCACCATCACTTAAGCCGTAGTGTTTTTTCACCGTCGCCTCAGACGTCGCACCGGTGCACCCCGCCACATGGGTCAGCCCTGTTGCCCGCGCCACATCGACCCCGCGGTGGATCGAGGCAATCCAGGCCGAGCAGGAGAACGGCCGCACGACGCCAGTTGTACCAAGAATTGACAGGCCGCCGGTGATGCCCAGACGCGGGTTCCAAGTTTTCCGGGCCAGCGCTGCACCATTGCGTACCGAGATTGTCACATCAACATCAGGCGTCTGGCCAAATTGCGTGGCAGCCTCATGGATCACCTCGCTGATCAAACGGCGCGGCACAGGATTGATTGCGGGTTCTCCAGGCGGGATCGGCAAGCCCGGTTTGGTGACCATACCCACGCCTTCCCCCGCCAAAAAACGGATGCCCTGCCCCGGTGCCCCCGGGCTGACGCGTGAGAGAATCAATGCGCCATGTGTGACATCAGGGTCATCGCCCGCATCTTTGATGATGCCCGCCTCGGCCCATTCGTCGCCATGCCTGGCAACCTCAAGCTCAAACTCGGGCATTTCCCCTTTTGGCAGGGTGATTGAGACGTTTTTTGGAAACGCCCCGCCCCATAACCTATGCACCGCCGCGCAGGCGGCCGCAGTGGCACAGGCGCCTGTGGTCCAGCCACGGCGCAATTGGGGGGGACTTATTAGGGCAGCGTTTTCATCCGTCATCTGCGCGACCATATCAGCGAGACTTGCCTGCGCCAATCCGCGTTTACACAGCGGCGCCACTCTTCGTTGCCGCAAGACACTTCGCTGGGGAACACTTGAATGTCGCAACATGGCTTTCGCCCCGGCGCAGGGCCTCTTATAAGGGCACCATGCAATACGAACTTTCCTTCCCTGCCTCGATTGACGGAGGCGCCTGGCCTGAGCTGAAACCCGGTTGGGTCTGGCTTGTGGGTGCTGGCCCCGGTGACCCTGGGCTTCTGACCCTGCACGCTGTGAACGCCCTGCGTCAGGCGGATGTGATCGTCTATGACGCCTTGGTCCAGAAGGTTATTCTGGACTGGGCCCGCCCCGATGCCGAGATCATCTTTGCTGGCAAGCGCGGAGGTAAACCTTCAGCCAATCAGCGTGATATTTCACTGCAACTGGTGGATCATGCTCGGGCGGGCAAACGGGTGTTGCGGCTAAAAGGCGGCGACCCCTTTGTGTTCGGGCGCGGTGGCGAGGAAGGCCAGACACTGGTTCAGCATGACATCCCGATTCGCATCATCCCTGGCATTTCGGCGGGGATTGGCGGGCTGGCTTATGCGGGCATCCCGGTCACCCATCGCGACGTGAACCAATCGGTCACTTTCGTCACCGGGCATGATCAATCGGGCGAGACCCCCGGATCACTGGATTGGGCCGCAATTTCACAAGGGTCACAGGTCATTGTGATCTATATGGGCATGAAACACCTCGGCCGGATCCGCTCGGCGCTGATTGCAGCAGGGCGCGAACCGGAGGAGCCCGTGGCGATTGTCACCAATGCCACTACCCCGAAACAGCGCGTCTTGGAAACCACCTTGACCACCTGCGTGGAAGACGCGGAAGCGGGCGGATTTGGGGCCCTGCGATTATCTGCGTGGGACGCGCCACCTTGATGCGACAGGCGCTTGACTGGCAGGCAATTGCCGAAGGCACAGCGCCGCGCAACACCGACCCTCTGGGCCGCGGACGTCCGGCTGAGGATCGGTGATGAATGTCGCCACACAGCTGCCGCAACCTCAGGGGGTGATTATTGCCGCGCCCAATTCGGGATCGGGCAAGACCACGCTGACCCTTGGCATCTTGCGCGCGCTATCGCGTCAGGGTCATCAGGTGACCGGGGCGAAATCAGGCCCGGACTACATTGACCCGCGCTTTCATGCCGCCGCCTGTGGCCGCGACTGCCTGAACCTTGATGCGTGGGCAATGTCCCCGGACCGGGTGCAGGCGTTGGCTGCGCAAAGTGGTGATCTTTTGATCATCGAAGGGGCTATGGGCCTGTTTGACGGTGCCCCGCCGGAAGGCAAAGGGGCCACGGCAGATCTGGCCCGCATCCTGAAGCTGCCAGTCATTCTGGTGGTGGATTGTGCGCGAATGGCACAATCTTTGGCGCCTCTGATTGCCGGATTTGCCGCTCATGATCCTGATGTGCATGTTGCCGGGGTGATCCTTAATCAGGTGGGGTCTGCCCGCCATGAGGCGATGTTACGTGCAGCGATGGCGCGGATTGAGCTGCCGGTTCTGGGCGCGGTCTACCGTCAGGATCAGATGGCCCACCCTTCGCGCCATCTGGGGTTGGTGCAGGCCGGGGAACACCCGGATCTGCAGGCCTATCTGGATCGGGTTGGCGAAGCGGTGGCCCAGGCGGTTGATCTTGAGGCATTGACCTCATTGGCCTGCGCCCTGCCCCGCGCCCGCAAAGCCGCCCGACTGACACCGCCGGGTCAACGGATTGCAGTGGCACATGATCGCGCTTTTGCCTTTGCCTACCCGCATATTCTGGCAGATTGGCGTGACGGCGGCGCCGAGGTGTTGCCGTTTTCCCCCCTGGCAGATGACACCCCGTGCAAAGACGCAGATTTCATTTTCCTCCCCGGTGGATACCCGGAACTGCACGCTGGCCAACTCTCCAACGCAACCGCCTTCAAAGCGGCAATGCACGCCGCCGCCTGCCCGATCTACGGTGAATGCGGTGGCTATATGACCCTTGGCCAAGCCATTGTGGGCAAAGATGGAAACACGTATGAGATGCTGGGGCTTTTGGGGTTGGAGACCAGCTTTGCCAAGCGCAAACTGCATCTGGGATACCGGCAGGTCAGCGCCAGTCTGGGTGCCTTTCCCGGCACATGGAACGCCCATGAGTTCCACTACGCCACAACTTTGCGCGCAGAGGGCACTGCCTTGTTTGAAGCCAACGACGCTGAAGGGCAAACCCTGATCCCAATGGGGCTGATCCGCGACAATGTCAGCGGCAGTTTTGCCCATCTGATCGACAAAGTGTAAACCGCGCGGTCGATTTTACGCATTGCTTTTCTCGTCACGATTTGCTTGGTGCGATGGGTAAACCCGTTCACCTCAGGCCTTTTGCATTCATGACAGATATTCACGCCCTTCCCGCAGATGATGCGCGCGCCAAGCGCAATGTGACCATTCTTGTGCTGGCGCAGGCCATTCTTGGTGCGCAGATGCCGATGATTTTCACCATGGCGGGGCTGGCGGGACAATCGCTGGCGTCAAACCCGTGCTGGGCGACGCTGCCGATCTCGCTGATGGTGGCTGGGTCAATGGTCTGGGCCAATCCGATCAGCTGGGTGATGCAAACCTACGGCCGTCGGGTCGGGTTCTGGGTTGGGACGGGGGGCGGATCAATTGGGGCCGCGATCAGTGCCTACGCGTTGACCCAATATGATTTCACCCTGTTCCTTTTAGGGTCATTCCTGATGGGTCTGTATCAATCAGCGCAGGGGTTTTATCGTTTTGCCGCCGCCGACACGGCCACTCCTGCGTTCCGGCCCAAGGCGATTTCATATGTGATGGCCGGTGGGCTGGCCGCTGCGGTCATTGGTCCACAGCTGTTCAACCTGACCAACGACATGCTGGTGGTGCCATTCCTTGGAGCATATCTGACGATCATTGCCATCAATATTGTGGGCTCATTTCTGTTTCTCGGGCTGGACATTCCCAAGCCGGAGAAACCGCATGAGAATGCTCCTAAAGGGCGTTCCCGCATGGAGCTGTTGCGCGATCCGGTGATTGCCGTGGCGATCATCTGCGGTATGGTGTCTTATGCCCTGATGAATTTGGTAATGACATCAACCCCGCTGGCGGTGGTTGGATGTGGCTTTGAAACCGATATGGCAGGTAACATCGTGACCGCACATGTGCTGGCAATGTTTGTGCCCAGCTTCTTTACCGGTCACCTGATTGCACGCTTTGGGGTGCGGGCGGTGATCGCAACTGGTCTGGTCATTTTGGGGCTGGCCGGTGTGGTGGCGCTGCAAGGTGTTGAGTTGGAAAATTTTTTCGTCGCACTCGTGCTGCTGGGCATTGGCTGGAACTTCGGCTTCATTGGTGCGACCACGATGCTGGCAGGGGCCCATAAACCGGAAGAGCGAGGCCGGGTTCAGGGCATGAATGACATGATCGTCTTTGGCTGCGTGACCGTGGCGTCGCTGGCCTCGGGCGGTTTGATGAACTGTTCTGGTGGATCAGCCGTTGAGGGCTGGAGTGCCGTGAACATCGCGATGGTGCCCTTCCTCGCCTTGGCGGGCGCCTCGCTGATCTGGCTGATGCTGCGCCCGCGCGAAGAGTTTTGATTGAGTTGAGGTCGAATTGCCCCTTGGTCACTCTTCGGCTTTACGCCAGAAATAGTCCAACACGGCTGCAGTTAATACTGGATAGATAAGCACCACAATCAACATGCTCATCTTGGAACCGACCCCAACTGCTACCAACATGAAATCCAAGCTGAGTGGCTGAAGAACACGCAACAGGTCAAGCACAATTAATAGCAAAGAAATCGGAACGACAAAAAAAGCCGAGCACGCTATGCTTTTCCCAGTTTTCTGGCCATTTCTTCCTTGGCATCAGTTGTTTTGCACACGCCCATTGCGCCCACCGCGGCGGCCGGTATTGGCGGCGGGTTTCAGCGCGTCGCGCATCACCGCAGTCATCGGGTGGTCGGGTGCCTCCCCGCCATAGGCGTCGAGCAAGATCTGGATCCGCTCGGATTGCGGCAACTCATGTTCGTCAAACAGCGCCCAGTCGAGGAAAATCGAGCGACATTCTTCGGCGTGGATCCCGTCAATGCGATAGCTTTCACGGATCAGGCCCCGTTTGTCGATGGCAGCAATCAGTGAGCTCATGTTCTCTTCTCCCATTTTGCCCCCGCTCTTACGCTGTTTCAACCAGCACGGGCGGGTGTGACAATACCTCTTCGATCGCCTCGGCCGCGCGGGCGGCGCGGGCTTTGACCTCGCCCACCAATTCGCCACCGTCCTCGACCCCTGTTTCGCGCAACAGCAGGTCCTGCCCGCCCTGCCCCAGCGCCTGCAGGTCCAACGGCCCCTCGCTAAGCAGTTTAGACGCCGCCTGTAAGCGCCACATTAGGTCATGGCTGTCCGCCATCGCTTGCCCTTGCGCGTCAGTGAACCAGCCGATTGCGACCCCCTGCGCGATCTGCTCGCGCGGGGTGCGGGAGGTATCCGGCGCCAGCAAGGAGGCGGATTGGGCGACCAGCTCCACATCCTGCAGATGCCCGACCCCCAGTTTGGCCTCAAGCGCACCGCCGCCTTCTCCCTTCGCGGCCGCGATGCGCGCGCGCATGTCGATCACATCCTGCACCACTTTGGCGGGATCACGTTCAAAGCCAAGCACCTCAAGGCGGGCCTGTTCATACGCCGCCGACACATCCTCGGGTCCGGTCACCACGCGGGCGCGGGTCAGGGCGAGATGCTCCCACGTCCAGGCCTCATCACGCTGATAGGCGCGGAAACTGTCAATCGAAGTGGCCACAGGCCCTTGCCGCCCCGAGGGACGCAGCCGCATGTCGATTTCGTAAAGTCGACCTTCTGCCATTGGCGCGGACACAGCCGTGACAAAGGCCTGGGTCAACCGCGCGTAATAGGGTTTGGTGGCGAGGGGGCGCTTACCGTCTGAGCTCTCATGCCCATCCGCATCGTAGATCATGATCAGATCAAGGTCCGACGTTGCCGACAGCGACCGCGCGCCAAGGCTACCCATCCCGACCAACACCGCGCCTTTGCCCGGCGGTGGTCCGTGTTTCACGGCAAAATTCGCCACCACTTCGGGCCAGAGCCCTCGGATCACTGCATCGGCCAGATCGGTATATTGCTGCCCGGCCTCGCGCGCATGGATCAGCCCACGCAGGAAATGCACGCCAATGCGGAAGTGCCATTCCTTCATCCAGCGTCGGGTGGTGTCGAGTTTGACTTCGTAATCCGGCGCCTTTGCCAGCCGTTCTTTCAACTCAGCGGTCAAAGTGGCCTCTCCGGGCCAGGGTTCAAAAAACCCCCCTCCGATCACCGCATCCAGCACCTGCGCATTATGGCCCAGATAGGCGGCCAGCGCAGGGGCGGTGGCGGCGATATCGACGATCAGGTCAACCAGCGTCGGGTTAGCCTCAAACAGGGAAAACAGTTGCACACCCGCAGGCAGGCGTTTCAGAAAGCCATCAAACTGGATCAGCGCATCATGCGGGCGTGGTGCGGCGGCGAGCCGGGCCAGAAGATCCGGTTTCAGGCGATTGAAAATCTCGACCGCGCGTGAGGAGCGCAGGCAGGAATACGTCTCCCATCGCGCCACAATTTCTGATGTGCTTTCATCTAGTTGCGGTGCGGATCCAGCACGGTCCTCTGGCGCGAAGAACCCTTCGGTCACCTCATGCACCTCGGTCAGCACATCATGAATGCGGGCCTTCAATACTCCGGTGTCCCCCTCCCCCATCATCCGCGCAAGACGGTCAAACTCCTCGGGGCTGGTGGGCAGTTTATGGGTTTGTGCATCGCGGAACATCTGCACCCGATGCTCGACCTCGCGGTGGAAACGGTAGTGCCGGGTGAGCACTTCCGCTGTTTCTTCCGGGATCCAATTTGCCTTCGCCAGTGCCGCCAGCCCCGGAACGGTTTGACGTGAGCGCAGCGCCTCGTCTCGCCCGCCTGCAATGATCTGACGGGTCTGGGTGAAGAACTCAATCTCACGAATTCCGCCACGCCCCAGCTTCATGTCATGGCCCGGCAAAGTGATGTCACCATGCAGCCCTTTGTGGGCGCGAATGCGCAGGCGCATATCATGGGCATCCTGAATGGCGGCAAAATCGAGGTGTTTACGCCAGATGAACGGGCTAAGGCGTTTAAGATATGCCTCACCCGCCGCAATATCCCCACCACAGGGGCGCGCTTTGATATGGGCGGCCCGTTCCCAGGTGCGGCCCAGGCTTTCGTAATAGCGTTCTGCCGCCTGCATTGCCACGCAGACAGGCGTGACCGATGGGTCAGGCCTGAGGCGCAGGTCGGTGCGAAACACATAGCCGTCGGCAGTGAGTTCCGAAAGCATCGCACTCATCCGCCGGGTCGCCTTGACATGGCTGGCACGCGCCTCGTGGAAATCATGATTGTCAAAGCGGCTGTCATCAAACAGCATGATCAGATCGATGTCGGACGAGTAATTCAGCTCATGCCCGCCCATTTTGCCCATCGCAAGCGCCACCATACCGCCAGCTGTGGTAATGTCGTCTTCGCCCATTCCGGGCAGTTTGCCGCGACGAATTTCCTGCCCCACCTGAAACTTCATGGCAATGTCTGTGGCCTGCCCCGCAAAATCCGTAAGCGCCCCCGTCACCTGATGCAGTTCCCAGACCCCAGCGAGATCCGCCAACCCAGTGAGCAGCGCCACCCGTTGCTTGCCCACCCGAAGCGAGCTGCGCAGCGCGCTGTCGCTGTCGCCCTCCAGCCCGCTCATGATACCATCAAAGGCACCCTCGGGGCTTTGCTCCAGCGCCGCGCGCAGCCAGTCGGCCTGTTTCTCCATCAACCCACGCAGATAAGGCGAGCATCCCGCAGTGCCAGACAGGACCTCGCGCAGCTCTGGTGCAAGATCCGCGAACAGAGCGTCAATGTCCCCGGCAGGCTCTGCTTCATAAGCAATTGGTGTGCGGGTGATACGGGAGGAAAAAGGCGGATTTGTCATAGGGTAAACCTGCCCCCCTGCCACGGCGGGGTCAACCGCACAGACACTTGCTGCGACATTTCGGTGTCTTCTTTTTGGATGGCGCGATAGGGTCTGAACAAAGAACAGGAAGAAAAATGTCAAAAAGCCTCAAACGGGTGCGCGCAGCGCTTGAAGGTCACGCGATCGCGGCAGAAATCAGGGAAATGGCACAAAGCACCCGAACTGCGGCTGAGGCAGCAGAGGCGGCTGACTGCGAACTGGACCAGATCGTGAAGTCGATTATTTTTCGCGGCGAGAACAGTGGCGAGGCAATTTTGTTCTTGACCGCTGGCGGACATCAGGTTTGCCCGGACAAAGCAACTTCGGTGGCTGGCGAACCCTTGGGCACAGCCGACGCCAAGCTGATCCGCGCCCAGACCGGGTTTGCCATTGGGGGCGTGTCACCGCTGGGACATCTCAATCCGATCCGCGCCTTTTACGACCCACGCCTGTGCGATTTTGATAAGGTTTGGGCCGCTGCAGGCACGCCACGGCATATTTTTACAGCAGATCCGCATGATATTATCCGTGTGTGCGAAGCAAAACTGGCCGACTTCATCGTTTGAGCCGTATATTGCGCGGTATATCCCCTTCAAACCGCACGCAAACCTCACAAGACGTAACAGTTTTATACATATTTTTCAGGTAGATAGAAAATAAATGTAAAAAACATTCACATCCACCCTTGTCCTGTGCAGCCTCCCTCCCCACATGCTGTAATGTGAAAGGCATTCACATAACGCAAACCAAACCAACGGAGAACCCACATGTCCACCGCCGCCCAACCGCATATGACCCAAAACCCACAAGGTTGGTTCTCGCGTACCGAGAGCTGGCTGGATCAACGTGGCAAAGGCGCGTGGATCGCCGCCATGGTTGTGTCCTTTATTCTGTTCTGGCCGATTGGCCTTGCCCTTCTTGCTTATATGATCTGGAGCAAACGCATGTTTTCAAAATCCTGCCGCCACCATCACCATTCCATGAGCGGGGATCAGCATTTTGCCCGCCGCCACGGGTTCCGCACCTCTGGCAACACCGCCTTTGACGCCTATAAAGCCGAAACGCTACGCCGCCTGATGGATGAGCAAGACGCCTTTGAGAACTTTCTGGAACGCCTGCGCGCCGCCAAGGACAAGTCGGAATTTGACCAGTTCATGGACGAACGTGCTGACGCCACCCGCGAAGCAGCTGTGAAAGCAGGTGATGATCTGGCTGATGACGCAGAAACCCTGAACGAACCGGGCAAATCCGAGAAGTAACCCTTTCCTCCCCTTCTCCTTGCCCCCCACCGCGCCCGCATCCTGACCACGCGGGGCGCGCTTTTCCTCTGACATATTTTGCCGTAAAGAAAGACCATGACCTACAGCCAAGACGCCCTTTGGGGGCTGCCCGACCCCGCATACCAGCCCGAGTTCTACGACAATGTTGCGCTGAAACGCCTGATGGCCTGGGGCGTGGATGTGGTATTGATTTTTGCCCTATCCATTCTGGCCAGCCTGTTGACTTTGGGGATCGGGTTTTTCCTGTTTGGACTGGTGTATTTTACCGTTGGCTTTGTTTACCGGGTGATCACCATCTCGAGCGGTTCCGCCACTTTGGGGATGCGGCTCATGGCGATTGAGCTGCGCAACCATCGCGGCGAGCGGTTTGACCCGATGACGACAATTTTCCACACGCTTGGCTATTATGTCTCGATGGCCACCTTCATTCTGCAACTGGTGTCGCTGGTGATGATGTTCACCACCCCGCGCGGCCAGGGCTTGAATGACATGATCCTTGGCACCACCGCGATCAACCGTCAGGCGCGTCACTAACATCACGCCAGCGCCGGGCATCCCCCCGATACATGCTAAATTTTAGGAATGGATCCGGCCGCATAAAGCGGCCGTTTACCCTTTTCGATGTATGGGGTTGAAGGGGACCGCTGGTTGGCGTTACCTTTTTAGAAACCATAATTACCACGGTATCTGATGCGCCACTCCTTGCCTCTTGCGCCCCAATTCTATGTGACAGCGCCGCAGACCTGCCCCTATCTTGAGGATCGGCAGGAACGCAAGCTGTTCACAGCACTTCAGGGTGAACATGCGGCAGAACTGAATGACACACTGTCCAAACAAGGGTTTCGCCGATCGCAAAACGTGCTGTATCGGCCATCTTGCGCAGAGTGTAATGCTTGTTTGTCGGCCCGGATCCGGGTGGCGGATTTCCGGCCAACCAAAAGCCAAAAACGCACTGCGAAAAAGAACGCTTTCCTGAAGCGACGCGCCCGCGCGCCTGGGCCACAGAAAACCAGTTTGATCTGTTTCGCCGCTACCTTGACAGTCGCCACGCCGATGGCGGCATGGCGGATATGGATGTGTTTGAGTTTGCCGCGATGATCGAGGAAACCCCGATCAAGACCCGCGTGATTGAATACCGCCAGCCGGGAGATGAACGCAAAGGGGACCTGACCGGTGTCTGCCTGACCGATGTGCTCGATGATGGGCTGTCCATGGTGTATTCCTTCTATGACCCAACCCTGCGCGAGCTGTCTCTGGGCACCTATATGATCCTTGATCATATCGAACTGGCGCGCGAAGTAGGGCTGCCATACGTCTATCTTGGCTATTGGGTGCCGGGCAGTCCAAAGATGGATTACAAGATCAAATTCTCCGCGCTGGAGGTTTATCGGTCGGGCGAATGGCTTAATCTGGAAAACCCAGACGCGTTTAGCGTAGACAAGCATCCGCTCTCGACCGATCCGATCTCTGAACAGGTGGCCGGTATTCAACTGCCCGATCTTGGCAATTACGATCGCTAACCTCGTTTGCGCAGCCTGCGATTTGCGCCGCCCATTCCCTGACAGAACTCTGCGCTGATGCCGCCAAAACGCGCAATGCTGCCAACCTCAGGGGCGGCCCACATGGCCCCCGGTGACCTGCAGATCGGAACTCGTAATTTCCTGACGGGCAACCCGCGGTTGGAAAGCAAATTCCACCACCCTTCCAATCTTGACGGACCGCTTGCGCATGATTTTGACCAACATGCCCCTTTCGCACCCGCAGATTTTGCATTTATTACTCAATTGCGCAATTTTATTTCCATATAGTTCAAAAAAATCCGTCCTGCGACATTTTATTCGTCATTTTCGCTGTTGACGCCCCCGCGCGCCGCTCATAGTGTCGCCCAAGAAGAAACTCCCCTGACGGGGATGCTAGGAACGCAAGGGAATACGTCGGATGAATATCCTTCTAGTCGTCGTAGGAAAAACGCGCATGGGCCGGTAACGGAACCTGAAGGACACCCCATGCGCCCCCGACATCATCGGGGGCTTTTTTTTAGCACTTCACAAAATTTGGACGCGTGTAGACGGAGAGTAAGATGACACGTCAAATGACCGGAGCAAAAATGGTGGTTCAAGCCCTGAAGGATCAGGGTGTGGACACGGTATTTGGCTATCCGGGGGGGCCGTCCTACCGATTTATGACGAGATCTTCCAGCAAAACGACATCCGCCACATCCTTGTGCGCCACGAACAGGGCGCGGTT
>JQGR01000116.1_pt1 | contig 13319 bp, 13 predicted proteins | sample 210181 | NCBI WGS metagenome assembly JQGR01 (sample SAMN02928655, study PRJNA255238) | bioreactor metagenome | biome: continuous culture; feature: L-culture metagenome assembled contigs; material: continuous culture biomass; isolation source: continuous culture inoculated with microbial biomass... | reverse complement strand
CCAGCGCCTGCAAGAGCAAGAACTCGGTCACGGTCAGCGACACATCGTTGCCTTTCCAGGTCACCGCATGGCGCAACGGATCCATGGTCAGTTCGCCACGTTCAAGGATTTTGCTTTCCTCGACCTCGCCCTGTTCGTCTTTGGCGACCACTTCCTGCCGACGCAAGAGCGCGCGGATGCGTTCGACCAGCAGACGTTGCGAGAACGGTTTGGTCACATAATCATCTGCGCCCATGCGCAGGCCAAGAACTTCGTCGATCTCATCATCTTTTGAGGTCAGGAAGATCACCGGCAGGGTGGATGTCTTCTGGCGCAGTCGCTGCAACAGATCCATCCCATCCATCCGGGGCATTTTTACATCCAGAACGGCCATGTCAGGCATGCGTTTGGTGAACGCATCCAGCGCGGACTGGCCGTCATTGTAGGTTTCCACTTCAAAGCCTTCGGCTTCCAGGGTGATCGACACCGACGTCAAAATATTGCGGTCGTCGTCAACAAGAGCGATCCTCGACATTTTGGAGGTCTCCTTGTGCTGCTCGTTTGTATTGTTTGCTTTGTCTTATTTTCGCCATATTCCCGTTTTCGCTGCAGGGAATCAACTAAGAACTGCGAATCAGGCCATGCACACGCAGGAATAAAACCACGATTGTGTAAAAACATGGCGAATATGTCTCACCCTTTGAACCATAGACAATTGGTTAATCGCGGGACAGTTTGCGCAAACAAGCGCTTGATTGCGCTAACCACGCCAATGCACCCTGTTCCCTTTTAACCGCGCCATGTTATAGCGCCCCCACCACACTCGTTCACATGAGGGTGGCGCGCGTGGCCGGCCCCGCCGAACAGGGTCCGGACGCTCCATGCGCTTACATGTGGAACAGATACGCCGGGGGATTTTATGGACCGGCGACAGGAGCGAATTCTATGACCACTGGACGGGTAAATCCGGCACGCCGCTTGGAAGATCAAGGCATCACCGGGCTGGGCAATGTCTATTACAACCTGATGGAGCCGGCCCTTGTCGAAGCCGCGCTGAAGCGCGACGAAGGCAAACTGGGCAAAGGCGGCGCCTTCCTGGTCGCGACGGGTAAGCACACGGGCCGGTCGCCCAAAGACAAATTTGTCGTGAAAACCCCCAGCGTCGAGCCGCACATCTGGTGGGAAAACAACCCGCCGATGGATCCGGCCAAATTTGATGTCCTTTACGACGACATGCTGGAGCACATGAAAGGTGGCGACTATTTCGTTCAAGACCTTTTTGGTGGTGCTGATCCCGCCCATCGTCTGGATGTGCGTATGGTCACCGAACTGGCCTGGCACAACCTCTTTATCCGTCATCTGCTGCGTCGCCCCGACCGTGACGAGCTGGACGAGTTCGAGCCTGAGTTCACCATCATCAACTGCCCGACCTTCAAAGCCGACGCTGAGCGTCACGGCTGCCGTTCGGAAACCGTGATTGCGCTGAACTTCGACCGCAAGCTGATCCTGATCGGCGGCACCGAATATGCAGGTGAAAACAAGAAATCGGTCTTCACCCTGCTCAACTACATGCTGCCGGAAAAAGGCATCATGCCGATGCATTGCTCGGCCAACCATGCCACCGGCAACCCGGTTGACACCGCAATCTTCTTTGGCCTGTCAGGCACTGGCAAAACCACACTTTCTGCAGATCCTGCCCGCACGCTGATTGGCGATGACGAGCACGGCTGGTCGGACACTGGCACCTTCAACTTCGAAGGCGGCTGCTATGCCAAGACCATCAACCTGTCGGCTGAAGCCGAACCGGAAATCTACGCCACAACCGAGAAATTCGGCACTGTGATCGAGAACATGGTCTTTGACGACGAAACCTTCGATCTGGACTTTGAAGATGACAGCCTGACCGCCAACATGCGTTGCGCCTACCCGCTGCATTACATCTCGAACGCTTCGGATACCGCGGTTGGTGGCCATCCGAAAAACATCATCATGCTGACCTGTGATGCCTTTGGCGTGCTGCCTCCGATTGCACGCCTCACCCCAGCGCAGGCAATGTATCACTTCCTGTCAGGCTTCACCTCAAAAGTGGCTGGCACCGAAAAAGGTGTGACCGAGCCGGAACCCACCTTCTCGACCTGCTTTGGCGCGCCCTTCATGCCGCGTCGCCCGGCCGAGTATGGCGCGCTGCTGCGGGACAAGATTGCCAAGCACGGCGCCACCTGCTGGCTGGTGAACACCGGTTGGACTGGCGGCGCTTACGGCACGGGTTCGCGGATGCCGATCCGCGCCACCCGCGCGTTGCTGACCGCCGCCCTTGAAGGCTCGCTGGCTGATGCAGAATTCCGCAAGGACGAGAACTTCGGCTTTGAGGTTCCGGTGAAAGTGGCTGGCGTTGCTGACCTGCTTTTGGATCCCCGCCGCACCTGGGACGATGCAAACGCCTATGACGCGCAGGCACAGAAATTGGTGGAGATGTTCAAAAACAACTTTGAACAGTACATCCCCGACATCGACGACGACGTGAAGGCCGCCGCCATCGGCTAAGCCGCCCATATCGCAAGTAAAGTAAAAGCCGCCCCGTACTCACTCGGGGCGGCTTTCTTTTTTCCTCCTTGAAAAAAGCACCCGCGACGCGCGCGGGTGCAGGTCAGGAAGAAAACGTGGATCGCGACGGTCAGGCACCACCGGGCCGGACAGGCGCAACCCGCTTCATTGCAACTGAGGGGAAATCCCCCGGCCACAATCAGAGGTCTGCCGTGACCTCTGTCGGTGCCGCCGCTTTTCACGTCGATCTTTCAGCCTGAGGGCAATCCCCACACATCCGATCAACAGAAACGACACCTGGATGAGCGCAGCAGATAGGTTGAAATCCGTGGTCAGGCTGATCAGCACAAGGGTCGCTCCCAACACTTTGCTGATGGAATAGGTCAGCCCATCCCCGTCTATCAGGCGAAACTGAAGGGCTGTGTAGCCGGTCATGTAGGACAAAAAACCCACCACCCCAAGGGCACGACACAGCGCGGCGCCTTCGACCTCCAATCCGAATTGCTCAATCATAATCATCTCAAACATGACTTGGTCCTTAAAATAGGATCAGTCTGTGGGCAGGGAAAAGATGGGTCATACCCAAGATGGGGTAGAAGGCCGATTTATTTCACCCGAGAAGTATTTTTACCTGTGCATTCTTTTTTACCTGTGCATTCCAATGGCGCAGTTGTCACATTGGCCATATGGGCAGCCACTTCGGCCAAAATACCCGGCCAGCTTTTGAAAAACACCAGCTGTCCCGCCTCGGGATCAATCCGGAAATCGATCCACGGAAAATCATTGCGGAAGTCCTCTAACGTTGCGGGCGGGATCTGCGGGTCATCTGCCCCATTGAAGAACACCACGGGCGGGCCGTTTTCCATCGCCCGTACAACGTCGCTCCAATCGCGTGCTTCTTGCATAATCACCTGACGGCTGAAAGCATCATGGGCGGAATGCTCTGCCGAAAGCGCAATTTCAGAACCCATTGCCAACGCCTCGTAAACCAGCGGATCAGCAAAGGTTGCCACATCCCCCGCGCTGTCGGCAAACACCGCATTGAGGTAAGCCCGCTTGCCCATTGTGCGGGCCAGATGGAATCCGGCCTTAACCATGAAGGGCAGAAACCGTGGTGTGTTGCGCGCGCAGGCCAGGATGAAACGGTAGTATTTGTGCATCCGCTCATATTGTTCAGGCCGCCGGGTGGGCAGCGCACCGCCGGTGGCAAAAATACCGTTCAGCGTGCCGGGATAGGCGTGCTCCAGATGGCAGGCGTAAAACACATCACTGCCCACGCTCAGCGCAGCGGCATTTTCAACGTGCTCAGCCTGCATCACCGCGCGAATGTCGGCCACTGTGGTGGCGGCGAAATCCTCATTTTTGGGCACCGGGTCGCTGGCGCCATAGCCCGCGCGGATCGGAACAATCACCCGAAGGCCCAGCTGCGCCGCGCGTTGTTCGGCCGGGGCAGGCCAGCGGGCCAATCCGTAATCAAGGTGGAAATAAAGCACCGGGGCGCCTTTGGGGTCTCCAAAGGTCAGGTAATCCAACCGCCGTCCGTCGGTACCAAAGGTGGTGTGAAACGGCAAAGGCTGCAACCCGCCGTTGCCCACGCTGACCACATAGGGCGCAGGGGTGTCACTGTTGCCCCCCAATCGCGACATATCCATCATCGACAGGATCAGCCGCACCAGCTCAACCTGCGAATGGGCTTCGGTCTTGGCAAGGATCGCCTTGATCTGTACGCGCACTGTATCCACCGAGCGCCCCCGTGCGCTGGCAATTTCGCGCGGAGTGGCGGCATCGACCAGCAGGCGGGTGACATCTACCTCTGCCCCGGTCAATCCAAAGGCTGACGTGAGCAACGCATCAAACCCATCCGGCCACGCCACAGACGAGGCAACCACAATCACCACCCTTTGCCCGCTTTCGTGCTGATGCGGACGCAGATGCAAAACCACCCCCGGCCCGCGCGAACGCGCTGGCGCTCTGTCCCGAGTGACCGCAGGGTCTGCACCCTGCGCGCCAGATTTTGTCTGATCATGTAACCGCAGCAAGGTGGCATCACTTTCCGGGTGGTCGATCAGCCGCCCCACCGCATTGGCCAAGGCACCAAGATCCACCGCCTCCAACCCCAGTTGCGCCAGGGTCTGCGCCTGCGCCACCTCCCCCAGGGTACGCGCCCGCGCGGTGGTGGCGATAATCCGCATCTGCCGATCCACCATGAAAGCGGCGGTGTTGCGGTAGACCTCGGGCAATGACACGTCTTCGCGCGCCGGGGTGTTGTCCAACTTGTCCAACACGGCGTCCGCCCGGATGAAATGGGCCGAGAGTGTCTCATCGCCTTCAAGATCGTCAAACCCTACACCCTGTTGGCGGCGCGGGGCCATCGCCTCTTCCCAGCCATTGAGCAACGTATCAAACTGCGTTGGGTCCAGCGCCACATCGTAAAGCAGCGCAATCACCCGATCCCGGTTGTCCGGATCAGAGGGTGCCGCGCGGACAAAAAAATCCGCACGCCGACCTCCCAGCGCGGTCCCGTTTTCCTTCGATGGGCGCCCCGATGGGCGGTCGTGTTCCTCGTCCATTTACCTTGGGTCCCTGTTCACCGGTCCAGTTTGACACAAGGGCAAAATACGTCGAGGGGGGTTATCCATACTGATCATTTGGGTGATTGACAGCGGCGGTTGACGTCGCGGGGACTGACGTCTGGTCAGGGTTTACTGGGGCTGTCGGGCAGGCTGTTGTAGCGCCATGCGCGATCAAACAGACAGCCCTTCGCAGACTGGCCAGCCCGTCACGCTCCCCGGTCCAGCCGCTTTGCAGGGCAGCTGGTTTCCTGCCAGATCCCCCAAAGCGATGGCGGTTCTGAACGGGGCCACCGCCGTGCCGCACCGCTTTTATCGCCACTTCGCCAGCTGGCTTGCACGTGAGCATAATATCAGCGTTCTCACCTATGACTATCGCGGGTTCGGCTCATCCGCCCGCGGGGCAACCGACAAGGTCACGGCGAATATGGCGGATTGGGGCATTGCCGATCAGCAAACAGCACGCGACTGGCTGTCCGCCCGCGCCGACAGTTTGCCGATTTGGGTGATAGGCCATTCCCTTGGCGGCTTGATGCTGGCCCGCCAGACCCGCAACGATGAGATCGCACGGGTGGTCGCCGTATGTTCTGGTCCGGTCCATGTGCGCGACCATCCGTGGCCAGATCAGGCCTTGGTACGACTGCTGTGGTATGGGGTTGGCCCACTGTCCCTTGCGTTTTTGGGATATCTACCCGGTCGCCTATCGGGGCTTGGCAGTGATGTGCCCGGCCCAGTGTTTCGCCAGTGGAAACGCTGGTGCACCACACCGGGGTTCGAGCGGGAAGATCTGGGCCCTGCACCATCTACCGGCCCAACCTGCGACCTACGTACTGTGGCGGTAAGCGATGACACCTCAGTGCCGCCCCATGTGGTCGCGCGGCTGGGCGATCGCTATGATCAATGCCGACACAGCCATGTGGTGCTGACACCGCAAGATTTCGACCTTCCCAACGTGGGCCACACGGCAATTTTCGCGCGCCGCAATGCAGCAATGTGGCCCGCAATGATGGGGTTCGGCACGCAGGGTTAGCCCAGCACCCCTTTGCGGATCAGGTTCAGCCCGGCCACAGTGAGAATCATCAACGTGACCCGTTTGAAGGTCTTTTGCGGCATCGCGTCATGGAACCGCCCACCTATCACCATGCCGATGCCCGCAGGCACCAGCATCAAGGCTGACAGTGGCACGGTGTGCATATTGAGCACGCCCGACTTCAGATGCCCGGCGACCAGCCCCAGCGCGCCGATACCATAGATCACCCCCTGCACGCGCATCTGCTCGGATTTGGGGGTGTGGATTGCGGTCAGATAAGCCACGGTGGGCGGCCCCCAAACCCCAGACAGACCGCCGCTGATCCCGGCAATGGCCCCGACAATCCCCTCGTCTCGCACCTGATGTTCGGCTTTCAGATTTGGGGACCAGCCGCGCAGTTGCATCAAGCAAAACAGGACAATTGGCCCGCCGATGGCAATGAACAACCAGCTTTGTGGCAACACTTTCACCAATTGTGCAGACAGCAAGATCAGGATCATGAAACTGATCAGGAACACTTTGTATTTGCCAATGGTTTCCCAGGCCGCCGCCGGCCCCTGCCGCAGGCTTTGCTGCACATTTGTCAGCACTGTGGGCAGGATCAAAGCGGCCAGTGCGGTCTCGGCGGGCAGCACTGTGGCAAGCCCGGAGATCATAATCAGCGGCATTGCAAACCCAACTGCGCCTTTTACAAATCCCGCCGCCAGCGTCACACCAATTGCAAGCGACAACACCCACGGGGACAGCTCTGCTAAAATACCCATAACACTCTCCGAACGATCTTTTGCCCCCTCATACAGGATCGGGGAGGCTCCGTCATGCGCCCTATCGCCGCGTCACAATTGTTCGATTTGCACGCCGCAGGCGCATTTTTATTGCGCTGCACCTGCAAAATGGCTATCCGGGGGGCGAGAGCTTTTTTGTGGGCACGAATCCGTGCCCCTCTGACAGGAGACAGTATGATGAGCGCCCTGATCGACAATATTCTGACCCTCACCGGTGAGGCCCTGCCTCCGGTGGAAGCTGTGTTTGACGCCGCCAAATCCTCGGTCCGCGAGATGGTGGTTGAAGGCGAGCGTGTCTCGGGTGCCAAGCTGGAAGAACATCAGGCCGCCGCCCACGCGCTGTCCTGGCTGGCCACCTATACCGAAAGCCTGCGCCAGATGAACGCCTGGGCCAGCCGCCTGAATGAAGCCGGTCAACTTGGCGAAATGGAAACCTTGCTGCTGCAGATCGCCTTTGGCGAATACCTTGCCCAGATCAAGGGCGGCATGATGATGAGCCAGAACGAAATGGCGCGCCTGTCTGATATGGGGGGGACAGTGCTGCACTCGACACCGATGCGATCAACACGCTGGTGGCCAATGGCAACAGCCAGACAGCACGCAACCGCCTTGTTGAGCTGATGCGCGACAACGCGGGCCACGCCACTTTTGGGGCTACGGGCCTTGACGAAGAGCTGGAAATGATCCGCGAGCAATTCCGCCGCTACGCGGACGAGCGGGTCACCCCAAATGCCCATGACTGGCACCTGAAAGACGACTACATCCCGCTGGAAATTCTGGAAGAACTGGCGGAAATGGGTGTGTTTGGCCTGACCATTCCGGAAGAATATGGCGGGCTGGGCCTGTCGAAAGCGTCGATGGTGGTGGTGTCGGAAGAACTGTCACGAGGGTACATCGGCGTCGGCTCGCTTGGCACCCGCTCTGAAATTGCCGCCGAGCTGATTTTGGCAGGCGGCACGGAGGAGCAGAAGGAACAATGGCTGCCGAAAATCTCCTCTGCCGAAATCCTGCCTACCGCCGTGTTCACCGAACCGAACACCGGGTCGGATCTGGGCTCACTGCGCACCCGCGCTGTGAAAAATGCCGAAGGTGATTACGAGGTGACCGGCAACAAGACCTGGATCACCCACGCGGCCCGCACCCACGTGATGACGCTGCTGGCCCGCACCGACCCCGACAGCAAAGATCACCGCGGCCTGTCGATGTTCCTTGCCGAAAAGACCCCCGGTGACGATGAAAACCCGTTCCCGACCGACGGCATGACCGGTGGCGAGATCGAGGTACTGGGCTATCGCGGCATGAAAGAGTTTGAGCTCGGTTTTGACGGGTTCAAAGTGAAGGGCGAAAACCTGCTGGGTGGCGTCGAAGGTCAGGGCTTTAAACAGCTGATGAAAACCTTTGAAGCAGCCCGGATCCAGACCGCAGCCCGTGCCATTGGGGTGGCGCAGAACGCGCTGGAAATCGGCATGCAATATGCCGAAGATCGCAAGCAGTTCGGCAAATCCCTGATCAACTTCCCACGCGTTGCCAACAAGCTGGCGATGATGGCGGTTGAGATCATGGTTGCGCGTCAGCTCACCTATTTCTCGGCTTGGGAAAAGGACCACGACCAGCGTTGCGACCTTGAAGCGGGCATGGCAAAACTGCTTGGCGCGCGTGTAGCATGGGCCTGTGCGGACAATGCGCTGCAGATCCACGGCGGCAACGGTTTTGCGCTGGAGTACCAGATCTCGCGCGTGCTCTGTGATGCGCGGATCCTGAATATCTTTGAAGGGGCGGCCGAAATTCAGGCACAGGTGATCGCCCGTCGCCTGCTGGGCTGATCAGCGAGCGACGGCAAAGGGGCACTGCCCCTCGCCTTGTCGAGGTCGCCGAGGAACATCCAGAAACAAACCAGGGCGGCCCAGTGGGTGGCCCTTTTTTGTTGGCGCCTACAGGAGATGCAGCACGGTGAGGGTGCCCATCAGCAGGCAAAGCGGGCCGTAAAAGCGCGTGTTCAAACGGTCAAACTCTGGCTCCATTTGACGACGCCAGACAGGCAGGTAGCTTGCTAATCCGCGCAAAGTGAAAACAGCAACCAGAAGCCAGGCTGCGGTTCTGATCAAGACATCCGGAATTGGCGTCACGAACGCCCCCACGAGCGCGGCCACAAAGAAAGCGGCACAGGACAGGGCAAACACCACCAGCGCGCTGGCCCAACGCGGTGGCATTTTTGAGATGCCTTTGGTGCCAACCACAGCTTTTGCCAAACCCGCTTCATCGCGGATTGGCCAGTTGATGCCCATTGCCCAAACAAGGTGCAACACGGCGGCGCTCAGCAATAGGGCTATGAGAAACCCGGTCATGTCCGCCCCCTCATTCCCAGGACCATCACCATCGGGATCAGCAGGAAAATCCCCCATTGCGGCATCGGCCACGGGCTGCCCAGCAGCTGAAACCCATACAGCAGAAACAGTGCTGCAAAACCAAGCTGCACCGTGACGATCAGCAGGCCAAGTGCTGGATTAAAGTGCCGAGACATCCAGAGGAGCGCCAAGGTGAACAACAGCAAAACCACGGTGATCGCATGCCAAAGCACCGCCGAAATCGCCCTCAATTCCACAGGCAGATCACTGGCTTGCAAGGGGTGATGTATCTCCGGCCCTCCTGCAAACACATGCACAGCTGTTGTCAGTGCCATCAGCGCCGCCGCCAACGCCATTGGCCGGTTCAAGGTTGCTTTTGGTGTGCTTATCATGGGCTTCTCTCACTAAACTGATTCCATACGCTTGCGTATGCTACCTGATGACACTAATCTGTCAATACGCAGACGTATGGTGGAAAATATGGCCAATAAACGCACACGATTGAGCAGCGAAGACTGGATTCTAGCCGGGTTCCGCGCCTTGACCCGCAGCGGTCCCAATAGCCTGAAGGCAGAGCCACTGGCCCGCGAGCTTGGAACCACCAAAGGATCTTTCTATTGGCATTTCAAAGACTTACCTGATTTTCACACCCGCATGCTGGCCTTATGGGAACATCGCGCCGTTGACCTGATCACCGAGGGGCTATCATCAGAACCGGACCCTGTGCGCAGACTTTATGCCCTTGGAGAAATCGCTACATCCAGTGATAGCACCCACGGCGGGGAGGGGGCGGAGCCCGCAATCCGTGCCTGGGCGCAAGACCATCCGAAAGTCGCAGAGGCCGTGGCGCGAGTAGATCAAAAGCGGCTGTCCTATCTTGTAGACATCCTGTCAGAGCTTGATTTGACCAACCCCGATTTTGCGCGGATTATCTACGGTGCCTATATTGGCCTCGGCACGCTATCTGCGACAGATCAGGTCAATAATCGCGACGCGATGAGCACCCTTTTGGCTGCCCTTCTGGCGTTGCGTGATGCCTGACAAGTGATCATCAATGCTTTGCCCACACAGGGCGCGACCCATTTAAGAGTTTTCGGAACAACCTTGAGACAGAGAACACCATGAAACTGCTTCTGATCGCCTGCATTCTCCCGCTACACTGACGGCCTGTAAAGATGAAACCCTGTCCGGATACGCCCCGGAAAACACCACTTGGGTCTGGCAAGAGCTGGATGGGGCACCTGCGCCTGCCCGGGCCACACTGCAGCTTGCCAAAGCCGGCACCATCACCGGCCGCGCGCCCTGTAACGGCTATTCAGCACGCCAGACCGCCCCTTACCCGTGGTTCAAACTGGAGGGCATTGCCGCCACCAAGATGGCCTGCCCTGAGTTGCCCGCTGAAACGGAGTATTTTCGTGCCCTGGAAGAGATGACCCTTCGGAAGTCTCAGGAGACACGCTCCTTCTCAGCAATGACGCTGGACGGGAAATGGTTTTTGTTGCCGTGCCATAAACACCTTGGATGGGGCTGGATCAAGCCACTGCGCAGGCCGCAAATCTAGTTACGATCCTGCCCCTCTCGCTGCATGTCCCGCGTGAGCCGATCCACCAAACGCGCCCGTGCTTCGGGCAGGGGCGGTTGCATGCGCATGGGCCAAACGATGGGTCAGGAAATACCCGGTGGTCACCAACCCGTCGAGCACATCGCCCAACCGCCCTTGCCCCATCCCCAGCATCTCAGCAGGCAGTGGCAACAGGCGATCCGCCCACTCCCCCGCCCCGGAAGCTGATACGGCGCGACCTGTCTTGGGCGATACATAACACAGGTAGTCATTTCCACCTGTCACAGCACAGTGAGACAAGTCCAGCCCAAACCCCATCTCGTCCAGCAGCGCCATTTCCCATTTCAGATAGGCCACGGGCCAGGCCGGGTTTGTGCCCAACAGGTCCAGCATGGATTGGGTGCGCGCATAAAGCAGCGGGTGCGGTTCGCGATCTGGCAGTACAAACAACAGCATGGAGGTGATTGCATTTAACCCGGCCAGTGCTGCGCGATCCGACAAAACCTGCGCCCGCGCCCGAATGGGTTCCACGGTAAAGCTGCCGATATGATCCTCGAGCCGCGCGCGCCACCTAAGATCCAATTGCGCACCGGGTTGCAGGATTGGCGTCATCTTGCGGCTTACGCCACCGCGCACCACACCGGCGTGGCGCCCATGCTCTGCTGTGAAGACCTCAATGATCACCGAGGTCTCACCATGTTTGCGCACCGACAAAAGCGCGCCTTCATCTCGCCAATCCATTTGGGCCTCCTGTCTGGCGAGACTAAGCTGACCCACCCTGATGGCAAGCCCTCATTTCCTGTCACTGAACACAGCAGAAGGCAGAGGTTCCGGTGCAAAACCTGTGCGCAGTGGAATGGAGTAGAAAGGCGGGGCTCTGCGCGCCAGATCAGTCCGCAAGCCCAGGTTCATCCAACAGATGGCGACCAGCTTTGTCTTCAACCTCGATCACCCAAAGATCGGGGTCAAAGCCTTTTTGCCGGGTCAGGGCGGCGTCCACATCCTGTTCGTCCCCATCCGAGAGGACCACCCAGGCACGCGCCCCGGTCATCAAATCAAAACTGCGCTGGTAGACCGCGGCCCGACCGTCCAGCGTGTTCACCTTGACCAGCACAGCCCCTGCGGTGAGATCGCCTTTACGGGTCACAAAAGCGGGGATATCTGCCAGTCGCAACCGGGTCAAATACGCAGACACCCAGACATCGGCGGTCAGCCGTGTCACTTATTGCCGTCCTTGAAATCAAGGCCCATCTCAGAATAGCGCTCTTTTTCCTCAAGCCAGTTCGGGCGCACTTTCACCTGTAGGAACAAATGCACTTTGCGGCCCATGAACTCTTCCAGTTCAGCGCGCGCAGCTTTGCCCACCGCCTTGATGGTTTCACCTTTGTTGCCAAGCACAATGCCTTTGTGCCCATCACGCATCACATAGATGATCTGGTCGACGCGCGCAGATCCATCTTTGCGCTCTTCCCAGCTCTCGGTTTCCACCGTCATCTGGTAGGGCAGTTCCTGATGCAAACGCAGGGTCAGTTTCTCGCGGGTCATTTCGGCGGCGATCATGCGCATCGGCAGGTCCGCGATCTGATCTTCCGGATACAGCCACGGCCCTTCGGGCAGCTTGCCGGCAAGCCAGCTGCGCAGCGCCTTTACGCCATGGCCTTTTTCGGCAGAAATCATGAAGGTATCGGCAAAATCATACCGCTCGTTCAGGTCTTTGGCCAAGGCCAGCAGAACCTCGGATTTCACCTTATCGATCTTGTTGATCGCAAGCGCCACGGTGCGGCCCTGGGCCACTTCTTCCAACCCTTCAAGGATCTTTTCCACACCATCCGTCACGCCACGGTGGGCTTCGATCAGCAACACCACGATATCCGCATCCGCGGCCCCCCCCCAGGCAGCAGCAACCATGGCGCGGTCCAGACGGCGGCGCGGGCGGAACAGACCGGGGGTGTCGACAAACACAATCTGCGTCTCGCCCTCAATCGCCACGCCACGAATGCGCGCGCGGGTGGTCTGCACCTTGTGGGTCACGATCGAGACTTTCGCCCCAACCATCTGATTGGTCAGGGTCGATTTCCCGGCATTGGGCTCGCCAATCAGGGCGACAAATCCAGCTTTGGTCATTTTGCACTTTCCAGCGCCATCAACAGCGCCTTGGCAGCGGCCTGTTCGGCCATTCGTTTCGAAGTGGCGCGGGCTTGCGCCGTGTGCCCATTATCCAACCGCGCCTCGATGGTGAATTCCGGCGCGTGATCTGGCCCATCCCGGGCAATTTCCACATATTTTGGCGGGGCAAACTTGCGGGCCTGCGCCCATTCCTGCAGCGAGGTTTTGGCGTCACGCGCATCGGCCTCGACTTTGCCAACCCGATCGCCCCACAAGCGCAGCACCATGTCGCGCGCCACTTCAAACCCGGCATCACGGTAGACAGCGGCAATCACCGCCTCCATCGCATCACCCAGCAGTGCCTGTTTGCGGCGGCCACCGGTTTTCTGTTCGGATCGG
>JQGR01000115.1_pt1 | contig 13475 bp, 14 predicted proteins | sample 210181 | NCBI WGS metagenome assembly JQGR01 (sample SAMN02928655, study PRJNA255238) | bioreactor metagenome | biome: continuous culture; feature: L-culture metagenome assembled contigs; material: continuous culture biomass; isolation source: continuous culture inoculated with microbial biomass... | reverse complement strand
GTACAAGCATGGGAACATCGAGACGGCGGCCCGCAAGGCGGCGGCTGGTGGGACAAGGTTGACAGCAAGTTCAAAGGCTGGGGCGACCATGAGTGGAAAGAAGCGGGCTTTCGCGCCGTGCCGAACTGCGTTGTGCGCAAGTCGGCCTATATCGCGCCGGGCGTTGTGCTGATGCCGTCGTTTGTGAACCTCGGTGCCCACGTTGACGAAGGCACCATGGTTGACACCTGGGCCACCGTGGGCAGCTGCGCCCAGATCGGCAAAAACGTGCACCTGTCCGGTGGCGTTGGCATCGGCGGCGTGCTGGAGCCGATGCAGGCTGGCCCGACCATCATTGAAGACAACTGCTTTATCGGTGCGCGTTCAGAGGTGGTGGAAGGCTGTATCGTCCGCGAAGGCGCGGTGTTGGGCATGGGTGTGTTCATCGGCCAGTCAACCAAGATCGTTGACCGCGAGACCGGCGAAGTGATGTACGGCGAAGTGCCGGCCGGATCGGTTGTGGTTGCAGGATCGATGCCGTCGAAAAACGGCGTGAACCTCTACTGCGCGGTGATCGTGAAACGCGTGGATGCCAAGACCCGCTCGAAAACCTCGATCAACGATCTCTTGCGCGACTGATTCATGGACACCACCAACCGATGATCTTTGCGAGCATCGCGGAAAATACAGGGCGTGCCGGGCCACATGTGTGGCGCGCCCTTGCCATTCTGGACTTGGGGTGTGTGTCCGGGTTTGGCGTGCTGTGTTTCGAGCCGCTTCAATTGCTGATTTACCTGTTTGGCTTTGGTCTTTTTGGCGCGTTGGTTCTGATGAGCCTGTTTGCCCTGCCGCTCTTGCTGTTGACCGGGCTGGCCCTGCGTGCGCTATTCAGTTCCGGCGAAATATCCTGACACGCACTTTGTCTGGGAAAACTATTAGGAAGCGACCTTGCCCCACGAGACGCAGCCCCCTTTATGCGAACCAACGTTTAATTTGATGTCCCGAAATACTTGCGCCGCAGCTGGTCATAGCGCCCGCTTTCGCGCAGCGACAGCAGCGCCCGGTTGATGTCTTCCGCCAATGCGCTGCCGGACGGGAGGGCAATGCCATAATTCTCACGTTTGAACACACGCGGCAGCAACCGGCCCGACTGACTGCCGTTTTCCTTGATGTACCAGGCCAACAGCGGCCCGTCGAACACCACAGCATCCAGATCTTTGCTTTCAAAGGCGCTCAGCAGGTCCCCCAGATCTTCAAACCCATGGTAGGCAATCTCGCGTTGGTCCAGAAACAGCGCAGCGGTAGAGCCCGATGTGGTACCAATACGCCGCCCATCCAGATCCGCCAGACTGTCGATATTGCCGGAAATCGCCGCCACGGTCATGGCCGCTGTGATCCGCGCCACAAAAATCGACACGATGAACAGCGAGGAAATCACTAAGAGGATCGCAAAAAATCGCCCGCCACGCGACTGCGGCACACGTTCTTCAAACCCACCATTCACAACAAGGTTCAGCGCCCACCAGAACGACGTGAACATCGCATCTTTCAGTGGGCGGTCAAAATAGGGCTGTCGCTTGCGTTCGAACAGCCACATCATCATGCCCCCGCCAAACAACAACGCGCCCGCCAGCAACACCGCCAGCGCAATGTCACGGTTAAACAAGGCTGCAAACAGGCTGCTTCCGTCCGCACCCTCTGGCGGCAGCATGATCTGCACGCCCGCCTCAAAGATCGGATGCGAGAAATCCAGCGCCTCTTCGCGCGCCGCAGTGATCGAAATATTGGCCACGGCCCCATCCGCCTGCCCCTGTTCAACCGTGGCAAGCATATCGACAAAGCGAGGGGACATTTCGAACTGTACCGGGCGTCCCATTTCCTTGCCAATGTCTCGCATCAGATCGACCGAGAACCCCCCGATCCCCTTGCCGGTAGAGAAGGCAAAAGGCGCGCGTTCGACGGTGGAAAACACCAACGGCTGCACTTGCGTATTTTGTGCGGGCAAATGCTGCGGCAACAGCATTAGAAACAGGCTGGTCAGCGCCAACAACATAGAGCGAAATGGAATCATGACAAAGGTCCCCACCAGACGTCAGGCCCCCTCTATACGTTTTGATTGCAAAGGACCAGTGCCGAAAAGGTCAGATTTCAACCACACCGCCTCTGACCTTTAAGGTTCAGTCACAGCTTGGGCTGGACCTGATCTGCATTTTTCGGCATGTGGAAGGCACACGTTAGGAGAATACCATGTCTGAATCTGCCAAACCCGCTAAGAAGCCGAAGAAGAAACAGCAGGTCTATACACTGCTGGTGGAAGTGGGCCGCAAGGAAGACGACGGCCTGCCGGATGAGGCCACCGGGGGGGCGTTGGTCTGCTATGCTTCGGGGGTGGATGAAGCCGAAGCCGTGCGCGAAACGGTGGCGATTTTGAAGCAGGCAGATCTCGCGCCGCTCGATGTGTCAGGGTACGGATCGCTGGACGAGCGTCTGGCGGAGGGCCACGATATTCCGCCGGAAGAACGCAAATTGATGGGGCGGGCTCTGGCTGAGAACTCGGTGGTGATTGCCCAGATGACCCCGTTTTACGATGGCCAGCGTCTGGATGATACGGCAGGTGAGGCGTGAGCGGGTCGGTTTACTGGGACCTGGACGGCACGCTGACAGATCCCAAGAAGGGCATCACCGAGAGCATCCAGTTCGCCCTGCGTGAACTTGGCCTGCCGGTGCCAGAGGTCAATGAGTTGACCTGGTGCATTGGCCCTGCGCTGGTGTGGAGTTTTGAGCGACTGGGGGCGCCGGATCCGCAGTTGGCGCTGGAACATTACCGCGCGGTCTACACCACCAAAGGACTATTCGACTGCACAATTTACGATGGCATCTTGGACGCTTTGGCAGAGATCAGCTCCGTGCACAGCATGCATATCGCCACCGCCAAACCCCATGCCTACGCAAAGAAAATCACCTCCCATTATGGGATTGCCCCCTTCATGACCCATGAGTTCGGGCCGGAACTGGACGGCACCCGCAATGACAAAGGTGCACTTTTGGCCCATGCATTGGAGATTACCGGTGACGATCCGGCACGCTCGGTCATGATCGGGGATCGGCACTACGACTTGAAGGCAGCGCGCGATGTGGGGATGAAATTTATCGCCGTTGGCTGGGGCTATGGCAGCGAAGATGACCTGTCAGATGCGGATACCCAAGTGAAGACAACTGCCGAACTTGCAAAGGCCGTGCAGGGTTTAATTGGCTGAGGCGCTGTTGGTTTTCCAGACAATACTAGAAAACTAGTTTTCTAGTTTTCTAGTTTTCTAGTTTTCTAGTTTTCTAGTTTTCTAGTTTTCTTCGAACATGCGTTTCTTGCGGGTTGGGTCAATATACGCCCACAAAAAAGGGGCAAGTTCCACGCCCGCCCCTTCCATTAAACCTGTCAAAACCAAAGATCAGTTCGGGTTGATCACAACATCAAAGCTGTCCGGCAGATCATTTTCCGGTGCAAACAATGTGGTCAGCGGCACGATCATGCTGGCAGATTTGCCATCTTCGGCAAGCGTCCCGTTGGTTTCAACCACTTCGGCCCCAGCAACAGTGATAGAGATCTTGCGACCGGTGAACGCCTGCATCATCCCGGCCATCATCTGCGGGTCCATGCCCTGATCCGCCATATCATCATTCATGCTGCCCAGATCAAAGGCAACCTTGATATTGCCGTTCTCCAGCCGCTCAAGCGCAAAGCCCTCACCCATGTCCATCGGATTGTCTGTTTCAGACGGCGCCTCGTTCAACTCAGCGATGATATTGTCAATCGTATCAGTTTCTTCCAGTGTGCAGATGAAGCCACCGTCGGGTTGCGCTTCACCAACCCCCTCTTCACAGGGATCTTCCCCTGACGCAGCAATCATGCCGTAAAGCTCCGGCCCCATCCGCATCACCGCATGCATCTTGGCATTGTCTTCATCTTCAATGGTGAAGGTCATATCTGCATCAAAACAGGCAGCCAGCGGCATCAAAAGCAGGGCTAAAAGCATTTTTTCATAAGAATCTCCTTCCCCTCTGCGGGGCATTCATTTGCTTTGGAAAGATGCTACGCCTGTGGCGGGCGGCGGTCCAGCGCGATCACGCATGAGCTGGGGCACGGCTTATCAGGCGTAAATGGCGCTGACCAGATTGCGGGCCTCAAATCGTGACAGGCTGGGGGTCGGCATCAGTCGATGGATCGGCACCGACAAAGGCGGCAAGTCTGACAGAACCGTTGTACGAAGAATATCCGGCACAATCGGCCCGACAAACAGACTTTCCACACAGACTCCCTGCACCGAAAGGCATTCGTGGCTGTCCAGCAGCACAGTGTGATAGCGGATCAGCGGCCCGGTTTCGGCCCAGCCAGCAGCATGAAAATGGCGCAGATGTCGCGCCTGAATCATGACCGCATCTTCACCATAAAGATATTCGGCATCCCCACCAGACAGCACCAGGCGCTGATGCGGGGCCAGCACCAGATCCTGTGTCAGTTCAAGGAAGGGTGCACGCAGAGTCAGGGGGCGCATCAAGCCCATGGCCGGCACCAGTCGCTGGGCCACATGGCGCACCCGATGCGCGACCCGATCCACACTGTGCACCAAATCACCCGCAGTGAGTGTTTCAATCGGCCGCGCACCGCTTGGCGTGTCAATCAGGCTGCCTGTGGCAAGGCCGGGAGCAAGTGCAACCGGGGCAATGCCCTGCGCGATCCCCAGCATCAAAATTGTCCCGCTGCCTTTGTTTTCGTCCCCCACCACCACGCCATCGCCGCGGATCATGCGTTCCGCATCCGCATGTGGCAGCGGCAACGGATCACGAAAGCGGGTCTGATGCAGGGTTTCCGCCTCAAGATGCTCAACCGACAAAAGTCCAGTGCGGCGCGGTGCGTCCCAGCTGTAGGTGATCCGCAGGTCACATTCGCCCACAATCGGCGCAACATGGACCGAAGTGCGGCGCAGCTCGGTGCCCTGCACCATATCGACCACAAGGCGGTGATCATCGGGATGATAAGTGATCATCATGCCGCGCAGCCACCGATCCCGTGCACCATACCGCAACACGGGGGCAGGTTGTCCGGGCCAAGGTTCCAGCCGGGTTTCCACCACCACGGAACCGCTGGCAATCAGCCCATCGTTCCCAGGGTCAGCCAAGGATCCCCGACCACCTTCGATCGTAAGGCCAGATCTGCTATGCCAGGATTTCCCGCCAGAGCTTACCCCTAGCCAGGTCACCGGACCTGCGCAAAGCGCCCCATTTTGCAGGCCGCCCTGCAAGGATGTGAACGCCTTTACCCGTGCTGTTGCCATTTGCCTGCCCCTTACGCCGCATGCCCTTGGCCAACCAGAAGCTTGGCTTCGTATCGGCGCAGAGTACGGCGGGCAGCGGGCGAATACCCTTGCCCAGTTTCGGGATCAAGTTCTGGGAAGATCGCGCAGATCTCCTCGACCACTTCACGGTCCAGACTATCGGTCACCTGCGGGCCAGGCAGGAAGCTTTCGGTGGCGAGCCCCTGTGAATAGACCACCTGATGTTCATCAAACAGGATATGAATATACTCCACCTCACCGCCTTCAATCCGGCGCACGGACTGGTCATTGACCAGATCACGAGCTGCCACCAGCACCTCACTTTCGCCAAACAAAAGCTCGGCCAGAACATCGCGGATCAGCACCCGGTGCAACGGGGACAACAACAGAAGATCGTGTTGGCCAAAGGTGTTGGCGGCGATCCGGATCGGGGCGAATTTCCCCTCGGCCGGCACCCGGCGACGGCCAATCCACCGCAGCGGCTGCGGGCCATTGTCATGGGTCAGCACATATCCCCGGAGACAGGCTTTCCACCGGAACCGAACGCCCATCCGCCAGTTCAATCAAGGTGCCCGCGACGAAACAGGGCACCGCCTCGACCGTGACCATCGCCACGTCGCTTTCGCCGGTCAGCCCATCTTCGACCCGGTAGGTGAAGGTGAAATCTTCGTCATTCCCATCGCCGGTCAACGTCAGTGACCCATTTGCATTCAGCGCAATGGTCTGGCCGGTTTTCAGCGTAACGCTATCACCCGGCGACACGGCAACGCCGTTGATATGGGTGATGGTCACCTCAGCCGGATTATCAAACTCATCGTTTTCCATCACTTTGATGGTTTTGGTCTGATTGCCCAACAAATGGATATCATCATCGAAGGCCAGCACATTGGCCTGCCCGGAATCCGCGGCAATCAGCAAGTTGGAATCATAGCTGCTGTCCGAGACGTCCGCGACACCGATCTTGACCGTGTTCACCTGACCGGGAATCACCGGGATCTTGACCGACATGGTCACCGTGAACCCATCCATTTCAGTGTTGAACTGATCCCCGGTGTTATCGTTATAGAGGTTCTGATTATCGACCTGGTTCACGTTGGTCACGCTGGAGTTGCCGATCGACATATCCACCAGGTTTCCATCCACCCAGACCCCTACCACATCATTGTAGATCGAGTTGATGTATTCCGGATATTCATCCGACGAGAACACAAACTGCAACGAGATGTAGTCCACATCCGGTTCCGGAATGAAATCAATCTCAAGGAAAGACGCATCATAGGTGCGTGTGCCAGCCAGAGTGTCGAAATCATTGTCGCGATTCACACCGCGCGTGTTTGTGGATTGGTTGGTGTCCTGATTGGACTGGCCCCAGGAATTGGTGAAATCCTTCGCCTTCCCGGTCGACAGGATCACCCCGCTGTCCGATGGCACCACCCCAGGGGACGTATTGTCTCCGCCCGAGAAAGTACCCGAACTGCGGCCGTCGCCCGAATAGGACGCCCCGGTGACCGTGACCCCATCACCCATGATGGTTTGCGCCATGTTCATGGCGCTTGCATTTGTTTGGATCGAAAGCTCTGACGCTGCGACCATGATCTGCCTCCTGCCCCTCTCATGAGACAAAAGCACAGAAAACAGGGCCCATAGCGGGCTTCATCTGGATTACTGCGTGTCGAACTGCTGCACTTTTGTGCTTGTTTTTCAGCTCGTTGCCCTGCCTCGGGTCATATTATTGCCTCAACTATGCCGCAATCACGCCGCCATGTTAAGCCTTTGGGAGGATTTTTTGCACAAGCCAGCAGGGTGACACATTTTCCCCACAGCAACGCCCAGCCCCGTTTCCTCTTTCCGTTCAACCCTGTATGGGTTTGAGAAAGGAGATCCCAATGCCCGCATCCACTGACCCCGTCCTGCTCACCCAACGCCTGGTTCAATGCCCTTCGGTGACCCCGGAAGAAGGCGGCGCATTGGTGCTGCTGGAACAGATGCTCTCGGCGGCAGGGTTTGTCTGCACAAGGGTGGACCGTGGCGACACATCAAACCTCTTTGCCCGCTGGGGATCCAAAAATGCCCGCACGCTGGGCTTCAACGGCCACACCGATGTGGTGCCGGTGGGCGATGAAAGCGCCTGGAGCGTTGACCCCTTTGGGGGCGAGATCAAAGACGGCGTGCTTTGGGGGCGCGGCGCGACCGACATGAAATCCGGCGTGGCTGCCTGGGTAACAGCTGCAATTGATTATGTGCAGGAGGCCCCCGAGGATGCGTCGCTGGTCATCACCATCACCGGCGATGAAGAAGGCGACGCCACCGATGGCACCGTGGCGATCCTCGATTGGATGCAGACCGAGGGCGAAGCGATCACCGATTGCATCGTCGGCGAACCCACCTGCCCCAACAAGATGGGCGAGATGATGAAAATCGGCCGCCGCGGATCTATGACCGCGTTTTTCACTGCACACGGCGTACAAGGCCACGCGGCATACCCCCATCGCGCCAAAAACCCGGTGCCCGCGCTGGCGCGTTTGATTGCCGGTCTGGACGCCCATGTGCTGGATCAGGGCACCGATCACTTCGACGCATCAACTTTGGCCGTGACCACAATGGATGTGGGCAACCCAGCCACCAACGTGATCCCGGCCAGTGCCAATGCCACCGTGAACATCCGTTTCAATGACGCCCATACATCAGACAAACTGACCCAATGGCTGCGCGGCGAAGCAGACCGGATTACCGCCGATACCGGGGTTGAGATCGACATGCGCGTACGCGTGTCCGGTGAAAGCTTTGTCACCCCCCGGGCGCCCTCTCTGATCTGGTCGCCACCTCAGTTGAGGCTGCAACCGGGCGACGCCCCGAGATGTCGACCTCTGGCGGTACATCGGACGCACGGTTTGTGAAAAACCACTGCCCGGTGGTGGAGTTTGGCCTTGTCGGCAAAACCATGCATCAGGTGGATGAGCGGGTTGAAGTGGCGCAAATTCATCAGCTCAAATCGATCTACATTCGGATGATGCGGGATTACTTCACCCAGTCATAAAGTGGCAAAGCGCGTAGACGCAACTCTGCGCATCCCCCCACGGGAAAGCTTTCTCATCCCGCCGACCTGTGCTAGGGCGGGGCATGAAACAAATGCCGACCAAAGCCGAGATCCTGCAGTGGATCACCGACAATCCCACCCTCACCTCGAAGCGCGATATTTCCAAAGCGTTCGGGATCAAAGGGCAGGCGCGGATTGACCTGAAGCGGATCCTGAAGGAACTGGAAGCGGAAGGGCATCTGCAAAAGCGCAAGAAAACCTACCGCGAGCACGACAAGCTGCCGCCGGTTTCGGTGCTGCTGATCGGCGATGTCGATATCGACGGTGATCTGTTTGCCAGCCCGCTCGAATGGCATGGCGAAGGCGACATGCCACGGGTGTTGATGATCACCAAATCCTCGGAACCCGCACTTGGCAAAGGCGAGCGGGTGCTGGCACGGCTGTCTGAGGTGAAAGGCGAAGATCACGCCTATGAAGGCCGACTTATTCGCAAAATCGGCACCAACCCCCGCACCATCCTGGGGCTTTTCCGCACGGGCGCCCAAGGCGGCCGCCTCATCCCCATCGACAAAGGCGCGGATCGCGAATGGGAAATCCCGGCGGGCGCCGACGAAGGCGCGCGCGACGGCGAGTTGGTCGAGGCGCAGCAGGTCGGACCAAAAGCGCGCATGGGCCTGCCCAAAGCACGCATCATTGCCCGCCTGGGCGATCCTTCCGCGCCCAAGGCCGTCAGCCTGATTGCCATTCACCAACACGGCATTCCCGATCGCTTCCCTGACCCGGTGATGGAGGATGCGGATCGGCAAAAACCGGCGGGCTTAAAGGGGCGCGAAGATCTGCGCGCGCTGCCACTTATTACCATCGACCCGCATGATGCACGCGACCATGACGATGCGGTCTATGCCCACGCCGATGACAACCCGAAAAACCCGGGCGGCCACGTGGTCTGGGTCGCCATTGCCGATGTGGCCCACTATGTGACCCCCGGTTCGGCCTTGGATCAAGAAGCGCGCAAACGCGGCAACTCCACTTACTTCCCGGACCGGGTGGTGCCAATGCTGCCCGACCGCCTGTCGGGCGATCTGTGTTCACTGCATGAAGGTGTGCCGCGCGCCTGTATTGCCGTACGTATGGTCTTGGACGCGGGCGGGCATAAGATCAGCCACAGCTTTATCCGCGGGTTGATGTCCTCTCACGCTTCCTTGAATTACGCCGAGGTGCAAGCTGCGCAGGACGGCACCCCAAACGAGAAATGCGCGCCGCTGATGGATGAGGTGATCACGCCACTTTACGCCGCCTACACCGCCGCCAAACAGGCCCGCCACGACCGCCAGCCATTGGATCTGGACCTGCCCGAGCGCAAAATTGTGCTGAGTGACGAAGGCAAGGTGGAAAGCGTGCGTTTTGCTGATCGCTTTGATGCACACAAGCTGATCGAGGAATTCATGATCCTCGCCAATGTCGCCGCTGCCGAGGAACTCACCCGCCTGAAACGTCCGCTTCTGTTTCGGGTGCACGAAGAGCCCAGCCCGCAAAAGCTTGATGCACTGCGCGAAGTGGCGCAGGCTTCCGGGTTCACACTGGCCAAGGGGCAGGTATTGAAAACGCGGCACCTGAACCATCTGCTTTCGCAGGCGGTGGATACGGAATTTGACGAGCTGGTGAATATCTCGACCCTGCGCTCCATGACGCAGGCTTATTATCATGCAGAGAACTACGGCCATTTTGGCCTTGCGTTGCAAAGCTATGCCCATTTCACCAGCCCGATCCGGCGCTATTCCGACCTGATTGTGCACCGCGCCTTGGTAACGGGCCATGGCTGGGGTGATGACGGGTTAAGCCCGGTGGACATTGAGCAACTCGACAGCACCGCCGAGCATATTTCCGAGACCGAGCGCCGCTCGATGGTGGCAGAACGCGACACCAATGATCGCTATCTCGCAGCCTATCTGTCCGAGCGGCTGGGCGATGAATTTACCGGACGGATTTCCGGCGTGCAGCGTTTTGGGCTGTTTGTGCGGCTGGACGACACCGGGGCCGACGGGCTGATCCCGATCAGCAGCATTGGCAATGAATATTTCCATTTTAACGACGAAGATCAGACCCTGACCGGCGAACATTCCAAGCTTGTTCTGGGCATCGGAGGCCGGGTCACCGTGCGGCTGGCGGAAGCGGTGCCGACCACTGGGGGGGTGATGCTCGATCTGCTCACGTTAAACGGCGCACCACTTCCGAAAGGCGGTCGCGGAGGGCGTGGCCGCAAGGGCCGTGTGGTCAAACGTCAGGTCAACAAAGGCAAACGCAAACAGGCCAAGATCAAACGCAAACTCACAAGAAAGTGAGCTATGTCATTTTGACAGCTGCAATGCCGCAGTAGCATTCTGGTGAAATCGGTCTGAAAGGTATTCACATGATCGAGGGACAGAAAAAAGAATTTTCCTTTTGGAAAGAGGGCTTTATGCTCCGATTGCAGGATCAAGGGCTGCGCGCCCGGACCCGCAACCGATTCTATGATTTTGCCGAATTTCTGCCTGATGTGCTGAACCGACAGGCCAATCAGAAAGAGCTGCAGTGGTCTGTGCGCGACTATCTGGAGATCACGGTTTCCGATGAGAGGGTACGCAAAGGCCGCAGCGCGTTGCGCAAATACCGGGGCCTGATGGGGGAAATCGAAGAGACCTATCGCGTCTCCGCTGATGCCGTTCTGGCGATCTGGGGGCTGGAGACCGGATTTGGTGCAAATCGCGGCGATTACCCAGTGATCTCGGCTTTGGCCACCTTGGCTTATGCCGGTGACCGGGGAACATTTTTCGAAAGCGAGCTGGTCGCCGCGCTGAAGATCATTCAGTCAGGTGACATTACTCCTGAAAAGATGCTGGGATCCTGGGCAGGTGCAATGGGTCACGGGCAGTTCATGCCGTCTAGCTATCTGAAATACGCAGTCGATCATGATGGGGATGGACGGCGTGATATCTGGGGCCATGATCCCACTGATGCGTTGGCGTCGATTGCCAATTACCTGCAAGAACAAGGTTGGCGCAGCGGGCAGCCCTGCGGCGAAGAAATGTTTCTGCCCGAGGGGTTTGATCTGTCTCTGACTGGCCGGGATCGCCCCCGACCCGCCAGCGATTGGGGAGATCTTGGCGTCTGTTCTCCTAGGGGAATGCAACCGGTGGATTATGGCGAGGCCTCCATCTTGCTGGCGGCAGGCGCCGAGGGACCGGCCTATCTGGCCTATCACAACTTTGGTGTGTTCCTGAGCTACAACAACTCGGTCTCTTACGCGCTTTCAGTGGGGTGCCTGGCGCATCGCATTGACGGAAACATGAAGTTCACCAAACCCTGGCCAGAAGGGCAGCAGGTGTTGTCGCGCGCAGATATGCGCGAGTTGCAAGAGCGACTGACCGAGCTGGGGCATGACACGCAGGGTGTGGACGGGCTGGCTGGTCCCAATACCCATCGGGCCTTGCAGGGATGGCAGAGCGCCGCCGGCCTGCCTGCGGATGGGTTTCCCAGTGGTAAGATGCTGGATCAGCTGCGCGCGGTCTAGCCCGCCCCTGACCCAGCCTTGTCCCCATCACATCGACAGCCAACGATGCCTTAGCCCGTCACTCAAACTCCATTTCCGAGAAGACCTGACCGGCGTTTTTGGTGGCCAGCTCATCGAATGTGTCATGGTGGGCATAGGCCGACTGGTCCACGTAATATGCCTTTTCCAACGTGCCGCCATTTTCAAGATGCGTGCCCACCTTACCGCGCAGATGTTTGAGGTACCCAATGGTGTGATCTTCCACCTGCGCCATGTTGGTCGGGTAGCCATGGCCGGGGATCACATAAGTTGCGTTCAGGGGCGCAAATGCGGTTTCCCAGGTTTCAATCCAGCAGCTGGTGCACGTATCTTCAAAGATGGGTGGGATGCGGTTGTGAAATGCCATATCGCCGGCAATAACCAGCCCCTCGGCCGGGATCCAGACCTGCGTGTCGCCGGGGCTGTGTGCCGGGCCAAGGTTCATCACTTCAAGGGTAAATCGCCCCATGGTGATCACTTCCTTGTCTTCAAAGGTGCGGGTCGGCCCGGTAGGTCCGTGCCTTCCGAGTTCTCCTTGGCGTAGTTCTGCATTTGTTGAAGAAGCATGCCATTGTCGTGCTCAAACACTTCCGCAGCGTCCACATGGGCCAGCACCTCAACGCCCTGATCCACCCAGTAATTGTTGCCCAGCATCGCATGGCCTTGACCGTTTTCATTGATCACCAGCTTGACCGGTTGATCAGTGACAGCCTTGATTTCATCATGCAGTGCTGCGGCCAAGGCCACATTGGCCCCTGCATTGACCACAATCACCCCATCGCCGGTGACAATGAAGCTTAGGTTGTTGTTATGTCCGGCATTTTCGTATCCCGGAGGCGCAGTGGCCCCAATCGCGGTCCAGACATCCGGGATCACCTCAACCGGTTTTTCGTAGAGTGCTGAACCGGGGTATTGGTCTTTGATATCCTCATCCGCCAAGGCTGGGCTGCAAGGGCGAAAAATGCGGCAAGCGTGGGGATCATGCGGATCATGCTGGTTAGTCCTTCTCTTGTTAAAGAAATACATAGACGAATTCGCATGTATTGATCCAGATAATTCTCAACCATAAAAAAGGGGCGCCCCACGGGCACCCCTTGATATTCGGTCCCGATGGCAGGACGTTTATTTTTGCGCGGCAGAGGCGGCAGCGCGGATCGCGGCAATATTCTCACCATAAACCTCTGGATTTGCGACCGAACCGCCCTTGAACACAGCAGACCCTGCCACCAGCACATCTGCGCCCGCTTCGGCCACCAAAGGGGCAGTTTCGGTGGTCACACCGCCGTCGATCTGGATGTGGATCTCACGATCACCAATCAACTGGCGCAACCGGCGGGTTTTTTCGACCCCGGAATGGATAAACTTTTGCCCACCAAACCCAGGGTTCACAGTCATGATCAGTACCATGTCACAAAGGTCGAGCACATGCTCGATACTTTCCAGCGGCGTGCCGGGATTAAGCGAAACGCCTGCCTTCACCCCCTGTGCCTTGATCGCCTGCAGCGTGCGGTGAATATGCGGACCAGCTTCGACATGCGCGGTGATCATATCTGCCCCAGCC
>JQGR01000114.1_pt1 | contig 13521 bp, 10 predicted proteins | sample 210181 | NCBI WGS metagenome assembly JQGR01 (sample SAMN02928655, study PRJNA255238) | bioreactor metagenome | biome: continuous culture; feature: L-culture metagenome assembled contigs; material: continuous culture biomass; isolation source: continuous culture inoculated with microbial biomass... | reverse complement strand
TGGCATTTGCGCAGGAATTGTCCGGACACACCCAACATCTCAGCAGTCTCTGTTGCGCTGAATAGTCTCAGTGATTTGCGTTGATCAGGTGCATAGACCTGCTGTAGATGTGTGGTCAAAGCGGTCTTAAGCCGTGCCGCCATTTGTTCGGTGACATCGGATTGAGACACAGCTGAAATCGGTGCTGTTTGAAACATGGTTGCTCTTTTCGTGCTCTTTGCTGCTTATTTGCGCAACTTGACACAGTTAGGCAGCGATTCACCTACCCAAGTCAAGAGAAATGTCTACTGATGGCGCATCCTGGATGTTGACCCCTAGATATGGCTGCAATCCGATCAGTTAACAGCTGTTAACAGCGCATAACCTTAAAACACAGCCCCATCCAACCGGCCTTCGCCTGCCTCTGATGCCCCAAGTTTGTTCCAACCCTGATACTCATAGATCAACTGAAGAAGCCTCCCGCACAGATCGAGGAACGTATCATTTCCTATGGGAGCAGATTGCCGAATCGTTTGCAGCTCACACATGCGAATTGTGAGTTCGAAAAACTGCTGTTCCTCCAATTTCGCAATTTCTGGCGTGATGCCTTTCACGCAATCCAGCGCTTTAAGCGTGCCGTCCAGCCAGCGGCGAACCAGCTTGTGAAAGATGGCCTCTTTGTTCGGATAAAGCGGCTAGAACGATCCAACATTGATTTTCGCCTTTTCTGCGATCAAAATTGTGGTGATTTGATAGGCTGGCAGAGAAGGCCATTTCCTGTTATCCATCTCACAAGCAAGCCCCCTTTCGGGATCAGACGCCAGCACCCAAAACACGACGTGCGTAGATATGACACTTGCAGAATTCTATAACGAAGTATCCATAGGGGCGGCCGAGCCAGAGATTGTTCGGCTGGCGGATGCATTGGTTTTGGTTGCATCGGAACAGACACGGCTGTTGTCCGGTGACCCCGAAAATGATCAGACGGTGACGGGACGCTACTGTTCAATGAACGTCGCACCAGAGGTCCAGTTCTTTTCCTGCGACATGAATATTCACCCGCAGGTTCAGTGGGAAAGCCGTATGCCCCCAGGCATCTGGGTCGGGACAATTTTCTGTGGCGATTGGTCCACCACCTTGAATGGCGTAAATATCCAGTTTCCTGCAAATGGGTTGCCGTTGCTGATATCGAACGGCCAGCCAAGCACATTTGTCGACCGGCCAATGTCCGGAAAGCGGCTGCGCATGTCCTCGTTCCTGATGGGGCAGGGGTTCTTTGATCATGTTGACGCCGATGACCCTTTGGATCACCTGAGTGGCCTGAAGGCACTTTTGCAACCTGGTGTGCATATGATCCCTCTGGGGTCTGACGTTGCGTTGACGCAGAACCTTCTTTCGCTGCTCGACAATCCGTATCGCGGCGCCACCGGGCGGTTGTTCGTTGAAAGCACTGTCATGGCATCCATCTTTGCCTTGGCAGAGCACCTTAGCGATGTGCCAAGGCAATACCGATCGGGGCATCGAGCCAATCTTGCCCTTGAGGCGCGCAACCAGATTGATCAGGCTCCAGAAAGATTTGAATCAATCTCAGTCCTTGCAACACAATTGGGGACAAACGAAACAACCTTGCGCCGCGAGTTTAAATCGACAGTTGGTGTCACCATATTCGAATACGTTCTGAACTGCCGCATGCAAGCGGCCCGGCTTTTGATACGCGACCGTCAATTGCAGATTGCCGAGATTGCATACCTTGTTGGCTACAGCAGCCCGTCGAACTTCACAGTCGCCTACAAACGGTTCTTCGGCTGCACCCCGGTCGAGGATCGCCGCTAGTCCTTTCTTGGCCTGACCGGATATCAATATTCAAATTTCGTTAATCAACATGAACGACCGTCGCAGCCATGTCCCAGCCGCGATACATGTGTTCCGCCTGACGTAGCGCAAACCGCTTCGAATTAGGCATCAGCCACGACCTTCCCGGCCCGCCTCGCATGGCAGCCGAATGATCCAGCCGCACAGATAAATAACACCACTGTTTTGGGGCGGGATAGACATGACGACTGGCGGAACACGGACTACTCAGATTGACAACACTGGACGGCGCGCGCTGTATGCCGGGCTTATGACAGGTGTGGCCTGCTTGGGTGGCCCGGTCTGGGCGCAAGAGGCGGAAAGCGAACCGGGGTTCTTTGATCTTGGCGACATCGTGGTAACGGCCCGGCGAACCGAAGAACAGCTGAACGAAGCGCCGGTGGCGGTCACTGTCGAAACGAAAGAGAACCTTGGCAGTGGTCGCATTGACCGTCTGTCCGATATCGCCAAAACCGCGCCAAACGTGATGGCCTTCGATTCCAACGCACTTAGTTTTGTTGTGCGCGGGGTTGGGTCGCAGTCCATGCAAGGCCTGAACAGCGAAGTCGGTGTGGGCCTGTTTCTGGACGAGGTTTATCTGGGCCGCCCGGATGCGGCGCCAGTCTATCTGGATGATCTGGAACGGACCGAGGTGGTGCGCGGCAGCCAATCCACGCTTTATGGTCGCAACACGGTTGGCGGCGCGGTCAATCTTGTGACCCGCGAACCCGGCGATGTGCCCGAGGCAGAGACGGAACTGACATTTGGTGCAAACGGATACACGCGCGCACGCGCATCATTTGACAAACCACTGGGTGACGGCACGTGGCTGACCCGCGGATATCTAAGCTATACCAAGCGACCCGATGGCATCGAAAACCTGGCCACTGGGCAGTCTGATCTTGCGTTAGAGGCAATATCGGGACGGTTCACATTGATGGGAGATATTGGCGACAGCACATCGCTGAAATTCACTGTCGATGCCGAAAATGTGGAAGACAACGGCATGGGCGGTTGGGCCCCCTTGTCGCTTGCACAGGATCATCAGTCGAACCTTGATTTCCCCGCCAGCCGCACCGACAAGCGCGGCGGGGCCATGCTGCGGATCGACCATGATTTTGATGCGTTCTACTTCAGCTCGATCACCGCATACCGCCAGTTCTCGCAAGATCTTTTGCTGGATGGCGACTTTGGGGCCGGGCCATATGACCCCAGTGTTGGCGCTTTTGCGTTGCAACAGGGGCGCGAGCAGAAGCAATGGCAGTTCACGCAAGAATTCCGCATCGGTTCGCACGAAAGCTCGGATCTGGCGCAAGGTGATCTAAGCTGGAACGCCGGCCTGTTCTATATGCACGAGGATTTCGACGGGCTTGAGTTTTACGAGCTGGCAAATGTCCCGCGTGACCTGACCAGCCGTGATGCCCTGCAGGCGACGGCGCAAACCTATGCAGCATTTGGGAACCTGACTTATCAGATGACCGATGCGTTGTCTGTTCATGCAGGCGCACGCGTCACACGTGAAGTGAAGTCGGGGGATGTCGCCATCAGCAGCGGATCGGGCACATTCTTTTACGGCCCAGCACAGTCTGGTTCGGCCACGGTCACAACAACCAATTTCAGCCCAGAAGCTGGGTTTGATTACAAGTTCGGCGAGAATACGTTGGTCTATGGGCGCGTGGCAACCGGGTTCAAATCCGGTGGGATTGCCCAGTTTTTCAACGCCGATGGCAGCGTCAACACATACCGTCCCGAAACATCGCTGAGCTTCGAGGCGGGTCTGAAAACCACAATGTTTGATGATCGTCTGTCGCTTGGGGTCAATGTGTTCAACACGGAATGGAAAGACCAGCAATCCAATGTGTTCATCAGCGACTTCCAGCGCGTGACCGCCAATGCATCCTCGGCTACCTCGCGCGGGTTGGAAATCAGCCTTGCGGCCGCACTGTCAAACGAGCTTACGCTTGGGGTGACCTACGGCTATCTGGACGCGAAATATGATGACTTCCGGTATACCTACTACTCAGCCACAACCGGGCGCACAGAAACCATCGACTATTCTGGCAACCCCATCCCGCTGGCGCCCAAGCATTCTGCCAGCCTGTCCCTGAATTGGGAACGAGAGCTGCAAAACGACATGGCTGTCTTCGCCAATGGCACCTATTCGTACCGCAGCGGTTACACGTTTGATCCGGTGGGAACCTATCAGCAATCCGACACCCATCTTGTCGATGTCGCAGTCGGCCTGCGAGGCGAGGGTTGGGAGGCCAGCTTGTGGGCCAAAAACCTGTTCGATGAACAATATCTCAGCAACTACTTCCTGTCATCGGGCACTGATTTTGGAATCTCCGCCCCCGGACGCACGGTTGGCATGTCACTCAGCAAGACTTGGTAAACGTTACCCCGATCCGGAACCTCCGGATCGGGCCATTCCTCAACAAGAGCACATCCGATGGCCAAGGACACAAATTTCGAAGACGCTGGCACCCAGCAAGAACCGACCAATGTCGATTTTCTTTCAAGCCTGAAGTTGATCACCGGGACCCTAAAGGATCAACGCGGCCGGATTACGGCCTCGGTTATTTTGGCAACCTTTTCCGTCCTGCTTGAGGTTTTCCCAATCTGGGTGATCTACAAGCTGATTTTGCTGATCGTGTCGGAACAAGCCAGCCCCGGCGTCTTTTGGCAATACGCCGCGATGATGGTGATCAGCATACCGCTGGGATATCTGTTCTTTGGTCTGGCCACGCGGCTATCGCATATAACTGCGTTCAACCTGCTCTATGCTTTGCGCATACGCCTTGCACACCACATGGCGCGGCTGCCGATTGGGTATTTTGACAAGATGCGCAGCGGGCAGGCCAAGCAAACCATGGTGACCGAGCCCGAAAAGCTAGAGCTTTTGGTCGCACATGCCATCCCCGAAGGCACAAGCGCCTTCATCTCGTGGATTGTCGTCACGATCTGGTTGTTTGCCGTGGATTGGCGCATGGCGCTGGCGTCGGTTGTCCTGACCCCGATTTCGCTTATGGTCATGGCCTTTGCCATCCGCATATCCCTTCGCCAATCCGGCGCGGTGCAGAAAGCAACCGAGGATATGAACGGTGCCCTGGTCGAGTTTCTGACCGGCATGCCCGTCATTAAAATCTTTGGTCAGCATCATGTGGAAAATCAAGACGCGGTTCAAAGCGTGACGCGGCTGGCCGATATGCAAAGCGCGATGGGGCGGGCTTTTGTGCCGTTGGGCGGGACATTCTATGCGTTGATCCTTGCCAATATCACGGTGATCCTGACCGTTGGGGTCTGGCTGTTAAACGCCGGGCAACTTGACCTCGCGACGCTTCTGTTCTTCGTTATCCTTGGCGCCAATTACAGCACGCCGCTGATGCGCTTGTTCGATCTTTTCCACCACTTCGCCCATATCTCGCTTTCTGCCACTACGGCGCGCAAGGTTCTGGACACGCCGGTCCAAATGGACAGCGGGAAACAGGTCGAACTGACCAACCATGACGTCTGTTTCGAAGGTGTAAGCTTTGCCTATGACGACGAAGATGTGCTGCATGACATCAGTTTCCGGGCAGAAACCGGCACGGTCACGGCTTTGGTCGGGCCATCGGGGTCGGGCAAAAGCACGATCGCCACACTGATCCCGCGTTTCCGTGACATCACGCACGGGCGCATCACCTTGGGCGGGCATGACACGCGCGACATTGGGCTGGACGGGCTGATGGACGCGGTTGCCTTCGTGTTTCAGGACCCGTTCCTGTTTTCCGCAACCATCGCCGACAACATCCGTTATGGCCGGCAGAGCGCCAGCGACGCAGACGTAGAGGCCGCGGCCCGTGCCGCCTGCGCCCATGAGTTCATCATGGCGCTGCCCAACGGATATGACACCGAGATCGGGCAGGGCGCGCAGCTGTTGTCCGGCGGCGAACGCCAACGCATCGCGATTGCGCGCGCGATCATCAAGGACGCTCCCGTGATTGTTCTGGACGAGGCCACGGCCTTTACCGATCCCGACAGCGAAGCAGAAATTCAACAAGCGATCAGCGCATTGGCAAAGGGCAAGACCTTGGTTGTTGTCGCGCACCGTCTGCACACAATCACCGGCGCGCATCAGATTTTGGTCGTTGATAAGGGCCAGATTGTGGAGCGTGGCACCCACGAAGATCTGCACGCGCAAGGCGGGCTCTATGCCGCGCTGTGGCATGACTACAACCTGTCACAAACCACCACCATTCGTCAGGGCGAGGCACAGTCATGAGTGATCAAACCGTATCAAATTCATCGCTGTTCTCAGAGATTGATAGCCTGCGACGGGTCTGGTCGCTATGTGGCGATTTGCGCGGGCAATTGCGCCTGTCGCTGATCTTCAGGGTGGCGCAATCTTTCTCGCTTGGGCTGGCGTATTGGGGCGTCATTCAGGTGGTGACGGGCATGGCCAAGGGCACGCCGATGACCTCCGGTTGGGCGCTGCAGATCAGCCTTTTGATGGTGCTGTCCCTGCTGGGGCAGCTGTTGTTTTCTTACCTGTCGGTGCGCCGGGCGTGGGACGCGTCGTTTCAGGTTGGCAAAGAGCTGCGCCTGTCCCTGCTTGAGCATCTTAAGCAGCTGCCTATGGGGTTCCATCTTGGGCGCCACAAAGGCGACACGGCCACTGCGCTGACCACGGATGTATCAGTGATCGAAAGCTTCCTGTCTGATGCTTTGGCCAAGATCGTGCAGGCGGTGGTTCTGCCGCTGACGGTTCTGGCCTTCATTGCGACGCAAGACATCTGGCTTGCGCTGACGCTGCTGGTCAGTGTGGTGACGGCGTTGCCGGTGGCTATTCTGATCGGCACGCAATTCGCTGCTTTTGGTGTAAAACGCCAAGATGTGCAGGCCCGGGCCGGGGCGGTCATGATCGAATATGTGCAGGGCATGCGCGTGATCCGGGCCTTCAACCAAATCGCTCGCGGGCAAGAGATGTTTCGCGCCGCTCTGGATCAGTTTCGTGATGTCTCGATCAAGATGGTTCTGGTGCTGGCCCTGCCAATGATGAGCTTCATCGCCATCGTTATGTGGGGTGTCCCCTTGGTTGTGGCAGAGACCGGATGGCGTCTGGAAACGGTCCCCTCTGGTGTGCTGATCACGGTTCTGGTGCTGATTTTTGCGGTCTACACCCCCTTGGTTAATCTTGTGGCTGTGTTGGAACGGGTCCGCATTGCCGATGCGTCGTTGGCCCGGTTGGATCGGATCTTGCTGGCCCAACCCTTGCCCGGGGCAGGGGCCGTGCGCGCGCAAGCCCAAGGTGGCGTGCAATTCGACAATGTGTCCTTTTCCTACGATGGGACGGCACAGGTCCTAAGCGATATCAGTTTCACGGTCGCGCCCCGATCCATGACCGCCATCGTTGGACCGTCAGGGTCCGGCAAATCCACGATCCTGAATCTTCTGGCCCGGTTCTGGGATGTGTCAGACGGTGTGATCTTGATCGACGGGACCGATCTGCGCAGCTTTGATGCGGCGGATTTGAACGATCTGATCAGCGTGGTCTTTCAGGACGTCTATCTGTTCAGCGGTTCGATCAAAGACAATATCGCCGCCGCCCGACCTGACGCCTCGCAGGCCGAGATCGAGCCGCCGCCCGCGCCGCACAGGCCCATGATTTCATCACGGCGCTGCCCGCAGGCTATGACACGGATGTGGGCGAGGGGGGGCGCGGCTGTCAGGCGGCGAACGTCAGCGCGTGTCGATTGCCCGCACCATTTTGAAAGACGCGCCGATCATCTTGCTGGACGAGGCAACCGCCGCCCTTGACCCCAGCAATGACCGCGCCCTGCAAGAGGCGCTCGCGGCGCTGACGCAGAACAAAACCCTGATCGTCGTGGCGCATAAACTGTCGACCATTCACGCCGCCGATCAAATCCTTGTGCTGGATGGCGGCCAGATTGTAGAAAGAGGCACCCATACCGAGCTGGTGAGCCAGGAAGGCCTCTATGCACGCATGAACGCGCGCAAAACTCGCGCCAGCGCTTGGCGTATCACCTAACGGATGGAGCTTTCGATGAAAATCATAACCGGCGCCCTTGTGGCGAGCCTTGCCTGTTCGGCGGCATTTGCCGACCCCTATCCTGTCACGATCACCGACGGTCGCGACCAAGACGTCACGCTGACCAAGCAGCCCGAAAACGTTGCCGCCCTTTGGGTCGCCGCCGCCGATCTTTTGGTTGCGTTGGATCGCCCGGTTTTGGGCGTCACAACCTATGAAGGCAAGATGCCGGTGTATCTGGGTGACGCAATGGCGGACGCTGTGGATTTTGGCGACATCACAGCCCCCAATCTGGAACTGATGGCAACGTCAGATATTGATCTGACCATTGGTATGACGCGCTACAACGCGCCTTATTCCGAAGAAATCGAGGCGATTGGGTCCTTCATCACCTTTGATGGTTTTAGCCTGGAACAATCTCTGGCGGGGATCGAACAATTGGGTCGCGCGCTTGGGGCGGACCAGAAAACCGCCGAGATGAACGCAGAGTTCCTAAGCCTGCTGGATGACTTTTCCGCCCGCGCACCCCAGGACCAAAAAGAGGTTCTGTTCATCTGGTCCTTTCAGGACACGCTGTATGGCTACAAAGAAAACCCGATGGCCGCCACGCTGATCAAAAAGCTTGGCACCATCAACCCGCTTGGCCGCGAAGAAGATCCCGAAGCCGCTGACAACGCGTTTGTCATTCTAGAGGCTGAAGACCTGCTGGCTTTGGACCCCGATGTCATTTTCATGTTTATCTCGCATGGCGGGGCTGCGAAATTTAACGCCGCCTATGAACGCCTGAAAGCCTATAAGGCCAACCAGATTTACAGCGTCGGGTATCAATATTCGCAACCCGCAGGCCCAATTGCGCGCGAAATGGTACTGCGCGAGGCCGCCCATCTGATTTACCCAGACATGTTTGAAAAACCAGATATGCCAGACGCCGCGCGCGCAGTCCCGGTTGAGTTCGCACGATGACAACCGCGACCCGTTCCGCATCCGGCGTGATGCAGGTGGTCATCCTGATCATCGCGTTTCTGGCGTTGATCCTGGCCGGCGTTGGTATGAGCCTGTCGATCGGCGCGCATGGCACATCCTTTGCCGATGCTTTGGGGTATCTGTGGCAGGATGACGGCTCTAACGCGGCGTTTTCGGTGCGCGAGCTGCGCCTGCCGCGCGTTCTGTGCGCCCTTGGCGTTGGGGCGGCTTTGGCGCTGTCCGGCGCGTTGATCCAGGTCGTCACCCGCAACCCATTGGGTGATCCGGGCCTGACCGGCGTGTCAGGCGGGGCCGCGTTTGGCGTGGCCTTGTGCCTGACATTTCTTAGCCAATCTGCCGGGGCCATCGTGGTGTCTGGCATCGCGGGTGGCTTTGTTGCGGCGGGGCTGACCTTTGCCATTGCCGGGCATTCCAACCTGCAACCGATGCGGTTGATTTTGGCCGGTGTCGCGGTTTCGATCTTTTTCATTGCGGCCACCAGTGCGGTGATGATCTTGTCGAAATCATCGATGCAAACGCTATATTACTGGATGATCGGCGGCTTCATCAACCGTGACTGGGTGGAATGGGTAATGTTCTGGCCATGGGCTGCGGGTTCTGCGATTGCCGCGTTTGCCTTGTCGCCGGTCCTGCGCCTGCTGGCGTTCGAGGACGCTTTGGCAGCGTCGATGGGGCTGCGGGCCGAACGCTGGCGTCTGGTTGCGGGCGCGGTTTCGGTTCTTCTGGCCGCCAGCGCGGTTGCTGTGGCGGGACCGATTGCGTTCATCGGGTTTGTCGCGCCCCATCTGGCCCGGCTGTGTCTTGGCCAAAACCGCGCGGTGATGTGGCTGTGGCTGCTGTGCGCGACCCTGATCGGAGCGGTTGTCGTGGTCTGGGCGGACACGTTGGCGCGGGTCTATTTCTCGGGTCGGGCACCTGCTGGCGTGATCATCACACTCATTGGCGGTGTGGCGTTTCTGTTGCTGGTCCGCTCGGCTGGGCGCTTCCGAGAAAGATCCGCATGATGCAAAACCGCCCGTCCGCGCTTTGGGTCGGATATGTAATCCTGCTTTTCACGGTGATCTGCCTGTCGCTACGCTTTGGCGCGGTGCAGACCAGCTGGGCCGATGTGATCAACATCACCGCCGCTGACCCCAACAGCACCGCGCAAGTGGTGTTAGAGTATCGGCTGCCGCGCACCGTCGCCGCGATAATCATCGGGATCTATCTGGCCCTGTCGGGGATGGTGTTTCAAACCGTGTTGCGCAACCCGCTGGCGGACCCGACAATGTTTGGGGTGTCCGGCGGGGCGGCGTTTGCGGTTGTGGCCGCCATGTCCTTTGCAATTTATCTGTTTCCGTTGGACGAAAACCTGCATGTCGCAACCAGCTATGTCCCCATGTCGATGGTCCCGGTGATTGCGCTGGTGGGAAGCCTTGCCGCGACGGCGTTGGTCTTTTGGTTGGCGTGGGACAAGGGTTTTTCGCCTTTGCGGTTGGTGCTGATGGGCGTTGTTTTGGCGGCGGTTCTGAACGGAATCGTCATGGCGATGGTGCTGACCCTGTCTGAAACCCGGACAGAGCTGGCAATCTTGTGGCTGGCGGGGTCACTTTATGCGCGGGACTTCAGCAATGTTCTTCCGGCATTGCCTTGGGGAATCGTCGCAATCTCGGCGATTTTATTCCTGACACCGCAACTGTCTGCCCTGCGATTCGACGCACAGACTGCCAATTCCATGGGCGTGCCTGTGCGCGTTGTCGCCCCCTTATTGGTGGTGATCGCGGCCTGTCTGGCCGCCAGCGCGGTGTCCATTGCAGGGCCGGTTGGGTTTGTCGGGCTGGTTGCGCCGCATATCTCGCGCCTCATTGCGCGCCCTGCGATACTGGACCAAATCGCCAGCAATATGTTTGTCGGGGCCATTTTGGTGGTGGCCAGTGACACGGTCGGCCGGGCCGTCGCCCCCCCGCTTGAAATCCCGGTTGGGATCGTCACAAGCCTGATCGGCGCGCCGGTCTTTGCCCTTCTGATCCGCGCCGAATTAAGGAGATCCCGCCATGTTTGAAACCCGAAACCTGTCGGTTGGCTATGGTGAAAAAACCATATTGCGGGACATTAACCTGTCGATCTCGGAAGACGATATCACCGTTTTGATCGGCGCCAATGGGTGCGGAAAATCAACACTGCTGGGCGCGCTGGCCGGGCTTCTGCCAGCGCAAAGCGGCGAGGTTTTATTGGCTGGAAAACCCCTGTCCGATTGGTCACGGCGCGCCATCGCGCAACATATCGCCGTCTTGGCGCAATCCCCGCAAGCGCCCGAGGGGTTGACCGTCTGGCAATTGGTCGAACACGGCCAGTTCGCACAAAAACGCTTGTTTGAGCGGGGCAACCCCGACGATGTCCGCTGGGCATTGGCGCAAACCGGGATGGAAAGCTTTGCAGATCGTCCCTTTGACGGGTTGTCAGGTGGCGAGAAACAGCGGGTTTGGATCGCGCTGGCCTTGGTGCAGAAACCACGGATGTTGCTGCTGGATGAACCAACGTCCTATCTGGATATGGGACACCAGATTGATGTGTTGAACCTATTGGCGAAACTGCAACGGGAACAAGGGATTGGCATTCTGATGGTGCTGCACGACATCAACCAGGCCAGCCTGTACGCAGACCGGATCATCGCCCTGAAAGGGGCCAAAGTTCTGGCCGACGCCGCGCCCCGCGATGTGATTTCGGCTGCATTTGTAAAGGCTTTGGTCAATGCCGACGTGACAATCATGCACGACCACAGCGGCAACCATCCTTATTGCCTGCCGTTGGGGCGGATCTGATACAGCAGATGCAAGATGTGTTGCCGTGCCAAAAACAGCGAAACCTGAACCGTCCACTTTGACCATAGGGCAGGGCAGGAAGATGAACCCATCGATACAAAGTTGCGATGCACCTGCGGCTACACATTCTTGTTGCGAATACCTTTTGGTGAAACACCATATTCCCGTTTGAAAGCGGTCGAAAAATTGGCGTTGGTTGAATAACCCGCGATATGTGCAGCTTGCGAAATTGTCATCCCGTCTTTCTGGAGGGCGCGATTGGCAAGGTTTAGACGCGCTTTGCGAACGAACTCGTTCACCCCAATACCATATTCTTGCTTGAACCTCCGTTGGATAGAACGGCGGTTAAGACCAAATTTCGCCTCAAGCCGCGCAAGAGACAAATCTTGCGCGAGATCTTGCATGATATAAAGCCGTACCCGCTCTACCGTCCGTAGATCTGAAATATTTTCCCCAAGGTTCGAGCTTTCTTCATCGTGCAGTTCCAGCTCGCGGGGAATGCGCCTCAGAACCTCTAGAGCCCGTGACATCCGGAACAACCCCAGTTGCCGTTGGCTTTCTTCCGGCGGGGCAAACACGATTTGAGTAGCAAGGCGGATAATTTCCGGTCCGGGCGTCCAAATCTGTGGCTCTCCATGCCGGTTCGGGAAATTTGGCAGCGCATCCGCCTTGTCCCCGGCTTCTGCAATCTGGCTGAACCAGTTAGGCGGTCCCGCAATCGAAATTTTGCGGAAAGGCGCGCCCCAAGATCCTTCAAACTGCAACTCGCACGGCTTGTCCATAATGATGGCAAACCCAATTGGATGCATGTCGTCCTTTGTTCCAGCATCAAGGGTAAATTCCTGGCCCTCCAATCTAAATGTCTGCCGACCGCACAACAGGATCATCACCAGAAATTTGGGCGCCAAAACAACCGGTTGTGGATCACCGACACCCGACATTGGTTCGTTCAGAACCCCAACGCGAAATTCGCCTGGAAATTGATCAACCGTCATCCGCTTTTTGCTTCTCTAGAATGAGGAAGGCTGGCTTAGTCAACCTCTCTGATGATTTGGCGCAAACGAAATTGTCGCTTTCGCAAACCCACCGTCGATGGAACCGCTTTCACCGATCATATAGTAACCAACCAAATTACTCAACATTGTCAAGCGCTCTCTTGACCACCCAAAAGCGGAGAATCATCGATGCAATCCTTTGCCGCCACACGCCGCAGTGTTTTGTTCTGCTTATTCTGTTCAACCGCCATCGTCCCAACAAAGCTTGCGGCGCAGGATGCCCCGCAAAATCTGGGCGAAATCATCGTGAACTATACTTTTGACGGCGAAGAAGTTGATGGATATGTGGCGCAGACCAGCGCCAGTGCAACCAAAACGGCTGCTTCCCTTGTGGAAACACCCGCAACTGTAAACGTGGTCACAGAAGACCAGTTTACTGCGCAAGGGGCAGAGTCGGTAGCAGAGGCATTGAGCTACACGCCAAACGTGCTGACCAATTATCGCGGCGAGTCGACAATCTATGATGAGACCTTCATCCGTGGCTTCACATATGCGCCAAAATACCTGAACGGATCACAATTCGGCACTGCGGGTTTTGGGCAGCTTGACCCTTTTCTTCTTGAGCGTGTTGAAGTGGCAAAGGGCCCTAACTCAGTCATCTTTGGCCGCGCGATGCCGGGGGGCGTGGTGAACATGGGCCTTAAGGCACCAAGTGATCAGGCCGGCAACAAAGCCGTGCTAAGTTTCGGGTCCGATGGTTATCGTCAGGTCGGCACAGATTTGCGTGGAACGCTGAACGAAGATGGCACTTTGAAATACCGGTTTGTCGCCACCGCCTGGGACAAGGATTTGCAAGGGAACGCGTTTGGCCAAAGCAGAATTG